>Ga0080064_1001397_pt1 | contig 48928 bp, 33 predicted proteins | sample Subgrocontami54m_FD_69260 | JGI IMG/M metagenome (GOLD analysis project Ga0080064, IMG submission 69260) | Subsurface groundwater microbial communities from S. Glens Falls, New York, USA - GMW46 contaminated, 5.4 m (SPADES assembly) (version 2) ...
TCACCTCGGGGGCATAGAACACGACGAGCACGGCCGGCCGCCGTTGGTCGGTCTGGCCGGGCGGCACCAGCAGATAGCCATGCTGCATCACACCGGGCGCAACCTCGACCTCGACCCGATCCTGCGTGATGTCGCCACGCATCTGCCGCTCCGATCGGACGAATTTCGGCCGGGCGATCAGTTCCGGCCATGGTCCCATCTGCTCGTGCCAGTAGCGCAGGATTTCCGCGCGGCGCGCCGGCCATTCCGCGGGCGATTTGACCGCGCGGCCGTCGTAAAACTTCAGCGGTGACGCGTAGTTTCCGAACTGGCCGGCAAATTCCGCCGGTGGCGTGAAGCATCGCTGGAGTGACGGCGGGATCGCGGTGTCGGCCGCCAAGGCTGCGCGGCTAGCGACGCCGACGAGGAGTGTGGTTAGGATTAGGTGACGCATGGGTCAGATTGAAACATTAGACGCCGATGAACATGGTGGGGCCGGTTCTCCGGACCGGCCTGAGCTCCGGGTGACTCGCGAAAAAGATCGCGAGACGGCGCGAAACTCAGGCCCGCTCGGAGGGCGGGCTCCACCCTGCGAACAAGCTCTCGTGAAACGCCGCATAGTGTGCGCATTGATCTGCGGTCAGATGGCTCAGCCGGGTTTTTTGGGAACGCGCGGTCAGAACTTCACGGTCGCCGTCAGATCCCACATCGGCGGCATCACGTAGCTGAGCCGGTACCGCACGCTGCCGTCGCTCATCGAGGTCGTGCCGACCCGCCGCGTGTGGCTGTTCTCGAGATCAACGAGGTTCTTCCCGCCGAGCCGGAATCTGACTTGCTGGCCAAAAACCTTCTGATCCCGCATCACGTACGCATTCACGAGGTGTTGCTGGCCGCCGATGTACTCGTGCCCGTTGATGATCGCGAAGAGATAGTTGTCGCGCCAGTTGCCGTTCGCGCCGAGGCGCACGCCCTGCAGCGGCCGCCATGACTCGCGCGAAAATGCATAATCGATGATCCAGCTGTACGACCACGGCGCAGCGCGCGCCCCGGTCGGCTTGTCCTCGAGATCGCTTTGGTCGAGCACGTCCCTGGCTTCCGACAGCAACGCGGGCGATTCGTTTCCGCGGGCCACGGCTGCGTTGTACCTCGCGCGAAACGTCGAAAAGTCCGGCCGCGTGAGCACCTCGGCGCGTCCAACGGTGAAGCGCGTCTGCAGCCCCTTCACCGGACGGAACATCAGCGTGAGATCGAAGCCCTTCGACGTCTCGGTCGAGACGACATCGCGATACTGGTTCACGTCGTTCCACGGATGGAAATAACCTGGGTCGGATTCCGGCAGACCGTTCGGATTGAAGAGGCTCTCCGCGTCGCCCGCGCTGAAGCTCGACGGCGTCCAGCGAAACTCGACGTTCTCGCGGTCGATGTGAAACACGCCGAGCTGGAAGGATCCCCGGCCGCCCCAGAGATCCCCCTTCAATCCGATCTCTTTCGTCACCCCCGTGATCGGCCCGAACGGCTTCCGGTCAAACGTGCGCGCATCCTGGAAGCGGAACGACTCCGAATACACGCCGTAGGCATTGATGTCCTTCGTCAGCCGCACGGTCAGTCCGCCGGTATAACTCGTGTTGAACTGATCGAGGTTCGGATTGCGCAGGTACTCACCGGGCAAGGCGTCCTGGGGCTTCGGCGGCGGAATGTCCTGCCCGTCCGGCTTCAATCGCCGGCCGACGTAATCCAGCGTCTTGTTCCAATCCCACCGCACGCCGAACATCGTTTGCACGCGGCCGTTGAAGTAGTTCCCGCTGGCGGAGATCGCCGCGGCCGACTGCTGCCGCCACTCGGTCGCATCGCCGGCGCCCGCCGCTTGATAAGCATACAGCCCCGGCTGAAACGTGGGTGTCGTCGGCAGGTTCTTGATCTGAAACTGTTCAAAGAACGCCGCGGAATAGAACTGCGGATCGTCGAGGTACGCCCGGAACCGGATGCGGTCGTTCGTCGTGCTGAGCGGCCGGCCCGCGTTCACGCCGGCGAGATTGTAGAGGAAATAGCGGTAGTTGTTGGTGAAGTCCTCGCGATAGTCGCCACTCACCACGATGAGCTGCTTCATCCAGCGCGTGATTTCCCACGGATACACCGCGGTGAATCGGAACGCGTCCACGTCGTTGCCGAAGCGTTTCAGATCGATGCCGACCGATTCGACGTACGGCCGGCCGTTCACATCGAGGCTGATCGTGCTCGAGAAGAAATTGTCGTTCCGCAGCCCCATCTGGTTCTGGTGATTGTAGGCCACCTCCACGCCAAGTTGGCCGATGCGCTGCTCGATCGCGATCGAGTAGGTGTCGAAGGGCCGGCCCTGCTCGTCGAAGGTGCCGCGAATGTTGTAGTGCTTGGGAAAACCCGGCACGCGCCGGGACCCGACGACCGCCCCCGCGGCGTTGCGCATCGTCACGTCGAAGAAAGCGCCCTCGACCAGCGAGGGCGATCCGCCCGCGGGCGCATTGGCCGTGCTCCGCTCGGCCGCCGGCAGCGTCGCCTGCGCGAAGATGTTGTTCGTGTCATCCGAGGTGAACCACCAGCCCGCGCCCGTGAAACTTGTCGAGCGCGCGGACTGCTCGCGAATCTGGATGCCCGCATACCCCCGCTGGTTGCTGATGACGCCCTGCTCGCCCTCGATCCGCACCTCCGTGTTCTTGAACGGCCGCCAGGTCAGCGCGGCGTGCTTGCCGTTGAACTTGTAGGCCGAAAAATCCTGAAACGTCTTGTCCCGCCGCTGCACGAGGTTCACGCGCAGCGCGAGCGTCTTGGCCAGCTTCCGGTTCACGTCGATTTGCGCGCGATACGCGTCTTCGCTGCCATATTGGACGAGTGCGCTGCCAAAGTTGCGGAACTGCGCGCGCTTCGTGAAGACCGAGCCCTGCCCGCCGGGTTCGACGTCACCGAAGATCAGCGAGTTCGAACCCTTGCCGAAGTCGATCCGCTCGACGTTGTACGTGTCGCTCGGGATGTACCACCGGAAGTAGTTGCGCGAGACGTTGAATCGCTGCGACAGCCCGCGGAACGAAAAATTGTCGCTGCCGGCGTCGTTCTCCATCGGCGGCGCCGCATAGACGTTCGCGACGAACTTCGTCACCTCGTCGGCACTGTACAGCCCGAGGTCCTCCATGAAGTCGGAGGTGATCGCATCGATGTTGACCGGCACGTCCTTCAGTTCCTGCCGTGTGCGCGTCGCCGAAAGCGTGCTGTTCGCCGACCACCCGGTGTCCCCTTCCGCCACGACAAAAGGAGACAACGTGATCGTCTCCTCCGGCGGCGGCAGCGGCACTGGTGGGGCCGCCTGCCCGAGCAACCGGCTCGCCACCGCGGCCCAAAAAGCAAGGGCGAGCGATCGTCGAAGCGCGCCCCTGGTGTGGTGTCTTGAGGTCATGTTGGCGGAAAACTTTGGGTCACTGCCCCGTTGGCTCGGCCCGGCGGCGCGCCGGGCACGGCGACACCAGGTTGCCGCGACGGCGCCCCAAAGGCGCGCGGAATGACAAGAAAGCTTCTTGAGAAAGCTCTCAGGCTTTCAACTCGACCACCACCTGAACCTCGGTCGTGGAGCCCCGCGGCAGCCCATTCACCGCGACGGCCGCGCGCGCGTGTTTCCCCGCGTCGCCAAAGACCTTCACGAAGAGATCGCTCGCGCCATTGATCACCGCCGGGCTCTCGGTGAAGCCGTCAACGGCGTTGACGAATCCGCTCACGAAGACGATCCGCGCGACGCGATCGAGCGAGCCCACCGCCGCCTTGATGTTCGCGAGCGTGTTGAGGGCGCAGACCTCGGCGGACTTCTTCGCCGTTTCGACCGTTTGCTCCTTCCCGACCTGCCCCGCATGCGTCATCTGCCCGTTGAGCAGGCAAATCGTGCCGGCGCAGTACAGCAGGTTACCCGTGCGCACCGTCGGCACGTAGCTGCCCGCGGCGGCCGGGGGCGGCGGAAGCGTGAGACCTAATTCGGCGAGTTTGGCTTCAGGGTTCATCAGCGCGTCAGCGTGCGGCAAAAATCGTGGCGAAAGCAATGCTGCGCCGCAACGGGACCAGCGGTAAGTCCCCCGCAAAGATCGTCTGATCCACAGTGTAACGTAATACGTTACACTCCGTCTGAAAACCAATGAGGGCTCAAGCTGCAGCTTAAAACGAAGCAATGCTCGAGGCTGTCCGAAGGCCAGGAACCTTACGCCTATTGTAGGTGGCGGGTTCGTCGCGCCACGCTTGCCCGCCTTCGGCGGGTTGCGCGGCAAGCGCGCGACCTACAGCCAGCGGTGCCCTGCGATCAGGATACCTTTCAGCGATCCGCATTCGCGCCGGGCAGAAACTCCGTCGTCATCACGCGTTCGAGCGGCACCGGCGCCGGCAGAATCTTCAGTTGCACCAGCGTATTGATTTCGTCCGCGAGCCGCGTGCGCGACAACTTCCCGACGTCTTCGCCATCCGCCGGTCGACCGGTCACCAGGCTTCGAGCGATCATTTCGCGCCGTGAGAACGCGAGGAGTTCGGACGTCATCTCCCGGTTGCGTTGGAGAATGAGTGCGTTGCCTGGTGCCGGATCGTTTTCCACGTAATCGCGCCAGCCGCGGATCGACGCCTGCACGAATGCCCGCACCACCTCCGGGGCAGCGCGGATCAGCTGCCGCCGGCAGAAGATCGTGTGGTAGCAGTCGTAGCCCGCATCGGCCAGCGACAGCGTCCGGACCTTGCGGCCATGCTGCACCGCGAAGAACGGCTCGTTGGTCACCACGCATTGCTGGATCACGTCGGGATTCGCGAGAAACTCGCCGAGCCCATAGGTGTTTTGCCGCTTCTCGAAGGTGATGCCGTATTTGCTTTCCAGGAACGGAATGTACGTGAGCCCGACGTTGCCGATCACGACCCGGCCTTGGAGGTCCTTGAAGGCCCGCACCGGGCTCTCGGCATGCACCATCAAGCCCATCGGGTCGTGCTGCAGCGTGGCCGCCACCATCATCAGGGGCATGTCGCGACTCACCGCCAGAATCAGATCGTCGCTCCGACTCATCCCGAAATCCGCATCGCCCTTCGTCACCTTCAGCTTGATGCCGGCCCCGGGCCCGCCCGGCCAGATTGCCACGTCGAGCCCGGCGTCCGCATAGAAACCTTTCGCGAGCGCCTGGTAGAACCCACCGTGCTCGGCCTGCGGGAACCAGTCGGTTTGCAACACGGTCTTCCGCAGCGCGCGGGACGCCCCGGCCGCGGCCGCCGGCCCGGCGGCTTCTTTGCGCGCACAGCTGATCGCGCACCCCGCGACGAGGCCCCAGATCAGGACTGGCGCAAGCCGATGCATGCAGCACCAGACAACAGCGAGCGCCCGCCCGCCAGCATCATCGCGCAAGGTTTGCGTCATAGCCGTGCTGGCCTCATCTTTCGCCCGAATGACCTTCGACGACTGGCGGGCGCTGAGCCCGGAAAAAGCAGCGCGTGAGATCCACAGCCGCGTGCGGGCGCTGCCCAAGGCACAGCAACGCGCCGCGATCGCCCTGGTGAACCCGAAGGACGATCTCATCGCCCGGTTCAAATCGGCCCCCCATGGCACGCCGCTCGGGGGCGTGCCGTTTTTCGCCAAGGACCTCTTCGATTTCGCCGACGTGCCGACGATGGCCGGCTCGACCTTCCTCGACAGCGTGCGGCCGACGCCGACGCACGATGGCGCGTTTGCCCGGATGTTGCGGGCGGCCGGCGCGGTGTTTGCCGGCAAGACCCACCTGCACGAATTCGCGTACGGCATCACCGGCGAAAACCCGCACTATGGCGATTGCGAGCATCCGCAGTTTCCCGGCCGCACCACCGGCGGATCCAGCAGCGGATCGGTTGCCGCCGTCGCCGCCGGCATCGTGCCGCTCGCGCTCGGCAGCGACACGGGCGGTTCGGTGCGGGTGCCGGCGGCCTTTTGCGGGTTGTTTGGGTTCCGGCTCACGCCGGGCGATGTCTTGATTCGCGACGCATTTCCGCTGGCTCCGACGTTCGACACCGCCGGATGGTTCACGGCCAATGCCGCGGACATGCGCGCCACGCTGGGCACCCTCGTCAACTCCCACACCACCACCACCGCGCCGCGCGGCTGTTACCTCGAACTCGGTTCGCTCGATCGCGACGTGGCGAGCGCCTGTCAGGCCGCCGCACTCCGCATCACCTCTGTCGCCGACAATTCGATCCGCGACACGCTCCGGCAGGGATTTGCGCCGGCCGTGGATGCCTACCACACGATCGTCGCAATCGAAGCCTGGCACGTCCACCATCCCTGGGCCGAGCGGTTCCAAGCCAAGTACGATCCCAATGTGTGGCAGCGGCTCATTCGCGTGCACAATGTCACGCGCCCCCAGACGGAATCGGCCGACGTCACGCTCAAGGGCGTTCGCGCCGTGTGGGCGAAGTACTTCGAAAATTACGATTTTCTCGTGCTGCCGGCGACGCCGACCCCTGCTCCGACCAAAGCCGAATGCACGCCGGAACTGCGCAACCGCCTGCTCACGATCACGGCGCCGGCCAGCCTCGGCGGACTGCCGGTGCTCACCGTGCCCGTGGCATTGCCCTCGGGCCTGACCACGGGCCTGCAGATTGTCGCCCGGGAACCCGAGTCGGCCGTGTTCACCTGGGCGCTGGACAAGTTTGCCGAGGCGTAGGCACGCACGAACGTGGCGCGCGGTCCCCGGGCAAACGCGAATCACAGGTTCTCCGTCTGGCGCCAAAGCCCCAGTATCCGGGCGGCGTTTCCACCCAGCACGCGCGAATCCGCGCCGCCTCGGCGCGCCTCGTCGAGAAACCGGTGCAACCCCGGAGCTTCGTCGAGTTTCGGGTAGAGATTCAGCGGAAAATCCGAACCGAAGAGCACGCGATCCGCGCCGAATCGCGGCAGCACCCGCGACCACACGGCGTCATCGTACATCAGCGGCGACGCCGCCGTGTCGTAATAGACATTCGGCAACTCGGCGGCATTGGCACTCGCATCCACCAGCGGGAGCATGCCGCCCCAATGCGCCAGGATGAACGTGGTCTGCGGATACGCGCGCGCGAGCCGCGCGAAATCCGCCAGCGGCGTTTCGATCCGGCCGGCATGCGGCCGGCTCGCGGGATCGGTGACGTGCAGGTTGACCGGCAGCTCGAGTTCGCCGGCGAGCGCCAGCGCTTCGCCGAACGCCGGATCATCCACCGGGTACGCCTGGGAGTGTGGCGAAAGCTCACCGAGGCCGATCAGTCCATTGTCCCGCGCGCGGCGGATCTCCGCCCGCACTGCCTCCCGGCCGGCGCCGGCGTGGAGCGTCGCAAACGCCGACAGGCGATCCGGGTGCGCGCGGATGCACTCGGCATAAAACCGGTTCTGCCACACGCACGTGTCCGGCCTTTCCCAATACCATCCGAGCAACACCGACCGATCGATCGCCGCAGCGTCCATGGCCCGCAGGAGCTCGTCGATTGTCGGCAGCGTTTGCACGCACCGGCCGTCCCGCCGGCGCCGGGTGCACAGCACGCCCCAATGCCGCTCCCCCCGCCGCTCCGCCCAGCCCGCCGGCTCGAGGTCCACGTCGCGTGGATACAAGTGAACATGGGCGTCGATCGTCATGGGAGCAGAGACCAGAGACCAAAGACCAGGGACCTCAAACCACAAAACGGGAAAATCAGTGACTGACCTCTCGCGCGTTAGATCTTGTTTCTTGTCTCCGGTCTCTAGTCTCTGGTCCCTAGTCTCTAGTCCCTGGTCTCCTCCCACGCCCCATGCTCAACCGCGTCTTCAAGCTGGACGAAAACCACACCACCGTCCGCCGCGAGCTGCTCGCCGGCCTGACGACGTTCGCAGCCATGGCGTACATCCTGGCGGTCAATCCGGCGATTCTCGCCAAAACCGGCATGGACCAGGCGGCGCTCGTCACGGTGACGGCGCTGACGGCGGCGGTGGCGACGACGATCATGGCGCTGCTGACCAACTACCCGATCGCGCTCGCGCCGGGCATGGGCATCAACGCGTTCTTCACGTTCACCATCGTGCTAGGAATTGGCGTCCCATGGGAGGAGGCGCTCGGGATGGTGTTCATCAACGGCGTGATCTTTTTCCTGCTCTCGATCACCGGGATTCGCGAACGGATCATCGCGGCGATTCCGCACCCGCTGAAGATTGCGGTGACCTGTGGCATCGGTCTGTTCATCGCGTTCATCGGTTTGAAGAACGGCGGCGTGATCGTGGCGAACGAGGCGACGTTCGTGACGCATGGGAACTTCGCCTCCGGCCCGGTGGCGCTCTGCCTTTTCGGCATCGTGCTCACCGCCATCCTCGTCGCGCGGCGGGTGCCCGGCGCGATCGTGTTGGGCATTGCCGTCGTGACCCTGGCCGGCCTGTTCGTGCGCGGCGGGGCCGGCAAAATGGTGACCTCGCTGCCGGCGCAATGGATCGCCGCGCCGGCGTCGCCGGAGCCTGTTTTGCTCAAGCTCAGCTTCCAGTTTCTTGGTCACCAGAACGCGATGTTCCGCGTGTTGCCGCTGATCCTCACGCTGCTGTTGGTGGACATGTTCGACAACATCGGGACGTTGATCGGCGTCACGAAGCGCGCGGGATTTCTGCGGCCCGACGGCACGCTGCCGCGGGCCGGCCGCGCGCTTCTCGCCGATTCGCTCGCGACCATGCTCAGCGCGCTCTGCGGCACCTCGACCGTCGTGAGCTACATCGAGTCGGCCTCGGGAGTCGAGGCGGGCGGCCGCACCGGCCTGACCACGATCACGACGGCGGCGTTGATGCTGCTCGCGCTGTTCTTCACCCCGCTGATTCTGATCGTTCCCGCCGCGGCGACCGCGCCCGCGCTCGTCATCGTTGGAATCTTCATGCTGCAATCGATCTCGGAAATCGACATGACGGATTTCAAGGTGGCCGCGCCCGCCGTGCTCACCATCATCGGAATTCCCCTCACCTTCAGCATCGCGGAGGGCATTGGGCTCGGCCTGATTTCCGCCGCGCTGCTTGCGCTCGCCCTGGGCGAACCGCGCCGGCTCACCTTGTTCGGTTACGCGGTCGCCCTCGTGTTCCTGCTCTCGTTCTTCAAGCTCTGGCCGTTTCGCTGACGCTCGGGTGCCGCGCCGTTTTGGACCCGCGCCCGCGCCGCGGCGCACCGCGGGCCGCACTACGATTTGGATTCTCCGGCTTCATTTCGGAAGCTCGATTTGGCACGCGCCGTGACCGAGCCCGGCCTGGCTCCTTTATTGGGCGTGCTCAGGATTTCGATTTCAAGATCGCTGACCATCGGTTGGTCCTCTCTTCGGCGGACGTCTCCTCGATCCGCGTCGCGATCGTCCAAACATGCCCTGCCGGATCCATGATTCGGCCTGTGCGATCTCCCCAAAACTGGTCCTGGGGAGCCATCAGAATCTTCGCCCCCGCAGCGACGGCTCGATCGAACGCCGCATCAACGTCCTCCACGTAAACAAAAATCACCACGGGAGAAGATCCATCCATCACCGGCGCCCGGCTCGCCAAGCCAGGCCATTCCGCTTCGATCATCACATGGGCTCCGCTGATCGACAGCAGAGCGTGCGCAAGTCGCCCGTCAGGCCCAGGTCTCCGATTCAACTCCGCCGCCTCGAAGGTCACCTTGCAGAATTCGACTTCCGCCGCCGCATCGCGACAAACCAACATCGCCGTCACGGAGGAAATTCCAACCGGTAGTGGTCTCTTCATAATCGAGTGTGACTTGTTCGCCCAACGTCCTAGCGCGACCGGCGCCGCAACGAAAAGAATGAAGTTGGCGATCCCGCGCGAAGGATCACGCCAAGGTCCCGGAGAGAGGGCAGCACAACCCAGGGTCGCAATGCGGCCAGCGGCTTGCGCGGGTCCGTGACTTCTGCGCAGAGTGTCCGGCCCCCACACCCCATGAAGCCGTTCCTGCGCACGGCGGCCATCGCCGCGTTGCTCTTCTCCGCGTTGCTCCACGCCCAGTCTTCCGCGCCGCCGGCAGCTTCGGCCGCGAAGGCGGCGAGGGCCGACGAACCCGTCATCCTTTCCGTGTTCGAAGTCACCGCCGAAAGCGATCGAGGCTACGCCGCGTCGACCGCGATGTCCGGCACGCGCACGAACGAAAAACTCGAGAACCTGCCCAACGCGATCTCGGTCATGACGGCCGATCTGCTCGCGGATCTCGGCGCGCTCAATTTTCTCGACGCCGCCGACTTTGCCGTCGGCGCCGAGAACATCTACAACGACGGCGCCACGCGCGGGGCCGCGGTCGGCACGCGCAGCGGCAATCAGATTAGTTTTCGCGGGCTGCCGTCGGTGCGGCAACTGCGCGACGGCTTCCCGTGGTACATGCCGCAGGACGTGTTCAACACCGAGCGGATCGAGTTCTCGCGCGGGCCGGGCGGACTTTCCTACGGCGACGTCGATGCCGGCGGCACGGTCAATGTCGGCACCAAGCGCGCAATTCTCGGGCGAAATTCTTTCACGCTCGCCACACGCTGGGACGATTGGGGCGGCCGCCGCGCGTCGTTCGACGAGCAGCGCACGCTCGCCCACGATCGCGTCGCGATGCGCATCAACGGGCTCTACAACGACGGCGAGGGCGCACGCGAGCGCTCCGGCACTCGGATGAAAGGCATCGCCGCCGCGGTGCGCTGGAAACTCACGCCGCGCACGTTCGTCGACGTGACGGTCGAACGCGTCAACGATCGCGAGGGCGCCACGCACGCGGTCCTGACGGATGACTCGACGGTCTACGTCCGGGGCACCGGCACGATCGCGCTCGATGCCAATCCCGATGTCGCGGGCGTGCAGGCCAACGGTGTGGGCACGGCGCAGATTTCCGCCGCGACCAGCAACGTATCGCTCTTCACGCTGATCGGCGGAAAACTCTACAATCTCAAATCGACCGCGACGCAGACCTTCCGCTACTCACGGACCAACAACGGCGCCGGCGCCGCCGCCTTGCAGGAGAATCCGCGGCGGCTGCCGCGGCTCAGTGCACCGGAAAGCCTCGTGCCGCGTTACCAGGATTGGGGTGGCCCGATGAACTTCGCCCATCTCGAGTGGCGCGCGCTGACCGCGGAGATCCGGCACGACTTCACCCGCAATTTCCGCGGGCTCTTCGCGGTCAACCAGCAGGTGGACAAGAACACCCGCCCCAAGACGCTGAACGACAATTTGCAGGGCTCGTTCGGCGGCCGCGGGATCTTCATCGATGTGAATCCGTCGATCATCGACGTCGCCGATCCCGCAAACCCGCGGCTCGTGCCGAATCCCTACTACGAAAAGCATTACATCCAGCATCAGCTGCTCACGACGAACGATGGCCACGACATCAAGAACATCCGCACTGTCGCGGTCTACGACGCTCCACTCCCCGGGGGCATCACGCAGCGAGCCGTGCTCAGCGGCGGCTTTCGCTTCGAGAAGTACTACAAGGACATCTTCAACGAAATGCTCACGCCCGAGGAAATCGCGCGGCGCGGGCTCACCGGCGCGGCGGCGCAACCGACGAACAATCTGGTTTACCGCCAGCACTACCTCGTCGACGGCAACGGCGACGAGCCGCTGAGCAACTATCCGATCCCCGGGCTCGCGTCCGGTTTCTACCGGCGAAACCTGCTCGGGACGAATGCGCGCTACGATCAAAACCTCGCCAACGTCGCGCTGAATCTGCTCGGCGGTTACTTCCACGATCGCGTCCGCACGAGCATCGGCATCAGCCGCGACCGCTGGCACCAGAAGATCGCGCGGCTCGGCACCAATCCCACGACGGGACTCGTGCACTTCGTCGATCGCAACGGGACGCTGCTGCCGGAGGGCGCGCCCATTCCGGTCTTCGACGTGAACGAAAACTGGGCGACCAATCAGACCTATGGTGCGGTCGTCCGCGTGTTGCCGTGGCTCTCGCTCACGGGTGCGTGGCTCGAATCGAAGCAGTTTTCCGACAACGTCGGCACCGATCTCAACGGCCGGCCATTCCCCGGACTTGGCGGCAAAGGCTTCGACGGCGGCGTGCGGCTGAACTTCCTCGACGGCCGGATCACTATTTCGTACGTCCGGTTCGACACCACGGGCACGAACGTCGCGGTGGGCGTCTCGACCGCGGCCACCGCCGAGCTCGCGCCGTACAACGCGCAACCGTTCAGCGGCGCGCAGGATTTCCGCGACCGCAAGACGCTCGGCCACGAAATCGAGGCGTTCTTCTCGCCGACGCCAAACATCACGGCGCGCGTGTCGTACTCGTCGTCGTTTGTCACGTTGACCAATTTCTATCCGCTGCTCAGCGCGCGCTACGCCGAGGCCGTCGCGACCGCGAAGGCGAGCGGCCGCGATCCATCGACGCTGTTTCCGCTGACCGAGCAGTTCTTCGAGGACGCCGAGCCGGGCGGAACCGAGCGGCACACGATGACCTTCACCGGTCGGTACAGCTTCACCGAAGGCATGCTCAAGGGCCTGGCGCTGGGCGGCGCCGCCCGCTACCAGCAGGGCCACTCGATCAACGGCATCTCCGTCTCGGGCGTCGAAGTGATCCCGAACAAGTTCACCGACGACATCTATGTCTTCAGTCCGTTCGTGAGCTACCGCCGCAAATTCGGCCGTGTGAGCTGGACCGGCCAGGTCAATGTGCAGAACGTCTTCGACCGCGTCTCCTACCAGGGCCTGAACTATCGCAACAACCGTTTGACCGATCCGCGGCAGATCGTGATCACGAATACGATCACGTTCTAGGCACGCCGTCATTGGTTTTGGATGGCCAGGGTCTCGTTACCTCGACCACTTCAGGGCGCAGCGTCGCGGGAGAGTCTCCTCCCAGGGCAGCGCTCACTCGAGATACAGCCCCTCGCGCAGCAGCGGCTTGGGCGAAAGCTTCCGCCACGAATCCGCAAACGAGTCTTCGTCGTAACCAAAAAGCGGCGACACCTCGAGCGTGACTTTCGGCAGGTTGGTCGAATCGGTCTCGAGGGGAGCGCCGTTCGCCTTGAGCCAGCGCGCGAATTGCCGCAGTTGATCGTCGCGGCAGGTCTGCGGCGAATCGAGGCCCTCGGCGTTTTTCACCGGCGAGAAGTCGTTTTCCCGCAGCGTCTCGATCACCACCGGGTTCTGCGCGCACGGCAGCGCATCGAAGACGAACAGCTCGAACTTCACCCCATTTTGTTTCTCCGGTTTCACCGGCGCGCCCTGCGCATCGATCGTCGGGATCTTCTTGTCCGCCCGATGAAACGGCAGCGCCTGGCCGCTGGCGCCGGTCCGGTGGCCGCCGGTCGCCGGTCCCTGGTCTCTGGTCGCTGGTCTGGCCCGGGCCATGCGGCGGACGAATTCCCGATCGAGCACATGAATCGCGATGCTGCCCGCGATGTAGCGCAGCGCGCCGCCGGCGTCCTTCTCGTCCTGCAACGGCTGCGGCAAATCCGAGTACTCGATCACGACGGTCTTCCCGCGCTGCGTGCAGAAATGGCCGACCTTCTCCCCGGCGTACGCCTTCGGCACCATCTTGCTCGACATCTCGGAGCGCCGCAGCAGATGCCAGCCGATGAACGCCGGGTCGATGCAGCGCACGAGCGGATTGTCGACCTGGAAGTAGCTCAACGTGTCGATGCCTTCGCGCCGCATGAGATCGAGCGAACCGCTGCGTTCGAGCGCGCGCAGCGAACCGCCGTGACCGTCGGGCGAAAGCGCCATCGCGCCTTTCGACTCCAGCAGTATCTTCCCATTGAAATCGACCGCCGGCATCCGGCCTTGCCGGAAAAAGTGCACGCGCGACCGGTCCAGCCCGAAGCAGTTGTGCTCGGCAAAGAAGGCCTCGGTGGCCGCGTGGTTCGCGTGGCTGGTCATGATGAACCAGTGCAGCGGCCGGCCGTAACGGCGGCCCGCCGCAAGAATTTTTTCCGCGAACACCTGGAACAGCGGCTTCCGCCTCACGGGCGTGATGCGGAACGTGCCCTTCGGCCCGTCATAGCCGAGTCGCGTCCCCTGCCCGCCCGCGACGGTAAACGCGGCCACCCGGCCCTGGCGCAATGCGTCCTCCCCCGCGGCTTTCGCCTTTGCCCACGCCGCGGCGTCGCCTCCGTGCTCGGGCCGTTTCTCGTAGGGCGCCGGTGCCAGGTCCGAGAGGTCGACCGCCGCGCCCGCCGAGGGCGCAAGCAGCGTACGCGTGAGGTGCGCGATTTCGTCGAGATCGATTTCGGCCGCTTCGTCGAGCAGCCGCCGCTGCTGCCCGGCGTCGAGTTGATCGAGGAAGGCGAACACATGGCCCTGGCCGGCGCGCTGGAATTTTTCGATGAGCGGAGGAGTCACAGACAGAGTCGGACATGGTCAGGCCCGGCGCGGATTGGTTCGCGTTGGCCTGAAGAAAATCAGGGCACGGGATCGAAGCGGAAAATCAGGTCACCGGGCGCGGCATAGCCCAGCCGCTGCCGGATGACTTTTTCGACGAATGCCGGGTCGCTCTTCAGCCGTTCGAGCATGCGCTGCTGCTCGGCCAGCCGCGCCCTGGCCACCGCCAGCCGGGCCTCGGCGGCCGCCTGCGTTTGCTTGAGCGCGTTGTACTCTTCGCGCGCCTCGAGGAAAAGGCTGCCCGCCCAGATGCCGAAGCCGGTGAGGGCCACGAAATAAACCACTACGATCGAGCGACGCGTATCCACGTTTCGTGGCCGATCAACCAGCAGGCTGCGTGGTGAGTAAAGGACATTTCAAATGCCGGCCGCTCGCATTTGCCCCATGAATTTGGCGTGCGTTTTTCCGGACCGGTCGCCACGGTGGCAACGCAACAATGTATCAGAGTTTTTACGGGTTTCGCGAGATGCCGTTCAACATCACGCCGGACCCGCGGTTTCTCTACCTCAGCCCCACGCATCAGGAGGCGCTCCAGCACCTGAAGTACGGCGTACGTGAAAAAAAGGGATTCATTGTCCTCGTCGGCGAGGTGGGCTGCGGGAAAACGACGCTGTGCCGGCGGTTTCTCAACGAACTCGATCCCGCGCATTACGACACCGCGCTCATCCTGAATCCGCGCGTCACCGAGACGCAGATGCTGAAGGCGATTCTGACCGAGCTCGGCGAGACCAAGCTGGGCCGCAGCCAGAACGATCTCGTCGCCCAAATGAACCGCGTGCTGCTCGATCGCATCGAGAAGGGTCGCGACATCGTGCTGATCATCGATGAAGCGCAAAACTTGAAGTTCGAGGTGCTCGAGCAAATCCGCCTGCTTTCCAATCTCGAGACCGACAAGCAAAAGCTCCTGCAGATTGTGCTGATGGGGCAGCCCGAGTTGAAGGAGGTCCTCGCGCAGGAGGAACTGCGGCAGCTCCGCCAGCGCATTCTCGTGCATTACGAGCTGCACCCGCTGTCGGGCGGCGACATCGCGCATTACATCCAGCACCGGCTCACCCTCGCGGGCGGCAATGGCCGGCCGGCGTTCAGCCGGTGGGCGTTGCGGGCGATTCACAAAGGCAGCGGAGGGATTCCGCGCATCGTGAACAACCTCTGCGACAAGGCGATGCTTTCGGCCTTCATCCGCGAGTCCGACCAGGTGACCTATTGGGATGTGCGCCGGGCGGTGCGCGACATGGCGAATCTTACGGCGTGAGTTCCGGTTTTTCCCCGTGATTGCTGCAACGCGACTACGTGACAATTTCGGAGGACGTGCTTGCGAAAGCGTCGAACGGGAAAATGCTCGGACCGGTGCCACCGCCTCGCCCCCGTAAACCAGAACCACGCCGCCGCCGCGCATGAGTCTGATCAACGAAGCCCTCAAGAAGGCGCAACGCGCTCGCACCGATGGGCCGCCGACGGACGCGCCACCGATGCCGGGAGGCGGCCCCATCGCGAAACGGGCCGCACCGAAGAGCGCGACCACGGTGGCCCTGATTGGCGGCGGAGCACTGGTGCTGGTGCTGTTGTCTGTGGCGATTACGTTTTACCTGATCAACCGGCCGAGCGCGACGGCGACGCCGGCCGTGGCCGCGGCGGCGCCGAAAACCGAAACCAAGCCCGCGCCCAAGCCAGCCGCAACGCCCGTGGAGCCGGCACCCGCGGCCGCCGCGCCCGCAACGCCGTCGACCACCCCGACCGAGGCGGAAAAACCGGTCGTGGTCGCGGTGGTCGAGCCCGCGAAAACCGCCGCGACTTCTTCGCCCGCTGCGCCCAGCCCGGCGACCGGAAAATCACCCGCGGCTCCGACCGATCCGCGCGCTTCCGCGCCGGCACCTCCGGCTGCAGCCGCGCCGGTGGCGACCCAGCCCGCGCCACCGCCATCTCCACCGAAACCCGACGAGCGGATCACCGCCTTCCTCGAAACAGTCCGCGTGACCGGCATCCGATCGGCGGGCAGCGACAGCCGCATCCTGATGAACGAGCGCGTTTATCGCGTGAATGACATCGTCGAGCGGACGCTCGGCGTGCGACTCGTGAAAATTTCCGTCGACAGCCTCACGTTCGCCGATGCGAACGGGGTGACGTATTTGAAGTATTTCTAGTCCGGCGCGAGGGACGAGTTCGCGTCCGGCGCGAGGGCGCGCCGGCTCCATTTCTGCGAATCCTTCTTGCACTGGAGCCGGGCCGCCCTCGGCCCGGTTGGCGCGCGTATTCGCCGGTGACACGCCATGCACGCGAGCCGGACCTCATCAGTGGAACGCGACCTCCGGCCGCGTTCTCGCTCAGCCGACGGCGCCCGGAGGTCGCCGTCCACCTTCTGAATCCCGAATGGTGCGCTCCCGATTTCTGCGCTAACTCGCTGCGGCATCCCGAATCGCGCGCCGCCATCCCATGGCGTCGCTTCCGCGCGTGACATCGCGGGCAAAATATCGTCGTACTCCGCACGCGCGTTTCGCCTCCAACGAAACGCGGCCTCCAGTTCGCAGCTTCGTTCGGGTCCAAAGCTTCAAGGCGCCAGCTCCCTCGCAATAGGCGGGTTGCGCATTGACCGCAGCACGGTGAATCGCCGGCGCGACTGCGTATCCGAAAATTGTCAGACAGACACTGACAGCAGGTTGGTCGCGAGACTGACACGGCAATCAGACGCGCACGGATAAAGAGCAACGCGGCGTTCCGCCACACTGGCGCCGCTATGAAGTTCATCTGTGCCATTGCCGGTCTGCTGCTCTCGCTGACCTTCTCCCTCACCCCGGCCTTCGCGGTCGAAAACACCTGGGATCCCAGCGTGCAGGTGAGCGCCACCGTTCAGTCCTCGCCCGCTCGCGTCACGCTGAGCTGGCCGCAGGACACGAACGGCGTTCCGTCTTCCTATACCATCTACCGCAAATCCCCGACCGCCTCCGACTGGGGCGCCGGCACCGCCATCCCCGGTTCCAGCACCAGTTATGTGGATACGAGCGTCGCCCCCGGGACCGCGTACGAGTACCGCCTCGTCAAGGCCGCCGGCAGCTACACCGGCTACGGCTACATCACCGCCGGCGTCGAGGCCGCCCTCGTCGACTCGCGCGGCAAGGTCGTGCTCGTCGTCGACAACACGGTGAGCTCGAGCCTCGCCGCGGAACTCGGCCGGCTCGAGTCGGACCTGCGCGGCGACGGCTGGACCGTCGTCCGCAAGGACGTCGGCCGGACCGATTCGCCCGCGAGCGTCAAGGCGGCGATCAAGTCCGTCTACGACGCCGACCCGGCGAACGTGAAGTCGGTCTTCCTCTTCGGCCACGTGCCGGTGCCTTACTCCGGCCAGCTCAATCCCGACGGCCACCCCGATCACATCGGCGCCTGGCCGGCGGACGTCTACTACGGCGACATGGACGGGTCGTGGACCGACAGCTCGGTCAACTATACCCAGACGGTGAATACGGACCCGGCAGATGCCGCGCGGCTCACCAATCGTCCCGGCGACGGCAAGTTCGACCAGACCGCGCTGCCCTCGAACGTCGAGCTCGAGGTCGGTCGCGTCGACCTGGCCAACATGCCCGCGCGCACCACCTGGGGCGGCCCGGCCACGCTGCCGAGCGAAACCGAGCTCCTGCGCAAGTACCTGAACAAGGACCACAATTTCCGTCACCGGATCAGCAATCCCGCGCGCCGGGCCGTGATGGGTGACTACTTCGGTTTCCGCGGTGGCGAGGCCTTTGCGGCCTCGGGTTTCCGCTCGTTCGCCCCGCTCGTCGGCGCGAATGCGATCCGCAACCTGAACATCGAGTTCAATGATCAGCGCGGCGTCTGGATTCCCCAGACCGCGCAGAACGATTACCTGCTCGCCTACGCCTGCGGCGCGGGTGGCTACGACAGCATGAGCGGCGTCGGCAACAGCCAGCCGTACAACGGCGCGAATACCGCCGAACTGACGAGCAACAACGTCCGCGGCGTGTTCAACCTCCTCTTCGGTTCGTGGCTCGGCGACTGGGACCACGAGGACAACTTCCTCCGCGCTCCGCTCGCCACCGACTACGGCCTCACCTCCGCCTGGTCGGGTCGTCCGCACTGGTTCATGCACCCGATGGGCCTCGGCGGCACGATCGGTTCCACCGCGAAACTCACGCAAAACAACAACGGCCAGTACCAGACGATCATCAACAGCTCGCAGTACCAGATCCACGTCGCCCTCATGGGTGACCCGACGCTGCGGCTGCACGCCGTCGTGCCCGCCGCGAACCTGAACGGCGCGATCAGCGGCAGCACGGTTTCCCTCTCCTGGTCTGCCTCGAGCGATTCGAACCTCGTCGGCTATCACGTTTACCGCGCCTCCTCGGCGAGCGGCACCTACACGCGGCTGACCACTTCGCCGATCACCGCGACGAACTACAGCGACGCGAACGGTTCATCCGGCGCCACCTACATGGTCCGCGCGGTGAAACTCGAGACCGGCGCCAGCGGCAGCTACTACAATGCCGCGCAAGGCGTGTTCTGGACCGTCGGCGGCACCTCGACGACGACGACTGACCCGACGGCGACGACCACTCCGACAGCCGACTCGACGGCGCCGAGCGTCTCGATCGCTTCGCCCGCGCCGAGCGCCACCGTTTCCGGCAATGCCGTGACCGTCTCGGCCGACGCGAGCGACAACGTCGGCGTGACCGGCGTGCAGCTCAAACTCGACGGCGCGAACTTCGGCGCCGAGGACACCGCCTCGCCGTTCAGCGCTACGCTCGACACGACGACGCTGAGCAATGGCTCGCACACGCTCTCGGCCGTCGCGCGCGACGCCGCCGGCAACATGGCGAGCGCGAGCGCCATCACGATCAACGTCAGCAACACCACGACCGCCTCGAGCGGCACGACGACCCCGCCGACGACGACCACCACCTCGCCGACGACCAGCACCACGACGACGGCCCCGACCGGCACGCTCGTGTGGTTCGACGACGCGCTGCCGGCGGGCGCCGGCGGCACGGGCGCGTGGAACTGGATTTCGAGCAACCCGACGCCGTACGCCGGCGCGAAGGCCCATCAGACGACACTGACCACCGGGCTGCACGAATACGCCTTCAACTGGGGCACGACGCTGTCGCCGAAGACCGGCGAGATCCTCTTCGCCTACGTGTATCTCGATCCGGCCAACCCGCCGAAGGAGATCATGCTCAGCTTCGTCGCCGACAACTGGGAGCACCGCGCGTATTGGGGTTCCAATGACATCAGCTTCGGCACCGATGGCACCGCCAGCCGCCGCTACGTCGGCGCGCTGCCGGCGGCCGGTCAGTGGGTCCGCCTCGAAGTGCCGGCCAGTGCGGTCGGGCTCGAAGGCCAGACGATCGGCGGCATGGCCCTGAGCGTGTTCAACGGCCGGATGAGCCTCGACTATGTCGGCAAGGTCGATCCGAGCGTCGCGACCACCACCACCACGTCGTCGACGACGACCACCACCACGCCGCCGACCGCGGCCGCGCCCGCCTCGACCAGCACGATCTGGGTCGAGGACGCGCTGCCCGCCGGTGCGAGCGGCACGGGTGCGTGGAACTGGGTGTCGAGCAATCCGGCGCCTTTCTCGGGCAGCAAGGCCCACCAGACGACGATCACCGCCGGGATCCACGAGTACGCCTTCAACTGGGGCACCTCGCTGCCGGTGAAAACGGGCGAATCGCTCTTCGCGTATTTCTACCTCGATCCGGCGAACTTGCCGAAGGAGGTCATGCTCAGTTTCGTCGCCGACAACTGGGAGCATCGTGCCTACTGGGGCGCGAATAACATCAGCTACGGCACCGATGGTTCCGCCAGCCGCCGCTACATGGGCGCGCTGCCCGCGGCCGGCCAGTGGGTCCGCGTGGAGATTCCCGCGAGTTCGCTCGGCCTCGAAGGCCAGACGGTCGGTGGGATGAGCCTCACGGTCTATGACGGCCGGATGAGCCTCGACTGCATCGGCAAATTCGATCCGAGCACGACCTCGTCCACCACGACGACGACCACGTCGCCGAGCACGACGACGACGACCAGCCCCGCACCGGCCACGCCCACCACCACGCTGTGGTTCGACGACGCGCTGCCGGCCGGGGCCGGCGCCAGCGGCGCATGGAACTGGATTGCCAGCAACCCGACGCCGAACACCGGCACGAAGGCGCAGCAGACCGCGCTCGTCTCGGGTCAGCACGAGTATTCGTTCAACTGGGCCGCGCCGTTCGCGATCGGCACCGGCGAGGCGCTCGTCACCTACGTTTACCTCGATCCGGCGAGCCCGCCCAAGGAAATCATGCTGAGCTGGGTCTCGGACAACTGGGAGCACCGCGCGTATTGGGGTTCCAATGACATCAACTACGGCACGGACGGCACCGCGAGCCGCCGCTATATGGGCACGTTGCCCGCCACCGGCCAGTGGGTCCGGCTCGAAGTGCCGGCCAGCTCGGTCGCGCTCGAAGGCGTCTCCGTCACCGGCATGGGCCTGACCCTGTTCAATGGCCGCGCGACGTTCGACACGTTCGGCAAGGCCTCGGCGGTGTCCAGCACCTCACCGGCCACCACCACCGCCTCGATCTCGACGACGCCGACGACCACCACGACCACATCGCCGACGACCACCACGTCGCCGACGACCACCACGACTTCGCCGACGACCACCACCACGACGACGACCACTACCACCGCCAGCACGAACCCGACGTCGCCGACCGACCCGAACCTCACGACGGTGACGATCCCGACGTCGACCACGACAACGACCACGTCGACGACACCCTCGACCGCACCGGCGCCCGCGAGCACCGATGTGGCGTGGCTCGACGACGCGTTGCCCGATGGCGCCGGCGGCGGCGCGACGGGTGGCGATGCCTGGCTGTGGGTCGCGAGCAGTCCGACGCCGTACTCCGGCACGGTCGCACACCAGTCGGCCATCGCGAAAGGCGCGCACGAACACTCGTTCAACTGGGCGTCCGTTCCGCTGGCGGTGAATGCCGGCGAATATCTCTACGTCTATGTCTACCTCGATCCGGCGAACCTGCCGACCGAGCTGATGGTGAGCTGGTGCGCCGACAACTGGGAGCACCGCGCATTCTGGGGCGCCGACCGGCTGAACAACGGCCGCAAGGGCACTGCCAGTCGCTTCAACGCGGGTGCGTTGCCGGCGGCCGGCCAGTGGGTGCGGCTCGAAGTGCCGGCGCGGTCCGTCGGCCTCGAGGGCGCCAAGATCCAAGGCATGTCGTTCAGCCTCTATGATGGCCGCGCGACGTGGGACAAGACCGGCAAGGCCGCACAAGCCGCGTCCACGACGACCACGACTCCGACTACCACCACGACGCCACCCGTCGCCGTCACCGACTCGGTGTGGATCGAAGACGCGTTGCCCGCCGGCGCTTCCGGCAGCGGCACGTCCGGCGATGGCTGGAACTGGATCGGCAGCAGCCCGGCGCCGTATTCCGGCAGCAAGGCGCAGCAGACGATTGCCGCGGCCGGGCTGCACGAGACCTCGTTCAACTGGGCGAGCACCGGGCTGACGATTGCGAGCGGCGAGTATCTCTTCGCCTACATTTACCTGGATCCCGCGAGCGTCCCGAGCTCGGTCATGCTGAGCTGGAACAACGGCACGTGGGAGCACCGCGCATACTGGGGCACCAACAAGATCAACTACGGCACCGATGGCACCGCCAGCCGCTACAATGCGGGCGCGCTGCCCGCCGCCGGCGGGTGGGTGCGGCTCGAAGTCCCGGCCAAGGCCGTGGGGCTCGAAGGTTCCACCGTCACCGGCATGGGCTTCAGCCTCTACGACGGCCGCGCGACCTGGGACAAGATTGGCAAGGCCAGCGGCGCGACCGCGCCGGCAACCACGACCACGACGACTCCGACGACCGTCGCCGACTCCACCGCGCCGACGATTTCGATCGCGGCCCCGGTGGCGAGCGCGACGATCTCCGGCAGCGTCACGGTCTCGGCCAGCGCGACGGACAACGTCGCGGTGACCGGTGTGCAGTTCAAACTCGACGGCGCCTACCTGAACGCCGAGGTCACCGGCGCGCCCTTCGGCACGACGCTGAACACGACGTCGCTGACCAACGGCACGCACACGCTGTCGGCGGTCGCGCGCGATGCCGCCGGCAACATGGCGACCGCCAGCGTGGTTTCGGTCAACGTGAGCAACTCGACGACAGTCGCCTCCGGCGGCACGACCACCCCACCGCCCACAACGACGACTCCGCCGAGCACGACCACCACCACGCCGCCGACGACCTCCACGCCGGTTCCGCTCGCGGAGAACACCGCGATGCGGTTGCCGCAGGTGGGCGACCACGCGCTGACCGTCCTCTCGCCGACGATGCTCGAGCTGCGCCGGATCACGACCAAGCAGCCGGACCCGGCGATGCCGGCCGACTGGAACTTCGTCAGCTCGACCGGCACGCTCACCGTGCCGGCGGCGTCTGAATTCAATGTCACCGTCAACGGCGCGACCGTGTCGGTGAAGAGCGTCGGCTTCCGCCGCCGCGTCGCCTACGCGCCGGAGCACGTGCGCGACCTCCGGATCGACAACTGCCTCTACCTCGAGCTCGGCGCAGCCGTGGCCGAGGGGGCGACGGTCGACGTGAAGAACCCGAGCGGCGCGCTCTGGCCCGCCAGCATGGCGTTCACCTCGAACGCGGCGGCGCTGCGCTACAGCCCGGCGATTCACGTCAACCAGGAAGGCTACGTGCCCGCGCTGACGAAGAAGGCCATGGTCGGCTACTACCTCGGCAATCTCGGCGAGCTCAACGTCGCCGCGACCGCCGGGTTCAAGCTGGTCAGCGCCGCCACCGGCGTCTCGGTCTACACCGGCACGCTGACCTCGCGGCTGGAGACCGGGTTCACGTATTCACCGCTTCCCTACCAGAAGGTGCTGGAGGCGGACTTCTCGGGCTTCACCACGCCGGGCGAGTACCAGCTCGTCGTGCCGGGGCTCGGCGCCTCGTTCCCCTTCCTGATCAACGACGGCGTGGCGATGGCGTTCACCCGCACGTACGCGCTCGGCCTGTACCACCAGCGCTGCGGCGCCGAGCTGGGCCTGCCGTATTCGCGGTTCGCGCACGCGGCCTGCCATCTGCTGCCGGCCGAGGTGCCGAGCCCGCAATCGTCGTACAGCTTCACCTGGACCTGCATCGCCTCGAAGAACGAGGATGCGAAGAGCAACCCGCGGCACACGGCGCCGCGGCTCGACAGCGAGGCCGCGCAGCTCTATCCGTTCGTGAACAAGGGGCCGATCGACGTCTCGGGCGGCCACCACGACGCGGGCGACTACAGCAAGTACACCAGCAACGTCGCGCAGCTCGTCCACCAGCTCACGTTCACGGCCGACTCGATCCAGGGCGCCGCGGACCTCGACAACCTGGGCCTGCCGCAGAGCGGCGACGGCATCAGCGACGTGCTCCAGGAGGCGAAGCAGGAGGCCGATTACCTCGCGAAGCTGCAGGATGGCGACGGCGGCTTCTACTTCATCGTCTATCCGAAGACGCGCGAGTACGAGCAGGGCGCGACGCCCGACCATGGCGACCAGCAGGTCGTCTGGCCGAAGAACACGTCGGCGACGGCCGCGGCGGTCGCGGCGCTGGCGCAGATCGGTTCCTCGCCGAAGTTCAAGGCGGCGTATCCGACGGAAGCGGCCGCCTACCTGGCGAAGGCCAAGGCGGGCTGGCAGTTCCTGTCGAACGCGATCGCGAAGTACGGCAAGGATGGTTCGTACCAGAAGGTGACGTTCTACTCGGACAACTACATGCACGACGACGAGCTCGCCTGGGCGGCCGCGGAGCTGTTCGCCGCGACCGGCGACACGCCGTACCGCGACAAGCTGATGGCGTGGTTCCCGAACCCGAGCGATCCGGCGACGTTCCGCTGGGGCTGGTGGCGGTTGAACGAGTGCTGGGGCAATGCGATCCGCGCGTATGCGTTCGCGGCGCGCTCCGGCCGGCTCTCCGCGGGCCAGCTCGATGCGACCTACCTCGCCGCGTGCGAAAACCAGATCAAGCTGGCCGGCGACGACAACGTGAAGTGGTCGAAGCAGAGCGCGTACGGCACCTCGTTCCCGCAGCCGACCCGGCAGGTGATTGCGGCCGGCTGGTTCTTCTCGCTCGACCAGGCGTCGGACATGGCGGTTGCGTACCAGCTGGACCCGAAGCCGGAGTACGTCGAGGGGCTGCTGGCGAACATGAATTATGAAGGCGGCACCAACCCGGTGAACGTCACGCTGGTGACGGGCCTCGGCCTGAAGCGCCAGCGCGAGATCGTGCACCAGTGGGCCAATGCGGACCAGCGGACGACCCCGATGGCGGGCATCCCGGTGGGCAACTTCACGTCGGCCTACAGCTACATCGGCATCTACGGGGCGTCGGGCAACGAGCTGGCGAAGCTGAGCTTCCCGACCGACGACACGGCGAACACCGCGTCGATGTACCCGATGTACGATCGCTGGGCGGACTGCTGGAACGTGACGGGCGAGTTCATCACGATGAACCAGGCGCGGGCGTTCACGGCGGTGGCGACGCTGGCGACGCTGACCTCGGCGAAGTCGACTGCGTGGAAACCGGCGGTGACCGCGAGCCTTGTGGTGCCGACCACGACGGTGCAGACGGGCACGGCGGTGACGGTGTCGCTCGGTTCCGGGCTGGACGTGAGTGGGGCGCGGATCCTGTGGGAAGGCCGGGACAACGAGCCGGACTATGGCCCGACGTACGTCATCACGCCGAAGAATCCGGGTGCGCAGTGGGTCGAGGTGGAAATCACCTGGCCGGACGGCCGCCGGGTTTCCGGCACGGCGACATTCAGCGCGTACAGCCCGGTGGTGACCTTCGTCGACGACGCGGTGCCGACGGGGGCGCAGGCCTCGTCGAACGGCGGCGACGGCTGGAACTGGACGACGCCGGCGATTCCGGCGCCGAAATCGGGCACGAAGGTGCACGAGACGCCGGCGGGGGCGGGCCAGCGCGAGCATGCCTTCACGGGCGCGTGGAACGGGCTGACGCTGGGGACGGGCGACACGCTGTTCGTCTGGGTGTACCTGGATTCGGCGGCGATGCCCGAGGAGCTGATGCTGAGCTGGAACGACGGATCGTGGGAGCACCGCGCGTACTGGGGTGCGAACAGGATCGGCTACGGCACGGACGGCACGACGAGCCGCCGCGGCATGGGCGCGCTGCCCGCGGGTGGCGCGTGGGTCAAGCTCGAGGTGCCCGCGAGCGCGGTGGCGCTGGAAGGCAGCACGGTCACCGGCATGTCGTTCTCGACCTACGGTGGCGGCAAAGTCCTCTGGGACGCCGCCGGCCGGACCTCGACGGCGAAGTAAACAACTTTTCAGCCCGGCCGGCACGCCGGGCCGAACATAGCAACGAGCGCCGGGTAGGCCGAAAGGCCGCCCGGCGCTTTTTTTCGCGTTCGTCGCGGGAGGGCAAGTGCACATCGCGGCTCTAGCCGGACTATGCCTCATCCGCTTCACCAGCAGTCGTTACAATTGAATCCCGCCGTCCGGTCGATTCCTAATGGGTCATCAATTGTATCAACAGGTAGATCCCGAACGTACCAGGCACGGCGTACAACGTCAAACATGTCCATCTCAACCATCGATGGCCGTCTGTCGCAAAGAATCCGAAGAAGCCAACAATGGCGCCAACACACAACACGGCTCCACTGATCCATGCTGCATTGATCGCTGCTGCCATCGTTTCATCTCCGCCATGAGGTTGCTGCGCAATCGTTGCGAATGGTCCGACGATTACACCCAGGAGAAATATGGTGATGGCCACCCAACATATCTTACCACTGGTTGTTTTCACTTTCATTGATTTCATAACTCAGCGACCTCCGAGTGTCGCACCATTACGTCTGGCGGCTGAGCGAATGAACTCATCAACTTCAATTGAGCCCTTAACGTTGCGCGAAATGGGCACCACATCCAGAACGTCTCCCTCAGCAGGATCGCCCCCCATCGCGCTATGATTTGCCCAGAAAGTTTTGCCAATATACTTCTTTCCACCGCTGGCACCCGTGTTTCCCCAAGATGAACGCGAACCTAGTCCAAGGTCACGCAATCCGTGAACCACGACCTCCACGTTGTCCGCCACTGGCTCGGCGCGGCTATTGGGCGTCATCGAGACAGCATCATACAATCCCATAAAACGCACCGGAATAGGGCCAACTATCGCGGAGCCAGCTCTGTCGCACGGACAGCCATTCTTAAGCATCTTTGCAACGTTCATCACGATCATTCCCCCCCGACTATGGCCGACCAAAAAAACCGGGTCCTCCCGCCAAGGCTCCGTGGTACCAGTGTGTTTCTTTAGTTCGGTGCAAATGAACTCATATCCGGCCTCCGCAACACCAGAAGATCCATGCCCTCCGATATTGCCAGGGTTATATCCGCCGAACGCACCAGAACCCGGGCCATCAGAATATCCGGCACGTCCAGGCCCACGCCAATCATTCCAAAACCGGTAGACATTAGTTCTGAAATTAATCGTTACATTATCGGTCACGGAGTTAGTTCCGCCCACAGCGAATAGAACCAATCCATGCGGATCAACAAAGTTGACCGGGCTATTGTCGAGAAACCCAAACAAATTCGTTCCTCCAGATTCATGAATAGGGTCGCGTGATAGCCATCTACCTGTATCGGCGGCATAGTACCGATACCCGAAATACACCTGCCCCGTCTCGGTGTCGTGGTACTTTGTCGAGAACCGGAACGGATTCGGTGCAGCGTACGTTCCTTCCGTCACTGCCGGCTCGCCGAAGGGGTTGTAGTCGTACCTGGCGGTAATTGTGCCGTCGGCGGCGTTGACGAGGCCGATGACGTTGCCGGTGCCGTCGTACGCAGGGAAATGCGTGGCGCCAGTGGCGGCGTCGTTGATCGCGACCAACCCACCCACTCCTCCGGCCCCGGCGAGCGTGCCACTGACATCCAGTCCCCACGCGTAGGTTCGAATCGGGGCAAGTCCGGCGAGAGCGTTCAACTCCGCGACCATGTTCCAGCCGTCGTACACGTACAGCGTATGGCTGTCGAGCACCCAGGTGGCGTCGCTCCACGTGAATACTTTTTTCGCAATGCGACGACTTGCAGCGTCGTAAACGAACTCGAGCCGCCGGCGCGCGGTGCCGGCGTCCGCGGCGGACACACTTGTTTCCATGGAGACCAACCGGTTTTCGGCATCCCACGCATAGTGCCATCGCGCATCGTCCGTCAGGTTGCCATCGGCATCGTATTGGAAGGACTCGATCGCTTTCGGCAGCAGCACCGGTTGCGTGATCGTGGTGACCGCATCCTCGCCGTTGGGTCCGGCATCATTCTTCACGCCGGTGATCGTGAGTTGCACCGTTTGCGCCGCATTCGTGTTGTTCACCACGACCCGATGGTAGAATTGTTCGCCCTGGCGCGTAGCCGCCACGGGCGGACCATTGTTCACGGCAATGGTCACCTTCGCGAGCGCTCCAGCAGCGCCCGTTACATCCAGCACCCCGGGAACCGTCCTTTCGGCATATTGGTTCAAGGCGTTTGCTGCGTAGATCGCGACCGTGCCATTCTTCATCGCCGTGCGCCGGTTGCCAATCGAGTCAAACGTCCAGGCGTGGTCTCCACCCAATGCCGCTGCCCCGTCGGCCAGGAACTTCTTTCCCGCCGTCACCTGCCCAAGCGTGTCGTAGCCATACGACCAATACGCATTGTCTGTCTGCGTCACGCGCGTCCGTTGATTGGCGCCGTCATAGACATAGGACCGCACAAGCCCCGTGCTCGCGTCGACTCTCGAATCCACCGAAACGAGTCGGTCCAACCCATCATACGCCCGTGCCACGGCGAGTCTCGGAGCTGCCGCGCTGCTGAAAGTGTTCCCCTCCACCAACACAGAATTGGCGGCGTAACGATAAGCGATACTGTTCGCGCCGGTCGCAACCGCGTCCAGCCGACCGGCCGCATCATACGTGTAGCCGGTTCGCTGAAGCACGGTCGCCTGTCCGCTGGCAATCGCCACCGCAGCGAGGCGTTGCAGACTATCGAAACTGCGTTCGAGCCGAAATCCGTTGAGCGGTCCGGCCGTGTAGGTCTCAACCGCCAGCTGCCCGGACAAATGATAGCCAAATGAACGGGAGCCGGAGCCGTCTGTGATGGAAATCAGCCTCCCCGCGCGATCGTAGGCCAGATTCGCATCAGCTGTGTTGTCGGAATAGTCGGTGGCTGAAAGTTCACCGGCTGTGGTGTACGCATACGTCATGGTTAACTGGGGCAACCTGGCCCAGGTACGCGTGCGAAGCCGGCCCGACGGATAGTAGGCGTACGTGGGACCGGTGTCGTCCGCATGGCGCTTTCGTTCGAGCCACCCGCGTTTCGCGTCATAGTCCCATTTTGTGACCGCTTTGCCCGCGTCCGCCGCGAAATCCTGCCACGTCGTCAGTGACTTCACCCGTCCTTGTGGATCATAGGCGTACTCCGCCGGAACCGTCCGTGCACCCCACGTACGTTTCACCGCGCCGGTTGGCCAGTAGCTCGTGTTGACGACTCCGCCGTCCGGCAAAGTCACACGTTGCACGCGACCGGCAGTTTCGTAGGCATACGTGGTGACTTGGGGGTCGTAACCGGCGCCACTGCGCGTGGCATCGGGATCCGGGGTCGTTACCGTCCTGACCTGGTCGTCCGCATAGTACGTGAATTGGGTCGTGCCGTTGCGGGCATCGGTCACGGACTGCACGCGTCCATGCGCATCATAGGTGTAACTGATCGCGATCAACTGCGTGCCGGTTGCGGTGGTCGTTTTCGACGAGATCGGACGCTCCCCGAGGAACGTCTGGATCGCCCGCACACCGTCAGGTGAAATCGTCGTGATGCTGCGCCCACCCATGCCGTCGAGCGTTGTGATACTTTTCGTCGTCAGTCCCCGGACAATCTGCCAGGTCCGCATGCCGTCGGCGGTCTGCTCGTTCACCGCCACGACCGCAGCGGCGTCCTGGTTATCAACTTCCCATTGCTCGGTTGTCGTTCGGAGGACGGTGTAAGTCGCACCGTCGTCGACTTTGCGTGCGATCGAGCTGCTCGTGCGAACGACGCGATCCGGACCCGCGAGGTCGATCGCACCGTTTCGATTTAGGTCAAGCGCGGTGATGCTTCGTTCGCCGCGAGCGTTGTAACTCATCAGTACCGTCACACCGTCGGGGTCGGTCTGGCGTGCAAGTTGCCCAGCGCGGTTGTAACTCAACTGTGCCTCGGATCCGTCGGCGAACACCGTCCTGCTCTGGCGGCCAGCGAAATCGACGTAGGTCTTCACCCACTCGGTGGCGGCCGGCTCGTTATTCGCATCAACCCCGACGCGAATCTCCTTCGTAAACACACCGCTTGGGTCAACGCCGTGCTCGAACGTTCGCGGCGCAGCGGCCGTTCCGCCGACGCTTGTCCGCGACCCATCGCGCGCCGATACCTCGATCGAGTTGCCGCCATCCGGATTGGTCGTGGTACGGGTGGTGAGGCCGGTCGCGTCATCGTAGGTTTCGGCGTAAACCGTTCGGCGGTTGAGAGCGTCGCGCGTTTCGATCAGCCGGCCGGCCAGATCATAGACACTCGTCTCCTGCGTGAGCTCGGATCCGTCGCTGCCTATGCGGACGATTGCCACCACGCGACCGGACGCATCGTAAACGTTTTTCGTCGTGATCGCCCCCCGCATGACGGTTTCCTGGCGGCCGGCGGCATCGTACGTATAGCGGGTAACAAACCCCGTTCGGTCGCGCTCCGAGGCCAGTCCGCAACACGCGTACTGCCGTGTCGAATAGGTGCCGTCGTCAAAATCGACCCGCGTTGGGCGGCCAAACTCGTCGAACTGGGTCGCCACCCACAGGGAAAGCGACAGGCCCGTCGCGATGTCGAAGACCTGTTCGCTGGTCGTGTGCCCCACGGCGTTGGCCACGGTGATGGCTCGACGTCCGTCGACGACGTCGTCGCGCGCGGCACTGGGTTGACCACTGCGCACGGTCGTGGTTAGCACGCCATCGTCCGCCAGCGCATACGAAGTCAGAACGACCGTTCCGTCCGACTTCAATATCCGCCGCGCTCGGCCGGCGAATTTCCCCTCGGCAATCATGAGCGTATCGGTCACGAGGTTTTCAGGCGCATCCCACGCGGCCCGCGCGGCGACACTGACGACGTCGCTGCGGCGCCGACAAAGCACGCCGCCGAGTTGGACCCGTTTCGACCAGTCAATCCGGAAGCGACGCGCGCTCTCCTGCCCCGCGAGCCGTTCGATGGTCGTCACCAGCTCCTCGGGTTTCCCGTCGCCATCGGCGTCGGGCAGGTCATCAAACTGGACTTCCGTCGTGCGGCACACCGAATCGTCGGTCGTTTCGGGTGCGGCATTGAGGAATGGTCGCGTCGTTTTCACCACGCGCCCCAAACCGTCGTACTCGAATCGTTCCCAACCGCCGCTGGCGTCCGTGCGCTGCCGCAGGCGCTTGTAATTCCCGTCGGTCATCGGCACCGCATCGTAATATTCGTAGTTCGTCGTCAGGGCCGCCCCGGAGGGATCGGCCACCTCGCGAATCATTTCCTCACCCCAGGCAAAATCGCGGTAGGTGCGGGCGGTCGCGCTGACGAGATTGCCAGCGCGATCCCGCACATAGGTTGTTTTGACCTTTTCGCCTCGCCCCAGGGAAAGCACCTCCGATTCGATGACGTCATCGGCTCGCTTGATACTCCAGGTGCTGCTGACCGCGTCGTACCCATATTCGACCGTGCGCGCTGCGCCGCCACGCGTCTCGGTAATGCGGAGTCGCGTGCTCTGAGCCTCATCGGGATTCTCGAATCGATAGACCACAAACGGCGCGCCGCTCACCGTGTACACGGACGTCAAGGGATCCTGTCCCGTAGTCTGCGCCGGCAAGTAGAAACGCACCTCGTAGCACGCCGGGTTCAACACGACGATGTCGGCCAGAGCCTGGGGGGTGCGGACCTGGCGCAGCATGTAACCGCCATCGCGAATTGTCTCGATTCCCGGCCCATCCGGCACGGCCGCGACCAGCGAGAGAGGCGAATAAAGCCGCGGCGAAACCGCCGACTCGTCGATGGAGAGACCGCCGCTCGTCAGACCGGCGACATCATTGCCCATCCCCAGCCACACCTTGACACTGCCGATCGCGAAGCTGCCCGTGCCCGGGACATTGCCCTCGCAACCCGGCGCAGCGCGCGCATCGACACCCGTGATTGTGTAGTCGTAATGCCGCCGCTGGGGGTCGACTTCGCCTGCGATCGTGTGCTGGCCAATATCGAAGCGTTGCCGCACAATGGTGGAACGCGGTTCACCCTCAGCCGTGCTCTCATGGGGCTTGATCGTGTAATGGACGGTGACGACATAATCGCCGGGACACGTGATGTTGAACGTTGCCCAATATTTGACGGTGCAGAAGGGAAACGAAAACCCGACCCGACGCAGGCGATACGCAATGTTGCTCGTACCCCTTGTCACTTCCGCGCGCTTCTCCGCGGCTTCGTCAGTGTCTTGCTCGCTCAACGTCTCCAACACCGATCCGGCGAATTTGCGTCCGCCCGTACACCCCACGCCGTTGCTTGTGCGCTGGATGGCCAAAGTGCTCTGCGCCACGCCCCAGCCATAACATTGCCCCGGAGTGTCGCACGGAATCGGCGCCACCGTACCACCCTCGCCGATTCGCCGGGTCGAGCCGTTGACCAGCGTCAAGGCGCCCGTCGCTGGACTGACCGTTTCGAACAGAAGCCATTCGTCATACAGCCCCGGTGGCTGCCCGGCCGTGATGAAGCCATTCGCCACCGTGGTCATGAAGAGATAATAAACCTGCAGCCCGACCTCGATTTGGCTGCCGGCCGGAACCGTGAACTGCCACCCATTGATCAACCACCCGTAGTTGGTGGTCAGCCGTGCGCCGACGAAACCGCTCTGGCCGGTGTCGAGATTAACCACCTCCAGGTCCCGGGCGACGTACGTCACCGTGGTCTCGGTTTGCGACACCACGATCAGCGAGCCGGTGGCCCGCATGTGAGGTGAATCGTAAATCGATCCTTCCCACACCAGCCGCGCTTCCGACGGGCTCGACTCACAGGATGAGCTGTACGGATAATCGATGATCGATATCGAGCCGGTGGTCTGCCGGCGCAGGAATTTCCTCGGCGGAACGCTCGGATTGATGAACTCGTCAAAGCCGACCAGAGTCGCGACTCCTTCGAGCGACAAGAATCTCAGATTGACCGGCTTGATCGGCTCACCCATCGCGCAGGGTTGCGCACGCAAGGCGCCGAAACCGGTCGCCAGCAATGACAGCGCCAGCACCAGATGAACAATTTTGGGGTTCATGGCGGAAGGGTCAGCGGCGCGGTGTGTACAGCCGCAGGTTCACGACGCCGGCGGAGTCCGCGACCGCACCGCGCGTGGGATTTCGTCCGAGCAGGTATTCCTGCAAATTCGCGACGCCATCGCCGTCGCCATCCGCCGACGCATCGTTCACCAGCGCATTCAATCCATATCGCACCTCCCAGGAGTCCGGGATGCCGTCGCCGTCGGTGTCTGGCAGCAGCGGGTTCGTTCCAGCGGCAAACTCCGCGAGGTCGGTCAGCCCATCGCCGTCGGTATCGCGAGTCGGAGGCGCGGCGATGCTTGGGTTGAAACCATAACGCACCTCCCACCCGTCCGGCATCCCGTCGCCATCCGTATCCGCGACGTTGGTACGAGTTCCCAGCTGGAACTCCCGCAGATTGCTGAGACCGTCTCCGTCGATGTCGCCGTTGCGGTCGTTGACCGACGGATTGAGGCCGTTCTGAAGCTCCCAGGCGTCATCGATGCCATCCTTGTCCGCGTCGGCAAACAGCGGATTGGTCGCCGCCGCAAAAAAGTAATCGAACCCACCGGCGACCGTGGGATGCCCGTGGACAACGAAAGTGCCGAGTGCGCTGCGCGTGGCATCGCGAAACGGCACATCGACCGCCACGAGCGCGCCGTTGGCATAAAGGTCCCAGCGTTTCGCGGTGAAATCCAGCCGGACGGTGAACCGCAGCCATTGCACGCTCGTCCCATCAGCCCCGAGCAGCGCAGCAAAAGCTGTCGGCTGCCACGTGCCTGCCCCCACCCCGTCGCCGGTGAGCACGTGCAGCCGGCCGCCCTCGGCTTCCTTGCGCAGCGCAAATCGCGCGCTGTCGATATCAAACGTCGTTGCCAGGCCGAGGTCGGCATCGGCTACCGGACGGGCAAACAACTCCACGAAGATCACCGGTTCGCCGTTCAGTGGAACGAAGGTCTGCGTCACCTGCGCCAGCGTGGTGCTGGGCGCGATTGCGACCCATCGGCTGCCGGAGTACGCACTGCCTTCGACAATCGCCGCGCTGCCGGAGGCCACCTGCCAGCCCAGCTGGCCGTCCAACGACGCCGCGACATACCCCTCGGCCGACTCGAAATCCGCGGTGTAAGGCAGTCGCGCCACGATCAGGATCGCCGCGCCGGCCGACTCGGTGACCGCATCCGAGTTGTCGCGGCCGCGGGCGGTGATCGTATAGGACCCAGGCGCCAGCCCTGAGGGCACTACAAGGGTGTAGGTCGAGGCGGACGTGAGCGTACCGGCGCCCAGCAGCCTGCCATTCTGATAGAAATCGACACTGGCGATCGTGCCGTCCGCATCCGTCGCCGTCGCCGCAAACGTGATCGGGCTGAAGGAAGCGATCGACATGCCGGCGATTGGGGAACGCAGCACCACCACTGGCGGCTGGTCCGTGGCCGTCACCGTTACGGTCACCGGCGCGCTGTCAGTTGTCGCGCCTTCGTTATCGAATGCTCGCGCCACGAACCGATAGCTGCCGCCGGGAAGCCCGACCACGCTCGACTCGTACGGTGCCGTCGCGTCGTCGCCCAGCCAGACCCCGTCGCGATGGAAACTGACCCGCGCGACCGAGCCGTCGCTGTCCGCCGCCGTCGCGGCCAGTGCGAACGAGGCCGGTGCGGCATAGACCGCGCCGTTCGCGGGCGCGCTCAGCATGACGGACGGCGGCTGGTTGTTGCGCGCCGGCGCGAGCGCGCGCAGCACCGCGTTGCCATTCACGCTGAGCCGATCGCTGGCCACCGCCCCCGCCAGCAGCGCATTGCCGCTTAGCGTGATGGTGCTGTTCGGCGCCTCGATGTCGGCGTGGATCGCCGCGCCGCCGCTGGCGGTGAAGCCGCCGGAGGCGAATCGCAACCGGATGCGCGCGGGATCGGCCGCGGTGCCAATCGCGCCGCCGTTCGACGACCCGTTGGCGACCGTGAGGAGGACCGGGCCGACGACGCGCAGCTCGGCGCCGGCGCCAATTGTCAGCCGCTGGAAGTTGTAGGCGGCAGCGACGGGCGAGCCGCTGACGCCCAGGATGAAGCCGCAGCCCGCGTTGGCCGCGAAATCGCCGTACGTTCCCGGCGGCACCGCCACGTTGCCCGCCTGCGCGGACAACGTGAGATCGCGGACGGCGGCGAGAGCGACCGGCACCTGGCTCGCGTTGGTCGCGCGGATATTCTGCGTTCCGGCCGGAAGCGGTGGCGGCAGCACCGCGGCGAGCGTGACCGGATCGGTGCGGCGCACGACGTGCCGAAGCGCGGCGGTGCCCTTCAGGATGATTTCGTAGTTGGCCGGGGTCGCCGCGCCGTCGCCGTCAACCGTGCCGCCATAGCTCGGCGCGCCGTTCAGTCGCACGGCTGGCGTGCCGGGCACCAGAAGGTCGAGGGTGATCTCGGAATTGCCGGCGATGGTGGTGGTTTCCCCGAGCAACAGCTGCACCGACCCTTCGATTCTGCCGCCCGCCAGTTCCGGCGCGTGCCGCACGACGGCGGTCCCCAGCGGTTGCGCGCGCAAACCCACGAGAGCGAGCGCGAGCCCGACAACGATACCGCGGCCGAAATGGCGCCAGCGGCTGGCTAATATATATAGAACGTCATTAATCCGCGCAGTTGTAGGCGGGGTGCCCTCCCGTCTTCGCCCTGCGGGCTTCGACGCGGCAAGATGCCAGTGGCGCGCCGAAGGCTGGGCGGAGGCGGCACCCCGCGAGTTGGGCATTCGCGGGCGATGTCCCGCGCGGTGGGGGCACCGCGCCCACAAACGACGCTGGTCACTTATGACGTCGCGTATAGTCGCTGGTCTTTGGTCTCTGGTCCCTGGTCTGTTGGAGACGCGGCCTCCAACCTCAGTATTGCCGGCGGCGCGGCGGCGGCGTGTAGTTCGGATTCGTCTCCTTCATCCGGAACGTGATCCGCGCCTTCTCGAGATCGTACGGGCTCATTTCCATCTTCACCGTGTCGCCGGCTGCGATCTTGATGAAATTCTTCCGCAGCTTCCCCGAGATGTGCGCGAGCACGACGTGGCCGTTCGCGAGCTGCACCTTGAACATCGTGCCAGGCAGCACGGCGACCACCTTGCCCTCCACTTCGATCGCGTTGTTGTCGGATGACATCGTTAACGCGGTGTTCGCTCACTTGGGCACATCGTCATGGAGTCGGTCGTCGGAACCACTTTGTAAGGCAGAAAGGCACCGAGAGAGTCAAGACGGGACGACAGGTCCACGGGACTACGGGACCACGGACTACCGGACACCGGACATGGAGAACGCTCAACGTTTAACGCTCAACGTTTAGCGCTGAAGTACGGAGGAAAAAGTTCGAGAATCGATGGCTCGGCCCTTGAGCGTTAAGAGTTGAGCGTTGAACGTTCCGCGAAGCGGCAGGAGTGACCTGTCGGTTGAAACGCACACGCCGCCGCACGCGCGACATTGTCCTGTTGTCCTGTCGTCCAGTGGTCCTGTAGTCCTGTCGTCCTATTGTCCTGTCGTCCTGTAGTCCTGTAGTCCTGTAGTCCTGTAGTCCTGTAGTCCGTAATTCCTCATGCTGCCCTGCCCGTTCGAAAAACGCTTCCCTTCGCAACTCGTGCGCGACGACGTGTTCTTCATGAGTCTGGCGTTCAACCAGGCGATCGATGCGTGGCGGCAGGACGAGGTTCCGATCGGTGCGGTGATCGCGATCGGTGGCGAAGTGTTCGGCTCCGCCCACAACACGGTGGAAGGCGCGCACGATCCCACCGCGCATGCCGAGATGTTGGCGCTGACGCAGGCCGCCACGAAGCTCGGCAACTGGCGACTGGAGGGCGCAACGGTCTATGTGACGAAGGAGCCGTGTCCGATGTGTTCCGGGGCGATGCTGATGTCGCGCGTCAAGCGGGTCTGCTTCGCCGTCGCCGATCCGAAGATGGGCTGTCTCGGCGGCGCCACGAACCTGAACGAGCTGTCGCGAGTGAATCATCACCTCGAACTCACGGCGGGCGGCGTGCTGGAGGAAGAGTGCCGCGAGTTGCTGCAGACTTTTTTTCGGGAGAAGCGCAGGCCACAAGACGCACCGGAAAGTTGACGTAACCGAGGACGGGTGCATCAGTTGCCCTTCCTCACTCGGTTCAACACCCAACCCACCCTACCATGGCCTTCGAACTTCCGAAACTGCCTTACGCTCCCAACGCGCTCGAGCCACACATCGACGCCAAGACGATGGAGATTCACCACGGCAAGCACCACCAGGCTTACGTGACGAACGCGAACAACGCGCTGAAGGACCAGCCCGCGCTCGCCAATCTCGACGTCAACGCGCTGATCGCCGACCTCAGCAAGGTTCCCGAAAACATCCGCGGCCCGGTGCGCAACAACGCCGGCGGTCACAGCAACCATTCGTTTTTCTGGACGATCATGGGCGCGGGCAAAGGCGGCGCGCCCAAGGGCAAGCTGGCCGAGGCGATCAACTCGACCTGGAGTTCCTTCGACAACTTCAAGGCCGAGTTCGCGAAGGCCGCCGCGACCCGCTTCGGTTCCGGCTGGGCGTGGCTCGTCGTCGGCGCGGACAAGAAGCTTTCGATCGGCTCCACGGCGAACCAAGACAGCCCGCTCATGGGCAAGGCCGTCGCCGGCATCGAGGGCAAGCCCGTCATCGGCCTCGATGTCTGGGAGCACGCGTACTACCTGAACTATCAGAACCGCCGGCCCGACTACGTCACCGCATGGTGGAACGTCGTCGACTGGGATGCGGCGGAAAAGAATTACCAAGCGGCGGCGAAGTAGTTGAGAGCTGAGAGTTGAGGGTTGAGAGCTGCGACCTGACAGTCGATAGACCCCAACCGCGAGATCCGGCCTCTCAACTCTCAACCAGCGACTCTCAACTCGCGCCTAGGGCGTCCAGACGCTCGCCTGCAGGGCGGCCGATTCGACCGGCGTGATCGGCGTGCTCTTGCCGGTGTCCGTATCGAGGATACAGAGCACGCTCGTGCGCCGGTCGCGCGCGGTGTAGACCACGTGGCGTCCGTCCGCCAGCCAGCTGGGCTCGATCGCATCGAACGGCGCCTGGGAAACCTGCTTCCCCTGCCCGTTCGACGCATCGATCACCGCGAGCTGATAGCGCCCACCCACCCGCACGGTGCAGACAATTTTGTTGCGCTCGGTCCGGCTCCAGTCCGCCTCGGCCATGTACGAGAACTGCGACGACAAACGTCGCGGCGATCCGCCGGCCGCCGACATCACGTAAAGTTGCGGGCCCGGCTCCATCGCGAAGAGAATCTGGCTGCCGTCCGGCGAAAAACACGGCGACGACTTGACTGATTCCGAACGCGTCTTGCGTGACACCGGTCCACCTTGGGCGTTGCGGACGTAGATCTCGGGCGAGCCTTCGCCCGTGAGGATCATCGCGACCTGCTGGCCGGTCGGGCTGAACCGCGCGCCCATGTTCGTGCCGCGGTAGTTGATGAAGATGTCGCGCCGGCCCGTGTTCGGATCGAGCAGGTAGATGTCGGGTGCGCCGCTCTTGAAATAACTCGTGTAGATGATCCGCGAACCGTCCGGCGCCCAGCGCGGCGTCATCGCCAGCGCGCCGTCGCGCGTGAGCTGTTTCGCTTCGCCGAGGAATAGATCGGACGAGTAGACTTCGCTCTTGCCGGAACGCTGGGACACGAACACGAGCCGGCCCGTGAAGTAGCCGCGGAGATTGAGCCCGCTCGTCTTTTCCACCGCGACATCCGCCGCGCGGAGCAACGCATTGCGCGCGGAATTGGCAGTGACGACCTGCGACGCGACCGGTGTGGCCGCGGCACCCTTCGTGATGTCCACCCGCACCTGCGTGGCCGAGAGCGCCGTGAATTTCAGGTCGTAGCTGTGGCCGCTGCCGACGAGCTTGTAGCGACCGTGGGAGCGAAAGGCCGTCTGCGCGAGCGCCTGCAGTTCGGGCGAGTTCGCGCTGACGCGGATGCCAATCGCCGCGTTCGCGACCTCGACGCCGATTTCACCGAGCTGCTTCTTGGGCTGCGCGGTCGCCGGCAGCACCGCCGTGGTCAGAAAAACGAGTGCAAAGAGTTTATGCATGGAGAAACGCAGGAAATGCGCCGCCGGGCCGATTGCCTCGTCGCTTTCGCGCCGCAATCACAAACCCCTCGGCACACCGGCATTTCTATTTGCTCCGGGTCGCCGCATAACAACTCTTATTTGCTCACAATCACACTCACGTGACGTCCGACCAAATCAAGGAACGCCTCAAGCAAGTGAAATATCCCGGCTTCAGCCGCGACATCGTGTCGTTCGGGCTGGTCCGCAGCGCGGGATTTTTCGAGGGCACCGTGAAGGTCAGCCTCGCGCTGACCAGCAGCGACCCGAAGACGCCGCTGCAGTTGAAGGCCGATGTGGAAAAGGCGCTGCGCGGCCAGCCCGGCGTGAAAGACATCCTGGTCGAGGTGGCCGTCACACCCGGGAAGGCGCCGCCGGGCGCGCCCGTCACCGCGACCGGCGGGAATCTCGCGGGCAATGCGGGCGCGCCGAAAAAAATCCGGCACGCGGTCGCGATCGCTTCCGGCAAGGGCGGCGTCGGCAAGAGCACGTTCGCGGTGAACCTCTCGTGCGCGCTGGCGCAGGTGCTGACCTTGCAGGGCCGGCCCGGCCGCGTGGGGCTGATGGATTGCGACATCTATGGCCCGAGCGTGCCGCTGATGATGGGTCTCTCCGGCCGCCCGGAAGTCGAGGGCGAAGGCGCCGAAGCGATGCTGGTGCCGATGGAACGCCACGGCGTCAAAGTCATGAGCATGGGCTTTCTGGTCGACGACAACACGCCGGTGATCTGGCGCGGTCCGATGATCATGAAGACGATCCAGCAATTCGTGCAGAACGTGCAGTGGGGCGAACTCGACGTGCTGCTGATCGACCTGCCGCCCGGCACCGGCGATGCGCAGCTCTCGCTCGTGCAAACGCTGCCGCTCGACGGCGCGATCATCGTGACCACCCCGCAGGCCGCGGCGACGAACGTGGCGCGCAAGGGCGGCCTGATGTTTCAAAAGGTAAATGTGCCGCTGCTCGGCGTCGCGGAGAACATGAGCTACTTCATCGATCCCGCCGGCCAAAAGCACGAGTTGTTCGGCTCGGGCGGCGGCATCGTGACCGCGGAGAGACTCGGCACGACGCTGCTCGGTCAGGTGCCGCTCATTCCGGAAATCCGCGCGGGAGGCGACAGCGGCATGCCAATCGTGGTGGCGGCGCCCCAAAGTCCGGCGGCGAATGTCTTCCGCGAAATCGCCGACACGCTGCTCGGTCGCCTCGCCAAGCCAGTGGCGACCCATTAATCGCGTACCGGGCAGATTTTGTCGAAGCCGCGCTGGCGACTGGCCACTGCGACACGCACAAACGCCTCGTGGTGAAGGCGCGCGACCCGGCACGCGCGGCGCGGGGGCAGACCGCTACGGTTAAAATATGCGCAACTTCGCCACTGGCGCGTGTTAGAAAAAATTGCGGGCATTGACAGCACTGTCCCCCTCGCTCTCATTTCCGACGCGCTGCATGACTCAACCAGCTCAAGAGCCTTCGACGTCCCGCGAGTTTGTTAAACAGTCCAGCTTGTATCAGGAATTCCTCGCGGAGCGGGAGGAAATCCTGAAACACAAATGGCTTGAGTCGGAGCGACTCGGTTACGACATCGGCTTCGAGCGCGCCCTCCTCGACTGGATCCGGAAGCATCGCGAGAGCTGGCGCGCCGCCCGGCGGCAGCAGCTCCACCAACAGCATCACCCTCCGGCGACCGGCAACCACTCGGCCACGCCGTTCACCCCGCACAAGAAGAGCGGCTGATTGCCCTGTAGTGGTCGAGCGTCCTTCGCGGTTTCTCCCTGCATCGATTCGCGACGGGCATTAAAAAAGCCGGGCCCGTGAGCCCGGCTGAATTCTGCGGCGAACGCTGTCGCTTACTTGATCTCCTTGTGCACCGTGTGGCGCTTGAGGAAGGGATTGTACTTCTTCTTCTCGATCCGCTCCGTGACGGTCTTCTTGTTGCGGAACGTGAGATAACGCGAGACCGGCTTGCCCTCTTTGCGGGCCTCGGTGCACTCAAGGATGACTTGTTCTTGCATGGGTGAAATGGTTTGAAGGGTCAGAGGAAAGGTGCGCCGCCCACCGGTGCAACCACATTTTCACGGCGCGGTCACGGCGGGCTCCGCCGGTCGTGGCCGCTGGAAAAAATCCTCCGGCATCGGTGGATTTGCCTCCACCCGAGTGATTTTCGTCTGCTGGGTCATCTTGCCGTCGATCGCCAGCGTGATTTGGTGCGGCAGCAACACGCCATCGACCGGCCGAAAGTCCTCGTAGTGCGTGACCACCGCCAGCTTCCGTCCGCCAGCAGTCGTCCGCTCCTCCATCCGCATCACGATGAAATAGGTCTCGTCATCGACAAACAAAGCAAAGGTTTCGGTGAATTTCCGGGTGACGAGCAGCCGGTGCAGCTTGCGACCCCTCACCTGCATTTCGCCCGCATAATCCAGCGTGAATCCGCGATCCGCGCCGGCGACCAGCGGATCGTCGAACTCGGCATCGCCCAAAAAGGTCCTGGCGTTCATCTCCGGCATGAGCCGGCTCTTGGGCGGCGACGTCGCGGTATCGAGTTCCCAGGGCGGTTCCACGCCATCGCTGGCCTGCACGGTCTTCCGGCCGCCGGCTTCGGTTTCAACGCGCACTTTCGCGGGCCGGGCGGCCGTCATCGTGAATTGCACGATTTTGCCCGCGGCGAATGCGGTTCCGCTCGCGCGCAACGCGTGCAACGCGGCGATTCGCTCGCGACCGCCAATGGCTTCGACATGAATTCGCGCCAGGTCCTCGGCGCGATCGGCGCGGGCCGGGATCGTGCTGCACGCTAATGCGGCCGCCAACCAAATCGTTTTCACGCCCACCAACACTTCGCGCCTGGAGCGGCGGTCCATGACCGCCGACCCATGCCCCACCGGGCTCCCACGGCGGTCACCGACCGCCGCTACAAACAATTTGATGTGGCTCCGATTCATTCGCTGCGACGTTTTCGCCGTTGCGCCACCGCCGCGCAACGTTTCCTTCGCAGCCCTGTGTCGTCCCAGCTCACTCGCGTCCTGTCGGACATCCATTTCGGCGATCGCGCGAGCCGGGTCAGCCGTTTGGCCCAGTTGCGGCCATTGTTCGACGGCGTCGCGCACCTGGTGCTGAACGGCGACACGCTCGACACGCGCCCGGGTCCGCGGCCGGCGCACACGGCGGAATGCCGCCGGGCGGTCTCGGAGTTTTTCCCGCGCGAAGTGGCCACCTCCACTTTTCTCAGCGGCAACCACGACGCCGATTTCACCCCGCTGCATCACCTCGATCTCGCGGGTGGCAGGGTCTTCACGATTCACGGCGATATTTTCTTCGATGACATCGTGCCGTGGAGCGCGGACGCGCCGCTGATTGGCCGCCGGATTGCGGAAGAGCTGCATGCGCTGCCCGCGGAACTGCGCCATGACTTGAACCACCGGCTTGCCGTTTTCCGCCGCGTGGCCGCGTCGATTCCGCAGCGCCACCAGTCGGAAAAACACAGCCTCAAGTACCTCTTCCGGTACCTCGCCGACACCGCGTGGCCGCCGACGCGCGTTTGGCGGATCCTGCGCGCCTGGCAGCTCACGCCGCAGCGCGCCGCGGAACTCGCGCGACGGCATCGCCCCGCCGCGAGATTCGTCGTCGCAGGTCACACTCATCGGCCGGGCGTGTGGCCGACCGCGCAGGGCGTCACGTTGATCAACACCGGCTCGTTTTGCCCGCCGCTCGGCGGCACCTGCGTTGATTTGACCGACGGCCAGCTCGTCGTGCGCCGCATCGATTTTCGCCGCGGTGAGTTTCGTCCGGGCGAAATCATGGCGACCCTCAAGGTCTCCGGCTGAGGCGGAATCCTGCGGTTGGCGCCGAGATTACCAATGAAACGGTGCGCACAGCGAGGTGGACGGCGACCTCCCGTCTTCGCCCTCCGGGCAACGACGAGGCGAACAAACCATGGCGCGCCGAAGGCTTGGCGAAGGCGGCCGGGCGCCGTCTGGCCGCGTCCGTAGAAAGAACGCGCCCGGTCGCGTTCCACCTCGGCCCAACTGCAGAGGTCGGGCTGAGAACGACCGCGCATGGCGTTCCCGCCTTGCGCGGTGGTCGCAACCGGCCTGAATCCGGCCCATGAGCATCGAGTTCGGCTGGTGGAACAAGGGCGACGACGGCAAGAAGTACCAGGTCAACGTGTCCGTCCACGGCGGCAACATCGAGTGGACGCGCCATCAGGGCCACCATAGCGCCTGGGAGCCGCATGTGCCGACCGACGACGACCGCGCGCGGTTGATCGCGGAAGCGGAGAAACGCGTCCCGCGCCGGTTGATCTCGCAAAAGCAGTTCGACGAAATCAAACGGCTGAGCGACAACGAGGGCTCGGGCGGACTCTCCGGCCGCCGCATGCGCAGTTCGCCGGAGCTGTAGATCCGCGAATCCAAGTCCGTCTTCGCGAGTCGGAACCTTTAAAGCACGGCGTCATGTTCTTGGCCCATCCTTGGAGGGCCCGCCTCCGTGCGGGCCGCGGACGACGCGGAGGTCGTCCCTCCATTCATGCGCCATTACCGACGACGTGGTGTAGCCTGGGAATTCGCGTGATTAGCGGATCTCCCCCAGTTTTTTCGCCACCACCGGCCAGAGCAGCCTGAACGACGGGCAGAAGTCATCCGGCCGCGCGGCGAGCCGCGCGGAAACTTCCGCCGGCGCCACCCACTCGCCATACTGAATCTCGCTCGGATCGAGCGCAATTGGCCCGTCGTAACGCAGCCGATACACCCACACGAACTCCCAACCGGTCGGTTCGCAGGCCTCGATTCGAAACCAGCGCTCCGGCACCGTGCCCGGCCCTGAGCCGGTCGAAAGGGCGATGCGCACGCCGATTTCCTCGGCCAGTTCGCGCCCGGCCGCCGCATCGTAATCTTCCCCGGCATCGAGATGGCCCGAGCACGACGAATCCCACAATCCGGGCGAAAGATCCTTCAGCATCGAACGCTTCTGCAGGAACACGCGGCCGCCCGCATCGAACACGAGCACGTGGATCGCGCGATGCCAGAGTCCGGTCGCATGCACTTCGCGGCGCGTGGCTTGGCGAATCACCTCGTCGCGCTCGTTCACCACGTCGAACCACTCGTCCGCACCGGCGGCCTTTACATTGCTGCTCATTCCTGTCCATTCGTGCGGCTCACTCGCCAAAACTCCATGCCGAAAATCGAGGTCAACAAGGTCGCCGAGATTCTGAAGAAGAACGACATCTCCCCCGCGATTCTGCGTCGCATCATCGAGGAGATGAATCTCGCGGTCCAGCCGGACCCCGCCGAAGAGGAGAAGCCACCGGCGGTGAAGAAGCAGTTCGTCATTCTCGTGAGCGATCCGGATGGCCGGATGCCGAAGAACGATTTTGTCGGCTGGGTGCTGCAGATTCCGGAGAACGAAAGCGTCGCCACGACCCAGGAGCGGATTTTCCGGAGCTCCTACGATTTCAACACGACGAAGAAGGGCCGCCTGCTGCCGGTGAAGACCGTCGGCGAGGCGATCGAAAACGTCCCCGCGAAATTCTTCAAGGAAGCGGATGTCTGGGTGAAAACGAAGACCCCCGTGCTGGTGCTGAAGACCGACAACGAGATCCCGAAGGAGTAGGTTTTCGCGCAGCGAAAACCTTATTTCAGGTTTTCGCGCAGCGAAAACCTCGCGGGCTCGAATCCGCGATCTTTCAGCGCCGAGGTCAGCGCCTTGAGGTCGAGCTTCGCACCCGGCTTGACCGCGTTGGCCCGGAACCAGCCCTGGTTCACCTCGAGCGCGAACTGCAGCTCGTTGCCGTGGGAGGCCACCGTCGTTTCATCGAACGGGTGCATCGGATACACCTCCTGCAGCGTGCCATCGGCGCTGAAAAAACCGATGTCGAGCGGCGTCGGCGTGTTCCGCATCCAGAAGCTCATTTGCTGCGGTCGCTCGTAAACGAAAAGCATCCCTTCGTCGGCGCCGAGATTGCGCCGCTCCATCAGGCCGCGCTGCATCTCCGCGGAGCGCACGGCGAGCTGCATCCGCACCACCCGACCGCCGACCCGGATCGGAAACCAATCTCCGGCCGTCTTCACCGTGGTGCTGGCCGCCTTGGTGAGCATCGTGGCCGCCTTTTCCCGCGCGCAGCCCGCGCCGGCGAGCAGGATCGCGCCCACGCCACCCGCCCGGAGCCACTTCGGCGCCTGGCGCATCGCGCGCCAACCAAAGAGCGGATTTGCATTTTTCACAGGGCCGGTGGCTAATGCCCGCGACTCTGCAACTCAACCTTATCCCTGCTGTGCCCGGAAAAAAGGACCTGCCGCCGCTGCTGTACGCCGATACCGAACGCAATGCCGACGCGTTGTATTTTGGGCGGGTAAACGTGCCCGATGCCTTCGTCGCCTTCGGGCTGCGCGGCCGGAAATTCGCGGTGGTGAGCGCCCTGGAGTTCGGGCGCGTGAAGCAGACCTCGGATTTCGATGTGGTCCTGCCGCTCGAGTCGTACGTCCAGCGCGCACGCTCGCTCTGGCCGCAGCGCACGGTCGGCGCCGCCGAGGTGATCTTCCTCGTGGCCAGGGACCACCGGCAAACGCGGTTCACGGTAGGCGATGATTTCCCGGCGGGCGTCTACGAGAAACTCTTCGAGCTCGGGCTCGATTTGACGGTCGCCGACGGCCCGCTGTTTCCGCAGCGCGAGATCAAGTCGCCGACGGAAGCCCGCGCCATTGCCGAGGGCAACCGCTGCAGCGCGCTGGGTTTCGCCGCGGCCGAGCGGATGCTCCGGGCCAGCCGGCCCCGCGGTCGTTCGCTCGTGTATCGCGGCGAAAAGCTCACGAGCGAAAAACTGAAGTTCGCGATCGAGGTCGCGTGCCTCGCAGCCGGCGCCGTGTCGGCGAACACGATCGTGGCCGGGGGCGATCAGGCGTGCGATCCCCACGAGCGCGGCTCCGGCCCGCTCCGGCCGAACGAGCTGATCATCATCGACATTTTCCCGCGGGTGACGCGGACGGGATTTCATGGCGACATGACGCGCACCTTCCTGCGCGGGCGGGCGAGCGACGCGCAGCGTGCGCTGGTCGCGGCCGTGCGCGCCGCGCAGCTCGCCGCGCTGCGGGCCATCCGCGCGGGCGTCAACGGCCGCACCGTTCACGGCAAGGTCGTCGGGGTGTTTCAGCAGCGCGGCTTCGAGACAAAGCACACGGCGCACGGCTCCGTCGGTTTTTTTCACGGCACCGGCCATGGCCTCGGCCTCGCGGTGCACGAGCCACCGCGCATGAGCGGTTCGGTTGATTACACCTTGAAGAAAAATTCCGTCGTGACGGTCGAGCCCGGGCTCTATTATCCGGGACTCGGTGGCTGCCGGATCGAGGACGTCGTGCAGGTCACCGCCGCGCAGCCAAGGATGCTCTCGCGCTACCACTACGAATGGGAACTCCGATGAAAGGCCTCGCTGACCTCCTGAAAAAAATCGCGCGACTGCGCATTCTCGTCGTCGGCGACGTGATGCTCGACCACTACATCTGGGGCGACGCCACGCGGATTTCCCCCGAGGCGCCGGTGCCGGTGGTGGACATCGCGCGTGACACGTGGACCGCCGGTGGGGCGGCCAACGTCGCGCTGAACATCGCGTCGCTCGGCGCGAAGTGCGCCGTGGCGGGCTTCATCGGCCGGGACGATGCCGGCGCGCGGCTGACGACGATTCTCCGGAGCAAGAGAATCGCGACGATCCCGACGCCGGGCGACGCGCCGACGATCTTGAAGACGCGCGTGCTCGTGCAGCACCAGCAACTCTGCCGGCTCGACCGCGAAGCGGCACCCAGCGCGTACCAATTTCCCGCCGCGAAAGCCGGCGCGCTGCTGGCCAGGCAAATCGCCGCGTGCGACGCGGTGATTATGTCCGACTACGCGAAAGGCATCCTCACCGACGAGCTGATCGCCCGCGTGACGAAACTCGCGCGGCGGGCGGGCAAGTTCATCGCCCTCGATCCGAAACCGAAGCGGCGCCTGGCGTTTCACGGCCTGGACCTGATTACGCCGAACAAGCGCGAATCGCTCCAGCTCGCCGGCCTGGAGTACACGCCGCACACGCGGTTTCCGGCCGCGGAAGTCTGCGCGCGACTGCACAAGCTCTACGCGACGAAACACCTGGTGATCACGCTCGGCGAGGATGGCATGCTGCTGAGCGAACACGGCGAAATCGTGAAGACGATCCCGACGGCCGCGCGCGAAGTCTACGACGTTTCGGGCGCGGGCGACACCTCGCTCGCCGCCCTCGTGCTGGCGCTCGCCGCGCCGGCACCGCTCGAGGACGCCGCCCACTTCGCGAATGCCGCCGCCGGCGTCGTCGTCGGGAAACTGGGCACCGCCACCGTCACGCCGGAGGAGCTCACGGCCTACCTCGCCCACGAGGCGAAATAGCGCCGCCATGTCCAAAGCCCTGTTCCTCGATCGCGACGGCACCCTGATCCTCGACAAGCATTACCTCGCGGATCCGGCGGGCGTGGAGCTGATTCCCGGCGTAACCGAAGCGCTGAGACGCGCCCGCGCGCTGGGTTACCGGCTGTTCATTCACACGAACCAGTCGGGCATCGCGCGCGGACTGCACACGCTCGACGACGTGTTGCGGTGCAACGACCGGATGGAGGAACTGCTCGGGCTGCCGCGGCCGATTTTCGACGACATCTGCATTGCGCCGGAAGGGCCCGAGGGCCCGGTCGAGTACCGCAAGCCTTCGCCGCGGTTCATCCGCGAGAGCATGGCGCGGCACGGATTGGATCCGCGGCAATGCTGGATGGTCGGCGATCGCGAGGCCGATGTGGAAACCGGCCGCAACGCCGGCATCCGCAGCGCGGCGGTTTGCACCGGCAAGCTCGACGCCGCGGGCTGGGGCGCGCTTGCTTTTCCCGGCGTTCCGGTTTTTCCGACGTTGGTCGAGTTCGTCGACTTCCTGGAACGTCCACCCGCCCCACCCCCATGAAACCGCTTCGCTCGCTGGTCCGACTCGGAATTCCCTAGCGATGCCCGAACTGGCCGAGGTCGAGTACTACCGGAAGCGCTGGGACTTCGCCGCGCGGGGCGAGCGCGTCGTCCGGGTGCTGACCCACGCCAAGAAGAAGCTGATGCGCGAGCTGGACCTTCCGAAATTTCTTCGTGCGCTGACGGGCGCGACGTTCGACTCGTCGCACGCCGCGGCGAAACAGATGCTCTTCCGCTTCAGTGGCAATGCGTGGCTCGGGCTCCATCTGGGCATGAGCGGCGAGCTGCTGGTGGCACCGCCGAATCACGTGCCGGGCAAGCACGACCACCTGGTGATCGTGACGCAGCAGCGCGGGACCAACGACGGTGACGGCCACGCGCTGGTGTTCAACGATCCGCGGATGTTCGGCCGCGTGCGGTTTCACCGCGGCCCCCAACCGCCCATTTGGTGGACGAAGATTGCGCCGTCGATTCTCTCGCCGCAGTTCACGTTCGCGGCGGTTGCGACTTTTCTGAAAAGGCGCGCGCGCTCGCCGATCAAGGCGGTGCTCTTGATGCAGGAGCGATTCCCCGGAGTCGGCAACTGGATGGCGGACGAGATCCTCTGGCGGGCGGCGATTCATCCCGCCCGACTCGCCGGGTCGCTGACGCCGACCGAAATCAGAACACTGTGGCGCGAATGTCGGGCGGTCTGCCGGCAGGCGCTCGTTGCGATCGCCGGCCGCGGCCGGCAGTTGCCGAGGGATCTCAACGCGGGCATTCCGCGCACGTGGTTGTTCAAGCACCGCTGGCGGCGCGGCGGTCGCGATCCGAGGACCGGCACCCCGCTCGCGCATGCGACGATCGGTGGACGCACCACGTGTTGGTCACCCGCACGGCAGAAACTCAAGGTAGCGCCGGCTTCCAGCCGGCAGCGGCGAGCTGGCCGGCAGGATGCCGGCGCTACATGAAGAAGCTTCGCCTCGACGAACTGCTGGTCGCGCGCGGGCTCTGCGAATCACGTGCGCAGGCCAAGGCGCTCGTCATGACCGGCCGCGTGCTGCGCGGAACGGAGCGGCTCGACAAGCCCGGGAAGGAGTTTCCCGACGATATCGAGCTGACGATCGAACAGCCGCCGCGCTTCGTCAGTCGCGGCGGCGAGAAGCTCGCGGCCGCGCTTGACCGTTTCGCGGTCGATCTGCGCGGTGCACACGTGCTCGACGTCGGCGCGTCGACCGGCGGCTTCACCGACTGCGTGCTGCAGGCCGGTGCGGCAGACGGGGGGTGCGTCGATGTCGGCCGCGCGCAAATGCACGCCA
>Ga0080064_1001398_pt1 | contig 48862 bp, 35 predicted proteins | sample Subgrocontami54m_FD_69260 | JGI IMG/M metagenome (GOLD analysis project Ga0080064, IMG submission 69260) | Subsurface groundwater microbial communities from S. Glens Falls, New York, USA - GMW46 contaminated, 5.4 m (SPADES assembly) (version 2) ...
GGATCCGCCGCCTCCTTGTCCGGAAGAATCGACCACCAGCCAGCTACGCCAGCCACCGCCAATCCGCTGCGCTTTCCCAGGTCTATGCGGCGGGCCGGCTTGGGTTAAGTTGACGGCAATGACGCTGACCCTGGAGGGATTCCAGTCAGTCGTCCCGGCCAACGGAAGTCGCGACTACCTCCTCGTGATCGACATGGGCGGGCAGGAGTCCTTCGGGCAGACCTTTGCCCTCGATCTGCAAGCTGCGACGATCGTCGTCGACACGCAGTCGGCCCAGATCCTGGGTCTGCCGCTATTCAGCAGGCTTGTGAGCATTGGCGACTTCACTCCACCCGTCGTCACCATCGAGGTCCCCGTGGACGGTTCCACGGTCCCGAACATCGGGCCCATGGTTGTCTCGTTCACGGTCGAAGACGAGGTGCGAGGTAGTGGCGTCCTGACCGTCCGGGCGACCCGCGATGGAACGCCCGTCGCGGATGGCGACATCATCGACCTGGCGACGATCGCGGTCGGGGACCACATCCTCACGGTGGTCGGGACGGATGGTGCCGGGAACCAGGCCATCGCCACGAGCCGGTTCCGGACCGCGACGCAGCAACAGGCGCTCCAGGAGATTGCCGCCGGGATTCAAGCCGCGATCGACGACACGCCCGCGGGGCCGGCGAAGGATCTTCTGCAGGGTGCCCTTGATCTCCTGGTGGGGAACAACGGCGGCCGATCGGGAAACGGTGCGATCACGCTGATGAATAGTGGAAACGTGGTCGCAGGCATGGTCAAGATCCAGCAGGCCCTGCGAAAGCTCCAGCAGGCGGAGGGCCAGGGGGCTGACACCGAGGAACTACAGCGGAATCTGGCGGAGTTCGTCGGCGCGACGATGGCCGCACGGGTGGCCCACCTGGAGGAGCTCTTCGCGGCCGACCCAGCCTCCTATTCGCAACAGACGGTCCAGCAGATCCGCGATTTCATGGCCGCCGGGGATGCAGCCTTCGCGGCGGGCAACTACGAGGATGCGGTCTTCAATTACCGCCAGGCCCAGCAGCGGATTGTCGGCCTGGACGGAGAGATCCCCGTCGTGACGATCCTCGAACCGCCTGGGGAGTTCCTCACGACGGCAACGCCGCGCTTCCGCGCGCAGTACGTCGACCTGCTTGGGCTCATCCGGACTTCGCAGGTCCGGATCTACCTCGATGGCGTAGACCGGAGCGACATCGCGCAGGTCGGACCCTACGAGGTCCTCCTGGACGTCCCGGGCTCCCTGGCGCTCTCCGAGGGCTCTCACGTCCTGCGAGTCGTGGTCGAGGATAGCTCAGGGAACATCGCGGATGTCCAGCGAGGCGTGTTCGTCGACCTCGGTCCGCCGTTGACCACGTCCGTAGTGCCCGCCGATGGCGCCCTGCTCACGGACTCGAAGCCCGGCATCACAGTGGCATACTCGGATGCGGGGTCTGGCATCGACGTCACCTTGGTCAAGCTCGTGTTCGACGGCCTGGACGTGACCTCGCTCGCCACGCTGACCGACCGGTCGCTGCTCTGGACGCCGACGAGCGACCTGTTCCAGGGGTACCACTCCTTCCACGTCGACCTCGTTGATCGCGCCGGGAACGTGACCACCGCGGACGTTGGCTTCCGCATCGACACGAGGCCGCCGCGCGTCGATCTCTTCCCGTCCAACAGCGCGATCGTCTCTTCGGACCACCCGACACTCGTCATCCTGTACGACGACGACGTGGCGGGCGTCGACCTGGCCAGCGTGAGGATCGAGCTGGATGGCGTCGTCCGCACGGCGGAGTTCTCCCCTGGACCGCGCGGCGGGCAGCTCGCCGTGCGGGTAACCGCGCCGCTGGCGCAGGGGACGCACGCGCTGACGGCGAGCGTGGCGGACGCGGCGGGGAACGCGCAGAGCACGACCTCGACGTTCGTGGTGGACTCGATTGCCCCCCGCGTGCGGGTCGTCTCCCCCGGAAACGGCACGATGGCGACGAGCGCGACGCCGTCGATCCAGGTCGAATTCGAGGACTCGGGGACGGGCCTGGACCCCGCATCGTTGAGCATCCTCCTCGACCTGCGCGACAGCACAGCGCGATTCGCCGTCTCCGAAGCGGGCGCCACGTGGGACCTGGAACCGGCCGACGCCCTCGGGACAGGCGGCCACTCCGTGACCGTCGAGGTCCGCGACCTCGCGGGGAACGTCGGGCGGGCCGTCGGCCTGTTCCGCGTCGAGACCACCCCTCCCGGCGTCCTGGAGCCGATCGTCCGCATCGTCCACCCCCAGGAGGTCGTCTTCAAGGCGGCGGGGACCCGCCTCCTCGTCGTCGTCGAGGCCGCCGACCGCGACGGCGTGGCCCAGGTCACGCTCCTCGTGGAGGGCCTCGAGCCGCAGTCCCGCTCCGAGGCGCCGTACGTCTTCGATCTGACCCTGCCCGCGGAGGAGACCATCCTGAGCCTGTACGCCATCGCCGAGGACACGCTCGGGAATGTGCGGGAGTCGTTGTCCGGGGTCGATGTCTACGTCCTCCCCCCGCCCGATTCCGAGGTCGTGGTGCTCGACGTCCTCGTCGAGCCGGAGACGATCGGCGCCGGCGAGGTTCCCCTCGTCGCGATCCGCGCCCTTGACGCGGCCGGTGGGGTGGTGCCAGACTTCGAGGGGGTCGTGGCCGTCTACGAGGCGGAGGGGGGGGAGTTCCGGTTCGTCGAGTTTGCGCTGGAGGACCAGGGCGTGCGCGTCGTGGAGTTCCCGGGGCTGACCCGCGCGGGCGAGAACGTCCTCGTGGCGGAGGTCTGGGAGCCGTGGCTCCAGGGCGTGAGCGGCGCGGGGCGTGTGCGGGTCCTCGGGGGGGCGCTCGCCTCTCTCGAGGTCTTCCCGCTCGCGGGCGGGGGGTTCATCGGGGGCGAGCCGACGATCGGGTTCGGCGTGCTTGCAAGGGACGCCTTCGGAAACCCCCTCCCCGGCAGGGTCGTGGAGGTCCGGATCGAGGAGGACCGCTCCGGGCAGGTCAGCTGTCAATGATCGGGCCAAGTGCACCACTCATGATCGGGGCATCGTGTACCACCTCCCGAGGCCTCTACGCTCCGATCCGTTGGCCAAGTTGTTCGAGATCCGGACGGGGGTTTGACCCCGTCTGAGGGTGCCAGACTCCGCCTTCTTTCGGCCCCTCACTCCTTCCATGGAACCACGAGGACTGTTCGTACGCGGGAGACGCGGCAGCGGAGCGACGAGAGGCCACGACCCGCGTGTTACGCACGATCAGGATCGCTTGCCGTTCCCGCCACGACCCCGAGGGCCACTGGCGCGGAAGCTGTCGCCCGTGATGATGACCTGGGAGGCGCCATGCGCAAGGCGATCGAGCGCCGCAGAGGCCAGCACGGGGTTGTCGAAGAGCTCGGGCCACTCGGTGAAGGCGCGGTTCGTCGTGAGGATCATCGCACCCCGGCCGTAACGGCCCTCGATGACCTCGTAGAGGTCCTCGGCGGCCGGGGGACGCATGGGCTTCAGGCCGAAGTCGTCGAGGATGAGGACGTCGGGACGATGGTAGACACCGAGCCTCCGCTCGTACGTGTTGTCGGCGCGGCCAGCGTGCAGGTGCGAGAGCATCGCGCTCGTCCGCACGCACGCCACGTCGTAGCCGCGACGACAAGCCTCGTGGCCCAGCGCCTGCGCCAGGTGACTCTTCCCGACGCCGGCGGGGCCGATCAGGAAGAGCGCCTCGGCGCGCTCCACGAAGGCGCACGTCGCGAGGTCGTAGATCTGCTGACGATCGATCGTCGGATTGAACGAGAAGTCGAACGCCTCCAGCGTCTTCGTCGAGTCGAGGTAGCTCCGACGGAGCCTGAGCGAGAGCTGCTTCTGGCCGCGGCGTTCGACCTCGTCCTCGAGGAGCTTCTCGAGGAACTCGACGTACGTGCACTTCTCCTGGATGGCCTGCTGCGTGCGGACCTCCAGGGTTTCCAGGATGCCCGAGAGCCTGAGGCTCTTGAGCTTCGGCGAGAGCTGGCTGCGCAGCTCCATGGTGTCCTCCTTTCGTTAGAGTGACGGTACGATCTCGTGAGCCGAACGGGCGTACACCGCCGTCTTCGGGACAGGCCCCGTCTCCGTGACCTCTGGCGGGAGCGGGTGATTCTCCAGACCACGCTTCAGGATCTCGGCGATCGCGCGTCGCGACGGGGCGCCGCAGATGAGCGTGCGACGGCACGCGGCGTTGACGCGCTGGGCTCCGTATTTCTCCACAAGACTGAGGATGCCCTGCGCGGCACGCAGGCGATCAACGGGCTTCTCGGCCAGCATCGTGTCGACGACCTCGAACACGGAAGGGCCCGCCTCGCGCGCCTGCTCGCGGAGGCGCACCGGCGTGGCCAGGAACCCCGCGAGCTTGTAGGGCGGGTAGTGGACCGTGTCTGTCACGCGTTCGCCAGGGGCCTGGGCCCGCGTGTGCGTCGCGACGCGTTCGTGCTGGAAGTACAGCTCGACGCGATCGCGCGTCGCGCGCACGAGCATCGTCTTTCCGACGAAGCGGTGCGGCGCGCTGTAGTAGGCCTTTTCGAACACGACGTGGCAGTCGGGGTGGAGCTTGGCCTCCTTGTACACGGCCAGCTCGTGGCGGACGGCAGGCAGAGGCTGGAGGGCAGCCTTCTCCACAGCCTCGAACCGCACGAGCGGCTGCTGGTGAGTCGTGCCGTGGTCGCGCATGCCCGCGGTGGTGCGACACCAGGTGAGGAGGTGCTCGTTCACCGCGATTTCGTTCGCGAACTCGCGGCCAGCCAGCCCGTTCCTCTTCACGTAGTGGACCCCGCCCTGATCAACCTTTTATGCGAAGTATGACCGTTTTCGACGCAAGCTGGCATCCGGGCGAGGTCTTGTGGCAGATTTCGCCGTTTTCGAGCGTCCCGCGACTTGGGAGCGGGGCGGCGTCGGCGCTGCTCCTGCGACCGCCTGCTCGATCTCTTGGGCGGTGGGCAGCTCCTCGCGGAGCAGCCATCCGACCTTCAGCGCGAAGCTCTTGTACTTGGCGACCGTCCGGCGATTCGTGCCCAGCTCGCGGGCGATCCGACGAACGCCCTGTCCGAGCTTGAGCCGCCGCACCATCTCGCGAACGTCAAGCACGGGTGTCCTCCTTCCGGCCATACCTCGTCCTCCTGCGTCCAATGGAAACGCAGGAGGATCTGCCGAGGGTCGAACCGGAGCAAGAGGTCCCGAGGGGGTGGTGCACGATGCCCCGATCATGAGTGGTGCACTTGGCCCGATCATTGACAGATCGCCTTGATACGGCGCGCGCGGGTGCCGAGTTGGCCCGGCGAGGCGAGTCGGTCGTCCCCCGCCTGACCGAGCTGGTCGACCGATCCCCCAACCGCGCGGCCGATGTCGTTCGGCTCCTCGGCCGGCTCCGGTGCTCTGCGTCGGTCTCTGCGTTGCGGGGGCTCCACCGTGTCCACGGCACGGCTGGCGGCGCCGCGCTTCGTTCCGCGGTCCTCCGCTCGCTCGCCGAGATCGGCGGCCCGAGCGCGCGCGAGGCATTCCTCGCCCTCCTCGCGGACGAACCCGACGCGGGCACGCGACGGGCGGCCCTCGATGTCGCGGGCGCCCTCCTCCGCCCCGAGGACCTCGCCGCGCTCCCGCCGGACCTCCGGCCGCAAGCCGATGCGAGCCTCTCGCATCGTGAGGAGACGACCATGCTCCTGTCCGACCTCTCCGCCACCCCCGCGGCGGACCGAACCTCGCGCGAATGGGCGGCGTACCTGTCCCCGACCTACCCTCTCGCCGCGAGGGTTATCGCGGTCGAGCGCATCGAGACGAGAGGAGACGACGAGGGGCTTCACGCCCTGCGTGGAACTGTCTCGCAAGGCGACGCGGACACCTCGCTCGCCGCGTTCTCGGCGCTCTGCCGCCTCCGGTCAAACACCGCCCGCCTAGTCGTTCGTGAGCTTCTCCATGCGGCGCCCCAGGAACGACTCCCGGCGATGCTCGACGTCTTGGGGACCTACGGCGACCAAGCCTACCTGCCCCTCGCGCGGCAGGTCGAGGAGGCGTCCGTCTCCGAGCCCATGAAGGCCCACGCGCGCCGCGCGGCGTTGCGCCTGGAGCTGAAGTGAGGATGGGGAATAGGCGAGCAAAATGGCAGCACCCCATCGAGGCGCTGGCGTAGCGACCACAGCTACGCCCCGGACGCCGATTCCGGTGACTCGCCGAACGTCCGCGCGGGCGAGGCGGACCGGCTCCTCCCGGCCAGGAAGAAGTAGGCCGCCCAGGCCGCGAGGCTGACCGCCAGGATCACGATCCGCGCGGGATAGCCGATCCCGCTGGGCGATACGAACCCCTCGATCAGCCCCGCAATCACCAGCATGAACATCACGCCCAGCTCGATCGTCAGCGCGCGGCCGGCGATCAGCCTGAGGGCCGTCGCGCGGCTCGTGCGCCCAGGCGCCAGGATCGCCCCCGCCAGCAGGAACCCCGCCGCCCCCGCCAGGCAGATCGCCAGCATCTCCGTCCCGCCGTGCGGCATCACCCACCCCCACAGCGCCCTGGACCTCCCCTGCGCCGACAGCCACCCCGCGACCGCCCCCAGCGTCAGGCCGTTGAAGAGGAGCAGGTACGCCGTGCCGATCCCCGCCGTCAGGCCGAGTCCGAAGGCCGCCAGCGTCACCTGGATGTTGTGCGTCATGATCGACGAGGAGACCAGCGGCCGCGCGAGGCCGGGGATCTCGTGCATGTGCTCGTCACTCGTCGGCTCGAAGTCGTAGAACCCTGGCGGAACCAGATCGTACGCCAGCTCCGGATACGCCTGCACCGCCACGTAGCTGGCCACCGCGGACCCGAACAGGAGCCCCGCCGACAGCGCCACCGCCCAGATGCTGTCCCGCACCGCCCGCGCGAACGCGCCGATCCAGTCCTTCCGCGTGCCCGCCTTCCGCGACGCCCCGATGTGGCCGTAGAGCAGGTTGTGCCCCGCGACGGCGATGCGATTCAGCCGGTCCACCGTGCTCGGAGAGGCCCCCAGCGACCGCGCCCGGGCCAGGTCGGCCGTGAGCGCCTGGTACCGGTCGATCAGGTCGCTCAGGACGGCGCCGGAGAGGGAGCGCAGCCCCCTCGGCCCCGCCTTCGCGAGCCGGAGGATGTCCGCCGCGAGCTTCGTCCACTGCCTCTGCTTCTCTTCCCCCGCCGTCGTCTGCGTCGTCGTCATCCTTCACCGTCAGAAGAGCGACCCCGGGCCCTCCGTCGCGACCGGCGCCGCGGCCGCGACAATCCGCCTCGTCTGCCTCGCCATGTCCAGCACGTCCGCCAGGACCCGCTCGCACAGCAGGCCCCGGTTCGGCGAGGCCGCAATCGCCCGGCGATCCCCGCCAATCAGCTCGATCAACGGCTCCGCGATCTGCCACGCCAGCTCCGCCCGCCGCTCGGGCGGCAGGTCCGCCCGCCGCTTCAGGAACTGCTCGATGACCCCGAGCTGCGACGGGCTGATCGTCCCCCTCGGGAGCGTGACCGCGTTCCTCGACTGCCCGCGCTCCACCCGCTCCGCCCACGCCGCGCCGCTGGCGAAGTCGACCGCGAGCTCGAACCTCTCCCTGACCACGATCGTGCCGGCCGCCATGTCCCCGAGCCTCCGTCCGCGCGCATCGGCGCTCGCCACGATCCCCCCGAGGAGGTAGGCCGGCGGAGGGAGCATGTCGGCGATGCGGACCAGGTTCCGGATGGCCGCCTCGCGCAAACCGATCGGCAGGCCGTTCTCCCGGATGACCCGGATGCCCGTCGCCCGCTTGCCCGGCGTCTGGCCGGTCATGATCGTCTCGAAGAACAGGAAGTACCCCCAGAACACCAGGAAGCTCACGATCACCATGAGCGCGGAGATCCAGGGCGTCGCCGAGGAGAAGGAGAAGAGGTTTCCGAGCCCCAGCAGGAGGCCGAGCCCGATCAGGAGGAGGATGATGAACAGGTGATCGATGAGCATCGCCGCGAGCCTGGAGCCCAGGCCGGCCAGCTCGAAGTCGAGCGTCACGTGGTCGGGCGTCGCGATCGAGACCGAATCGTCCATCAGAGCCGCCCCGCCTGGCGGATCTCCAGGTACCGTTGGACCAGGTGGATGCTCAGGTGCTCGGGCGCCGTCTCCAGCACCAGGATCCCGCGAGACCTCATGTGCTCCAGGGCCAGCCTCCGGCGTCGGAGCAGGTCGCACGCCGCAGCCTTCCGCCAGGCCCCCGCCGAGTCGCCCGGCGTCGCGCGGGCCGCCTCCGCGACCCGCGGGTCGGTCATGACCACGCACAGCACCAGGTGGCGGCGGGCCGCCCTCGCCAGATTGTTGATCAACCCGGCGCTCCCGGCCGCGTCCAGCACGTCGGTCAGCATGATCACCAGGCTCCGCCGGCGGAGCGCCGACATCGCCTCCGCGATGACCTGCCAGTAGTCCGACTCCACCGGGCGGAGCTGCACGTTGTAGAGGCACTCCAGCACGCGGGGCATGATCGAGGCCCCCCGGATGGGAGGGAGGATCGACTCGATCCGATTGGAGAAGCAGATCGCCCCGAACGCGTCCCCGCGCGTCTGGGCCACGTAGGCCAGCATGACCGCCGCGTTCATCGCGTGCTCGACCCTGGGCTGGTCCCCGATCGTCTCCCCCATCAGGCGCCCGACGTCGATCAACGCCGCGAGCTGCTGGCCCTTCTCGACCTGCATGTTCCGGCAGGTGATCGCGCCCCGCCGCGCGGAGGCCTTCCAGTCGACGCTCCTGAGGTCCTCTCCCGGGACGTACGGGCGGAGGCTCTCGAAGTCGGTCCCCGCCCCGCGGAGGCGCCGCGGGCGGCGCACGACCTCGTCGCGCCGGTCGATCATCGCCAGCAGCCGATAGTCGTCCACGCCGCGGAATCGCGGGTAGACCCTCGCCACGTCCCCGAGGTCGAAGGCGAACTGCCGGCGGATCAGCCCGAGGCCGCCCCCGACGCGGAGCATGACCCGCCCGAAACGGTGCGCGCCGCGCTGGCGCGCCTCCACCTCGTACGTCATTCGCGCGCGGCCCTGGGGCGGCAACTCGCCGCGGAGGTCGTCTCCGAGGACACGTAGGGCGTCGGGCGCCTCGTCGCGGACCTCCAGCGTGAGCGGGAGGTCGGATCGGTTCTCCAGCTCCAGGGCGACCTCGTCGGTGTCCCCCATCGCGAAGCGCGGCGGTACGACCCGCCGGACGCCGAGCTGGTCCGAGCCCGGCAACGAGCGCCGCTCGCGGACGCAGACGGCGATCAGGAACGCGTGGTACCCCGCCCCGACCAGCCAGCCGAACGGCATCGCGAGCGCGAGCAGCCATAGCGGCGCGCCGAGCAGCACCAGATACACCAGCCTGACGGTCGGTACCATCCAGTCCCTCGCGTGCCTACCGCGGCACGGCCACCTGGGTCATCAACGATTGGACGCAGACGTCGGGCGCCAGCCCCTGGATTTCGGCCTCGGGGGTCAATCGGATGCGGTGCCTGAGGACCGGCGCGGCCACGGCCCGCACGTCGTCCGGGCTGGCGTAGTCGCGGCCGCGGAGCGTCGCGAGGGCCTTCGCGGACTGCATCAGCATCACGGCCGCCCGGGGGCTCGCGCCCAGCGAGAGGCTCGGCAGTGAGCGCGACTGGCGGATGAGCCTCAGGATGTAGTCGATCACCGCGTCGTCGACCTTCGTCGCCCCCGCGCGGCGACGAAGCTCGATCAGGTCCTCCTGCGAGGCGACCGGCCGGATGAGGTCGATCGGCCGCGCCGCCCGCTCGCCCATCTCGTGCGTCCGCTTGAGCATCGCGCGCTCGTCCGCCTCCTCCGGGTACGGGACGACCACCTTCATCAGGAACCGGTCGAGCTGGGCCTCCGCCAGCGGATAGGTCCCCTCGTACTCGATCGGGTTCTGCGTCGCGACGACCATGAACGACTTGGAGAGGGGATGCGTCGTCCCGTCCACAGTCACCTGTTGCTCCTGCATCGCCTCCAGGAGGGCCGCCTGCGTCTTCGCGGGACTGCGGTTGATCTCGTCGGCCAGCACGACGTCCGCGAACACCGGGCCGCGGCGGAACCGGAACTGCCCCGTCTGCGGCTCGAAGACACTAACGCCCGTGATGTCGGCGGGCATCAGGTCCGGCGTGAACTGGATGCGCGAGAACGAACACTTCAACGTCGCGGCGAGGCTGTTTGCCAGGAGCGTCTTGGCCACCCCCGGCACGCCCTCGAGCAGCACGTGCCCGCCCGCCACCAGCGCCACGAGCAGGCTCTGGATCGCCACGGCCTGGCCCTGGACCACCCGCCCGATCTCCGCCTGGATCGCCTGCGCCAGGACGACCTTCCCCGGCTGGACTTCCTGATTACCCACGCGCGGCCTCCTCTTGAATGCTCCCCGCCAGCCGGGCGGCCTCTACGACCTCCCGCTCTCCGACCCGTCTCCCCTGCCGCGCCGCCTCGCGCAGCGCGATCAGCCGCTCCAGCCCCCTCTCGGTCCGCGCGGACGGATTCGCCCGATGCTCGCGGAGGAGCTCGGCGAGGTCGACCGGTCGTCCGAGGGCAAGCCCCATCCCGTGCTCCAGGTCCACGCAGAAGAGGTCGACCGCCATGTCCCGCGCGCCGGCGGTGCGGAAGAGGCCCGCGCGGGCGTCCACGGTCTGCATCGGGTCCTGGCGCGACGGCGTCGCCGGCTCGACGATGCGCCCGAACCTCCGTCGGCAGCCGAAGACGTAGAGGGCCCCGGCCGCCATCGCCGTCGCGAGCATCCACCCCCAGGGCGTCGCCATCAGGGCCGCCATGAGGGCGAGATCGCCCCGGCTCTCTCCGAAGCCGTGGTGGTACTCGTCGAAGAGCACGCCCGCGTCCGCCCACTGGGAGCACAGCGCGACGAGGAGTACCGCGTTGTCCGATCCGCGGAGCGATGCGTTGCTCACGAACGAGGCGTCCGGGAGGACGAGGATTCGCCCGCGCCCCACTGCGACCGCCAGGGCCAGCACGTCGTCGCCGTCCCGGGCGATCCCCTTCCCGGAGCCGCGCACGCGGCGTCCTTTGGGAATGCGAAGTGCGAGCGGCTCGTCGGGGAGGCAAGCGGCGCGAACGGTCCGAAGTTCGTCCTCCGCATCGTTCTTGGCCTCCACGGAGACCCCGTGGCGCGCGAGGAAGCCCTGCGCCTGGTCCCGTACGTCCCAGTCCTTGTCGACGCACAGGATCAACTGCCCTCCCTCGGAGAGCCACCCGTCCAGGGCGTCGGCCTCGGCGGCCGACAGGCCCTCGGACGGCCCGGCGGCGATCAGCGTCGGGCCCCTCTCCCGCATGGGCGGATCGGGGAGGTTCGTGAGGGGCCTCCGCCACGGCGCGGTCGACGGCAGGAACCGCTGGACCACCAGCAAGAGGGCGCGGGCGCCGGGCGGGTCCGAGAAGAAGGTGCTCGGCGTCGGCGAGGGGCGCTCGGGGGCCGGCGGCCCCTCGGTGAGGGCGCCGATGACGGTCGCCACGAGGGCCACCCCGCCGAGCGATGCCGCGATGGTCAGCGCGTTGCGCGCCCCGGGGCTCATGAGGCGGCCTCCGTCCTGGTCTGTCCGACCCGATCGAGAAGGCTTCCGATCGCGCCCGGGTCGACGCGGCGATGGCCGTAGACGACGTCGTCGTAGACGCGCGTCAGCTCCCCGAGGGTCCTGGAGACCGGCTGGGAGGAGGGGCACTCCGCAAGGTAGTCCGCGTTGGTCTTCCACGCGGCGAACTCCAGCGCCCCTCGCTCGTCGAGGAGTCCCAGCAGCACGCGGTGGCCGATCCAGACCGCCCGTCGCTCGTCGCCGCGGGCGAGGGCGTCCTTCGCCTTGACGAGCGCGGAGCCCCAGTCGCGCGCGGCGCCCTCGAGGATCTCCCAGGACGACCTGGCCGCGCCGCCCCGCTTCGTCTGGATGTTCCCGGTCCGGAAGACGACGCGGTAGAACGTCCAGCCGATGTGGAGGAGGAGGGCGATCAGGATCAGGACGAGCACGAGGATGAGGAGCCACGCGCCGACCGGGTGGCTGAGGGCCCACGCGCCGACCGAGGCGAGCGCGCGGCGGATCGCGTCCAGGACCAGGTCCGCCGAGCCCGCGCCCGGGCGGAACTCCGTCCTGCCGAGGACCTCTTCGGTCGCCCGGCGGACCTGCTCAGGGGTGGGGGCGACAGACGCGAGGGGCAGAGGGTCCATCAGAACGTCGGGCCCTGCGGCGGCCGGGGCGGCCCCGGAGGAGGTTGCGGGGCCCCCGGCGGGGGCTGGTAGGCCCCCGCGAGCGGGATGGCGGGCCTCGCGGTCATCGCCCGGCTGAGCATCTCCAGGTCGAATCCCTCCTTTCGGACCCTGAGGTCGTAGTAGATGATTACCGCCGCGATCGTGCCCAGCGGCGCCGTCAGCAGCCCGATGAGGTCCTGGATTGCCTCCGTTCCCAGCGGCTGGAGCTGGCCCGGCCTCATGGGACCGAAGAACGTGGCGGAGGCGACCCCCACTCCGATCGTCAGGAGGATGGAGAGAAGCCACAGGACGAGGAGGACGAGGAAGACCCGTCCCCGGTGGCCCTGGGCGAGGCCCTTGCTCCGGTCCATGCTCTCCGTGACGCCCAGCCCCTCGATCACGACGGCAGGAATGACCACGGCGTAGGACAGCATGAACAGGATTCCAGGCACAATCAGGAGGATGAGCCCGACCAACACGACCAGACCCACGAGGATCCCAGACCCGATGATGGTCCCCAGATGGCCGGAGGCCCGGGAGTAGGACTGTCCGATGGAGATCCGTCGGCCGAGGTACTGTTCGCTGACCGCGAACGTGATGGCCCCCGTGGCGAGCGGCATGAAGACGAACGCCCAGACGAAGACGCCCAGGAGGCCGAGAACCATCCCTCCGGCGCCTCCCTCACGCATGAGGACCCTCTGCCAGATCATGGTCAGCGCCACGTAGGGCACGTACACGATGGCGAGGGTTCCGATCATCTGGGCGAAGTTGCCCAGGTACATCTTGAACACGCGGTCCAGCAGTCCGCCGACATCCGCGGGTTCCATGCGAGACATGGAGGCAGGGTACATCGTGAAGGTCCTCCCCTTGGGTCCGTGCGTTCGCGGGATGGCGGCTTCCCATGCGCCGACCACCCGATCCGTCGGGCAGGAAGTTAACGCATCGCCCCCCAGGTCGGCAAGGACCGGGATGTGCGCGGCGTCCGGGCGGACGCTCGCGATCACGGACGGGACCCGCGCGAAGGCGGCGGGTATGCTGGCCCTCCGCCGCGAGACGGGATCGCTGTGGCGCTTGGTGGGGCGATCCGATAGCATGCGTTTGCCGAACGGAATCGCGGGACCGTTCGCTTGGCGCGTGCACGAGGGCACCATGGCAGGCGACTCGAAGGAAAACGGCGACGTGTTCTACGTGGAGGCCCCACTCCCCGCGAACGTGGAGCTCACGGCCGAGGAGCGCGAGCGGATCCTCGACAACTACCGCTGGTTCTCCAAATTCCCTCCGTTTCGGAAGCTCTTCATCGCCTGGCGCCAACGCGCAATCGCCCTCTATTTTCAGGAACTCGCGCGTGGACGCCGGAGCTGAGGGGTTCTACAGGGAACTGGACCTGCTCAAGGCACTGGCCGCGGCCGGTGTCCGATACCTCCTGATTGGGCGCCGTGCCTGCGTCCTCCATGGCCTGCCCGTCGACACCTTCGACTACGACCTGTGGGTAGACCCCGAGTCGTCGAATCTGCAGTCGTTCCTTCGCGTTGCCGAGCCGTTCGACCTGTTCCCCTCTGTGGCCCCCGAACGGCTTCGCGAAGTCCCTTTCTTCCATCTCGAGAACGATACGAAGGTCGATGTCTGGAAGGTGCGGGAGTTCCTCCTCGCCACTGGCGAGCGACTGGTCTTTGCGGACGCGCACGCACGGCGAGTGGATGTGAGAGACGACGCGCGTCAGCTCCTGATCCCCATCCCCGATCTGTCGGACCTGATCCTCCTCAAGAGGCTTGGCGGGCGTCCCAAGGACCTCGAGGACGTCAAGGCGCTGCAGGCCCTTCTCGATCAGCGTCGCCTTGGGAAGGCCTGATCGCACAGCCTACGCAGGTCGTCGGACCCGCGAGCAGGCAGACGCGACAAGCAGGCCTACGCCCCGGACGGGGAGCAGAGCAGCTCGTTGAGCTCCGCGAGGAGCTTGTGCAGCTCGATGCCCGCGTCCGCCCCCGCCTGGGCGATCGAGAGCGCCGTCGACGTGGAGAGGTCGATCCCGTGTGACGCGAAGACAATCGCGAGCGTGGGGTACTCGCGGAGCAGGTCGCCGATGACCGCGCCTTCCTCGATCAGGACGAGCGGGACGACAGGTCCCGTCATCGCCTGCTCGCCGAAGTGGTGCGGCGGACAGTTCGGCAGGACGTGCTGGAACTTGTCCCCCCACGCCCCGCAGATAGGACACCTCTCCGGGATCGACGACCCCGAACGCCGGTAGCTGCAGGTCCCACAGTACACGAAGGACTGGTGCATGGCGGCCTCCTCCTGCAAGTACGGAGTGGAAAGGCGTTTCCGACTCCTCGGAAGGGGGCCTCGTGCGAGGAGTCAGGCCCCCGGCAGGGCTCGCTCCAACCTGCTTGGCCAGCGGCGGTTGCAGCCCCGCATTCGCCGCATGGCCCCGGGCCCCCTTCCGACGGGGGTAGAGGGGCAATCGGCCTGCCGGCGCGAGATCAGCCCCCTTCCCCCTCCCGCTCCCGAGCGAGGGGCCGTCGCATCGGGAGCGGGAGGGGGAGCGGGACCCACAGACTACGGCCTGACGGGACACTCGCAGGTCACTAGCGCGGGCCGAGGAGGGCCTCGTAGTCGGGGTGGGCGCGGACCGGCTCGAAATCCGGGTCCTCCCGCGTGAACTCGGGGTGGCCCCAGCCGGCAACGAGGGCCCGACGGAGCGCCGCCATGCACCCCTCCGCGTCCTTCTTGATCGCCCGCAGCGTCGCCAGCGCATACAGCACGTCCGCGTCGCCGGGCGCGAGCTGCTCCGCCTGCTCGATGTCCTCGAGCGCCTCGTCCATCCGGTCGTACCGATAGTACGCCGAGGCCCGCTGCTTCAGGTCCTGCGCGCGGTACAGCCGCTTCCGCTGCATCAGGGCCTGCTCCTCGATCATCCTCGCGACCCATCGCAGCCCGCTCGCCCGAAGCAGCGGGCTCTTCACCTGCATCTCCTTCATCACCGCCGCATGCGCCCCCGCCAGCTCGGGGTCGTCCTCCAGGATCCTCGACATCTCGAACAGCACCCACCTGACCTCGGGGCTGATCCGCGAGGGGTCGCCGAGCTTCTTCATCTGCTCCGCGAACCACGGCAGCTTCGACATCCCGCGCTGCGTGTCCCTGAGTGACTTCTTCCGATCGGGCTTCAGCGTGAACACGCGGTCGGCGTCCTGGAGCGACGACATCACGAGCTTGATCACCGCCGCGTTCTTCGCCATGTCCGCGTCGACCTTCCGGAAGCCGTCCCAGCGTGTCTGGTCCGCGAACATCGCCGCCGCGACGTCCGCCTTCATCCCCTCGTGGTCCCCCTCCATCTCCAGGAGGATCGCCCTCAGGAAGAAGATGTCGCCGTCGTCCGGGTCCAGCATCACCCCCCGCTCCAGGTCCCTCCTCGCCGCGCGGCGGTCGCGGTTGTGGAGCTCGATCGTCGCGCGCAGGAACAGGTACTTCGAGCTCGGCCTGATGTCGATCGCCCTCGAGATGAACGTCTTCGCCCCGTCGTAGTCCCCCAGGCCGATCCGCACCCTCCCCGCCAGGTACAGCACGCTCGGGTTCTCCGGGGCGAGCGCGAGCGACGCCTCGAGGTCCGCCTTCGCCCCCGGGAAGTCCATCAGCATGAAACGCGCCCCGCCGCGGATCGCGAGACCCCACGAGGAGAGCGGGTCCAGCTCCAGCGCGCGGTCCAGGTCGGCGATCGCGGCGTCGTAGTCGATCAGCTCGTCCCGCACGCGGTTCATCTCCGCGCGCCCCGGCGTGAAGTCGTACGACCGCATGGCGCCGCGGAGGAAGTAGACGTCGGGGTGGTTCGCCTCTTCCGCGGGGATCTCCGAGAGGCGCGCGAGGGCCTCGTCGTTCTCCTGCCCCAGGGCGAGCACGTACGCCTCCCCCAGGGCCGCATACGCGGACCCCGGCGCCGCCTGCCCCGCCCGCGCGAAGGCCTCCTTCGCCTGCCGGACGGCCTCCCTGTCGTCGGTCCCCTTCCACAGGAGGGCGTTCCCGAGGTGGTACCACGCCTCCGCGAGCGCGGGGTCGAGGCGGGTCGCCTCGCGGTAGTCGGCCAGGGCCTCCTCGGGCTGGCCGATCCGCTCGCGATCGAGCCCGCGCCTGAGGTACGCGAGCGCGAAGCCCGGGTCGGCCTCGATCGCCGCCGTGATGCGCGGGATGCGGGCCTCGATGAGCGCACGGCCTGCCAGGTCCCCCGGCGGGTCGGCGCGCGCGAGGAGGTCCCTGGCCTGCCTCCGCCGCTCCTGCTCCTCGGCCAGCGCCGACGCGCGGCGGGACGCCGTCCACGCGAAGTACGCCGCGACGAGCGCCAGGGCGATCAACGGGAGGACGACCACCGCCCTGCGGCGGCGGCCGAGCCACGAGAAGGCCCGCCCGAGCGAGGATCGCGGCCGCGCGCGGATCGCCTCGCCGCGCGCGAACCTCCCGAGGTCGTCCGCCATCTCCCCGGCGGAGGCGTACCTCGCCGCGGGCTCCTTCTCCATCGCCTTGAGGCAGATCACCTCGAGGTCGTGCGGCGTCGCGGGGGTGCGTTTCGACGGCGGGACGGGGTCCTCCTGCATGATTGCCTTGAGGAGCGCCACGAGCGACGTCGAGTCGAACGGCGGTGCGCCGACGAGGGCGCAGTAGAGGACCGCTCCGAGCGAGTAGACGTCCGCGCGAGGCGAGACGGCGTCGCCGTCGCCGCCGGCCTGCTCGGGAGACATGTACGTCGGCGTGCCGAGGAGCGACCCGCTGCGCGTGAGCTCGGCCGCTGAGCTGGGCAGCTCGACGTCCTTCGCGAGGCCGAAGTCGCCGAGGCGGGCGCGGCCGGAGGGCTCCACGAGGATATTCCCGGGCTTCACGTCTCGGTGGACGATCCCCTCGGCGTGGGCGAGGTGGAGGCCTCGCGCGGCCCCCTCGAGCGTGCGGGCGATCTCGACGTACGAGGGGCGAGAGGCGCCGATCCACTTGTCGAGCGGGGCCCCCTGGACGAGCTCCATGGTGAAGAAGTAGCGTCCGTCCTGCTGGCCGACGTCGTAGACGCGGATGACGTTCGGATGGACGAGGCGGGCCGCGGCGCGGGCCTCGCGGAGGAAGCGGGCGACGCCGACCGACTGCGGCGTGCCTGCGGGCGAGGGGGACGGCGTGCGGTCCGTGGAGGACTCGCCGACGAGCGTCTTCAGCGCGACGGCGCGGTCGAGCTCGGTGTCCCACGCGCGGTAGACGACGCCCATGCCGCCGCGGCCGATCTGCTCCTGGAGGAGATAGCGGCCGAATGGGGTGCCTTCCATGGCCGCAGTGTCAGACAGCCGTGCGCGGCTGACAAGGAAGATCCGGATCGGGCCGCCGCATCCCGCGGTTTCGCCGTGCGGGTTGCGCCGTGGACGCGTATGATCCGCCCACCGGGATCGTCTCGCGTCTCCTCTCGTTCGGGGACTTGGGTCGACGCCCGCGGGACGCCACGACGACTCGGAGCGAGGGCGGCGGTGGTCGAGTTTCAGTCGTTCCAGTCCACCATGTGGACGATGATCCAGCAGGTCCAGGCCGGGGACCGAGCCGCGCTGGAGGCGTTTGCGCGGACCTACCGCCCCGCCGTCGTCACCTTCCTCGTGCGTCGCGGGCTCCCCGTCGACCGGGCGGAGGACGTCGCGCAGCAGGTCTTCCTCGTCCTCCTCCGGAACGGCGTCCTGACGCGGGTCGGGCGCGAGGGGGGGAAGTTCCGCAGCTTCCTGATCGGCGTCACGCGCAACGTCCTCGGGAACCTCCTCAAGCAGGAGCGCGCGGCGAAGCGGGGGGGCGAATGGGATGCCGTGCCGCTTGACCCCGACGTCCTGGAGGGACCCGGCGACGGGGTCCAGGACGACGCGTTCGACCACCTGTGGGTCCTGAACCTCCTCAAGGTCGCCCTGGAACGGCTCCGCCAGGAGAGCGAGAGGCGCGGGACGCCGTACGCGGAGGCGATGCGCCTTGTGGCGGAGGACGGGTGCGACTACCGGTCGGCCGGGGCCCGGCTGCGGAAGTCCGAGGGGGACGTGAAGAACTACATCCACCGGGGGCGCGAGCTGCTCGCCGGTTACGTCCGCGAGGCGATCGCGGGGTACGCGCTCGACGCGGCGGATTACGAGAGGGAGGTCGCGTACGTGGACCGCGTCCTCCAGCGGGTGCGCCATGCTCCGGGACGATGAGATCGAATCGCTGCAGCGGCACCTCGATCAGGGGATGCTGCCGTCGCTCGCGGCCGACGCGTCGAAGGACACGCTGCCGATGCCGGACGCGGCGCCGGCAAGGCCGGCTTGCTGGTCCGGCGGGCGGTTCGGGAGGTACGAGCTGGGCGCCTGCGTCGGACGGGGCGCCGCGGGAGGCGTGTACGAGGCCCAGGACCCGCGCCTGGGGCGCGTCGTGGCGCTCAAGGTGCTGGAGCGCGCGCCCACGGAGGCCGCGCTCGGGAGGTTCGTCCAGGAGGCGCGGATCATGGCCCGCCTCCGCCACGAGCACATCGTCGCGGTCCACGAATTGATCGAGGTCGGCGGGCGCCACGCGATCGCGATGGACCTGATGGAGGGGGGCTCGCTGCGGGACGAGCTGGCGCAGCGCTCGCGCCCGCGCGCGGACCTGCTGCGCATCGTTCAGAAGGCGGCGGAGGGCCTGCACTACGTTCACGGCCACGGCGTCGTGCACCGCGACGTGAAGCCCGCGAACATCCTCCTGGACGCGGACGGGGCGCCTCGCGTGACGGACTTCGGGCTCGCGCGGTTTGCGGAGGGGGAGACGGACATGACCGCGGCCGGCGCGTGCATGGGCACCCCCGCGTACATGGCCCCGGAACAGGCGAGCGGGGCCTTCCACGAGGCGGACGCCCGGGCCGACGTGTACTCGCTGGGCGTCGTGCTGTACGAGGTGTTGACGGGGCGTGTGCCGTTCGTAGGCGCCACGGCGGGCGAGATCCTCCTCCGCGTCCTCTCGGAAGAGCCGGATCCCCCGCGCAAGGCGGGCAAGGCCATCCCGCGCGACCTCGAGGCGGTGTGCCTGAAGGCGATGGAGAAGGAGCCCTCGCGCCGGTACGCGACGGCCGGGGACCTCGCGGCGGACCTGGGCAGGCACCTCGCGGGCGAGCCGGTCACGGCAAGGCCTCCCTCTCCCTGGCGGCGCCTCCGGGGCGCGGCGAGGCGGCACCCGCGGCTGACCGTGGCTCTCGCGGGGCTCTTCCTCCTGGCGGCGGCAGTCATCGCGGTGACGACCAGCCGGGCCGCAGAGCGCAGGCGTCAGGAGGAGCGACTGGCGCGCCTCGAGCGGGTCGAGGAACTGGGCCGGCAGGTGTCGAGCTGGGACGCGACACTCTACAAGCGCCCGCGGGACCTCGAATTCCCGCGGCTGCTCGCGGACATGGAGCAGATCACGGCGGAGCTGGCACGCCTCCTCGTCGGCGATCCCTCCTGCGCGAACGCGCGCTACCATCTCGCCCGGGCCCGCCAGCGCCTGGGGAGGAGCGACGAGGCCCTTCAGGACCTCGACGAGGCGATCCGCCTGCGCCCCGGGGAGGGTTCGTACCGGCTGGAGCGGGGTCTTCTGCGGCTGCGGCTCGGCACGCTCGCCCGGTTCTGGTCCGTGATGACGCTGCGGTTCCTCCGAGGCGGGGCCCCGGAGGACCTGTCGGCCGTGGACGACCCGCAGATCGCGCGGGCGATCGAGGACCTCGAGGAGGCGCAACGGTCAGGGCTGTCCCCGCTGTACTCCGACTACGCGCGGCTCGCCGCGACGCTCGGGCGGGGCGACCTCGGCGAGGCTCGACCGGCGATCGATGGATTCCGCATGCGGTGGCGTGGCGAGCTCGGGACGACGCCGCTCGACGCGGACGTGATGTTCCTGCTCGGGGCGGTGCGCCTGGCCCGGCTCGGGGACGCCCGCGTGGCCCTCCGGGACCTCTCCGAGGCGATCGACATCCGGCGATGCTACCGGGATGCGTACGTCTTCCGCTCGCTGTGCGCCGCCCGGATCCTGCAGGACGCGCAGCAGCTTCCGCCGGGGTCGGCCCTCCCGTCCGTAGGGGACGTCCTCGCGCTCGCAGACAGCGCCGAGCAGGACGCGCGGCTGGCGCTGGAGATGGGGCCGGAGGGCTTCGACGGGCACCTCGCCCTCGGCAGCAGCCGTTTCGAGGCGGCGCTCGTCCACCTTCTCCTCGGGGCAGGCGAACCCGCCGGACGCGGGGAGGATGTGCGACAGGCGATCGACGCGCTGGGCGACTTTGCAAAGGCCGTCGACCTGGCGCCCGCGAACGGCGCCTGCAGGTTCCTGCGGGCGCAGGCGTGCCTGCGCCTGGGGGGAGCCCTGAAGGCGCTTCCCGAGGGAGAGCGGCAGGGAAAGGACCCCGCCGATCTGGCCCGGGTCGCCCTCGCCGATGCGGAGGCCATGGCCTCCGCATCCGTCGGCGACGAGTGGGGCATCCACGGGCTCAGGAGCTTCGCACTCGAGGCCATGGGGGACCTGCAGGGCGCCTTGGATGCCGCGGAACGCGCTGCCGCGTGCGCGGGCGGCGACGCGCGCGTGCGGCAGGGAATGGAACGACGGAGGTTCCTCCTGGAGAAGAAGCTGCGCGGCGGGTGAGTGACGCGGATCTTCGCTGATCCACACGAATCCCAGAAGGACCCTTCTTGCGCAGCGCCGACCCCGTCATGACGTAGGCACAGGGAGCATGGCCATGAACCGGTGGAGCATGCGAGTCGTCGTCGGCAGTGTCGTCCTCCTCGCGGCGGCGGCGGCCTTGTTCCTGTGGAGGCGCGACGCGTCGCAGGGGCGCGGTCGCGCCGGGCAGCGTGACGGGGCGCCCGCGTTCGAGATGGACGACCCCCGCCAGGCCCCGGCCGTCAGGGCCCCGCGCGGACCACAGGGGCCGGACGACGCCGGCACCGCCACGGAACCCTCGCCTCGGATGGACACCGGTCGTGTGAACGGGACCGTGCGCTGCCAGGACGGCATCCCCCGCGACGTGTGTGTCATCGCCCACGCGAGCGACGACGCCGGCCCCGTGCAGGAGGCCGTGACCTCGCACCCCGGGATCGATCGGACGTTCTCGCTCACCCTCCGTGCTCAGGTCTGGTGGCACCTGCAGGCAGAGGCCCCGGGCTGGGCCGCCGAACCCCGGGTCGTCAGGCTCGAACCGGAAGAGACCGTCGAGGTGGAGCTGGAACTCGTGCCCTGCGGGGCGATCTGGGGAATCGTACTGTCCCCCGAGGGCGCGCCGGTGCCGGGCGTCACGGTCGCCGGCTGGGAGACGGGCTCTCCCTATCGCAGCCTTCCTTCGGACGACCACGGGCAATACCGGATCACGGGGCCGCCGGGCGAATACGACCTCGAGGCCGAGTCGGGCGACTGGGCCCCGCCCTATGCGATCGTGCGGGTCGAGGCGGGGCGTGAGGTCCGCCAGGACCTGCGTTTCGGCCGCGGGCTCGCGATCCGCGGACGGATCGCGGACAAGCGCGGGAATCCCATCCCGGGCGCGCAGATCGAGGCGAGGTTCCAGGTCCCCACCGCGGAGGTCCCCGGATACCTCGCGAACCGAACGGGCAAATCCGGGTCCGACGGAAACTACTCGATCCCCAAACTGCACGATGGCCGCCATCTCCTCACGTGTCGGGTGGGAGGGATCGCGCAGGAGAAGGTCGACGTGCTTGCCGGTGCGGACGGTGTGGACTTCGTCATCGCGCTGCCAGGGAGGATCGAGGGGAAGGTGGTGCGAAAGGCCGACGGGAAGCCCGTCAAGGGGGCCGACGTCACCTGCACACCCTTCGGCTCGCCCGGGAAAGGCGTGCCCCGCCCTCCCTCGGGCGAGGATGGGGCCTTCCTGTTCCCGTCGCTGGCCTCCGGTGTCTACGTCCTGACGGCCAGGGCGGACGGCTTTTCAACGACGACGCTCCAGGTGTCCCTGGCGGAGGAGCAAGTCGTCTCCGGCCTCCAGATCCCGCTCGTAGAAGGGGGAATCCTGCGTGGGCGCGTCGTCTCGGCGCAGGCGGGCGCGCCGATCCAGGGTGCTCGCGTCGACATCCAGGACGCGGGCGATGCCACCACCGATGCGGACGGCCGCTTCGAGCTTGCGGTCGCGCCCGGGACCTGGATGGTCGTGGTCTCGCACGAGGGACACGCCAATCTCCGCAGGTCGGTGGAGATCCGGGCCGGCGGCACGACGGAGGAGGAGTTCCCCCTCACGGCGGGAGGCGCGATCTTCGGTCGCGTGCTCGACGCGGCGGGGCGGCCCGTGGTCCATGCCACTGTCCTTGCCCTGGACGCGGACTCGAGCTGTCTCTCCGCGGCCCAGACCGACAACGAGGGACGGTACGAGATCCGCGACCTCCCACCGGGGAACTGCAGGGTCGAATGGGAGCCAGGCGGTGATGGCCTCCAGTGGACGCTCCGCTCCCCCCTGGTGGAGGTCGCGGATGGCGCGTCCGTCGAGGTGAACTTCAGGCTGGGTGTGGGCGCGCGGCTGCGGGGAGTCGCACGGCGGGGCGGGGGCCCGGTCGGCGGCGTCGACGTCTCCGTGGTTGGGGAGGCCGCTCTTTGCCAGACGCGCACGGGCGATCGCGGCGAGTTCGACATCGTGGGATTGCCTCCCGGCCGCTACGAAGTCCGCATCGAGCACACGACCGTCATGGTGAACGTACCGGCGGAAGGCGTGGCCCGGGAGTTCGATCTGCCCGCCGGAAGGATGACGGGGCGGGTCGTGGACGCGGAGACGGGTGCGCCGCCGGAAACCGCACTCGTGATCGCATACCGGGTTGGCGTCCCACCCGGGGAGCAGCCGGTGGAGTCCCCGTGGTATTGCAGCACCGGACCGTCGGGTGAGTTCCGTCTCGACGGGGTCGATGACGGGGAGTACTACGTTCGGGTCAGCGCACGGGACCACGGGACGCGCATCCTGGGCCCCTTTGCCGTGCGGGAAGGGAGGACGGTCGAGTGCGGCGACGTGCAGCTTGGGTGCGGCGCGACGATCGTGGGGATCGTGGCCGACGCCAGGGGCAACCCCGTGCCGGGCGCCGCGTTCTCCCTCCGCGCCGCCGAGAGCGATGTCCCGTTGGGGTATCCGAACTTCTCCTCAGGCATGGCGAGCGACGCCGAGGGGCGATTCCGCATCGGCCACCTCTCCCCGGGGCGGTACCGGGGGGAGGTCGTTGCCGGAGCCCGCCGCGTCTCGTTCGAGGCGGGGGTCGCGGAGGGGGGGACGATCGAGGTGCGCGTGACGCTCGGCGATTGACGACCAGGGTCTTTCGGAGGATTGACATGAGAAGAGCCTTGCCCTATGTCGTCCTGGGGACGGCCTTGACCGTCGGCCTCCTCGCCGTGCTCTTCCTGTGGAGACCCGGGAATGAGCGCGGGCCCGACCGTTCGACCCACTCGGGTCCGACGACCTCCGCATCCACGACGCACGCGACGGGCCAGCCCGATGGCACGCATGCCTCCTCCCCCGGTCCGCCCGCGGCCGAGGACCCGCTCCGGAACCCCGCCGCCCCGGACTCCGGGAAGACGCGCGCCGTCTCCGGAATCGTTCGCTCACAGAGCGGAGAGCCTGTCGCCGCCACGGTGACCGCTTCCCCTCTCCATGCGGAGGTGCAGGACGTCGTGCTGGCGTGTTCTGCCCAGGATGGCCGGTTCTCGATGGACCTCGGCGTCGGCACGTGGTCCCTCTGCGCCTCGGCCCCCGGCTGGATGACCGCGTCCGTCACGGTCGACATCGTCGAAGGACGGACCGCCCAGGTCGAGATCGTCCTCCAGAGCGGCGGGACGCTTCAGGGCCTCGTAACCGACCCCAATGGCGCGCCCGTTCAGGCGGCGACGGTCTCCGTGACGGGGCCGGAGGTCGGATACCACGTCGAAACCGCCACCGATGCGCAAGGCTTCTACCGCCTGCCGGTCGTGCCCGCGACGTACCTCCTGCGGGCCGAGCACAGCGGCTTCGCCCCGGGCTTCGGCCGCGTGACCATCGCGCTGGGGGGCGATGCGCGCAGCGATCTGCAGCTCGGCCGGGCGTGCCGCATCTCCGGGCGGGTCGCCGACAAGGCAGGTGCGCCCATCCGCGGCGCCAACGTGGATGCGACGTATCTTGACCGCACGGGAGTGACCTCCGGCGACCCCTACTCCCAGACCGTGACCGCGAACGAGGACGGCACGTACGTGCTCTCAGACCTCTGCAAGGGGATGTACATCCTCAGCGCCAGGGCGGAAGGATACTCCGAAGAGCTGAAGACCCAGGTCAAGGCCGACTCCACGGATGTCGACTTCGTCCTCTCGAGAGGCGGACGGATCGAGGGGAGGGTCGTCCGGAAGGACGACGGAAGGCCGGTGGAGAATCCCAGCGTGGCCTGGCGTCCCCTCTCGCAGGGGATGTCCTGGCAGCATTCCGCTGCGGTGATCGGGGCGGGCGGCACGTTCTCCATCGACGGGATCCCGCCGGGGAAGCTCGTCGTGCAGGCCCGCGCGGACGGGTTCGCGACGGGGCAGAGCCCCGAGATCGAAGTGCAGGCGGGTCAGGTCGTGAAGGACGTCGTCGTCGAGCTGGCGCCCGGGACCGCGCTCCGCGGAGTCGTGCTCTCCGCGGCCACCCGCGCGCCGATCGCCGGGGCCGAGATCGCCGACCTCGACGACCAGGGGTCCATGGCCGATCCGGAAGGCTCCTGCCGGACCGACGAACGGGGCCGGTTCGAGATACCAGACATGACCCCCGGGACGCACCCCGTGCGCGTCTCCCACGAGGACTACGCCTCGGTGACGCGGAGCGTGGAGATCGTCGAGGGGAAGACGATCGAAGAGGAGTTCCTCCTTGCGGACGGGGGGCGCGTCTTCGGGAAGGTCCTCGGGCCCGGAGGACGCCCGCGCGCCAGGGCGGAGCTCTTCGCCGCCAACACGAACGGTTCGCCGGCCAGGGCCGTCCACGCGGACGAGGAGGGGATGTACGAGATCAAGGGGCTCGGCGCCGGGACCTACATGGTCACGCTCATCGAGGTCGACGCCAACGACCCCACCGCCTCGAAGATGAACTCGAGAACCGTGAAGGTCGAAGAGGGGAAGTCGGTCGAGGTGAACTTCGCTGCCACCGACGGCGTGCGCGTATGGGGGACGGTGCGCCAGGGCGGGCGGGCGATGGCGGACGCGAATCTCCAGTTCCTCGCCACCTCGGCCGGAGGAACGTCCGTGATGGCACGGACGGACGCCTCGGGCAACTACGAGGCGCCAGGTCTTCGGCCCGGGGAATATTCGGTCACGGTGAACAGGGTGATGTCGAAGTGCATCGTCCCCGAAGGGGTCCGGGACGTGAGGCAGGACTTCGACCTGTCCACGGGGGGCGTCTCGGGACACGTGTACGACATGCAGTCGCGGGCCCCCCTCGAGGGGGTGAGCGTGATGGTGTTCCGCGCGGGCGCGGCGACGGGCGGCGTCGCGGAGCTCGTCGAGCGCCTCGTGACGAGCACCCGGACGGACGCGGCCGGCGCGTACGCGGCGAGCGGGCTCGCGGGCGGCGACTACCTGCTCCAGGTAGGGAAGAAGGGGTACGCGGCGGAGATGCGCGGGCCCTTCACCGTGGCGGAGGACGGGAACGCGGGCGGGAAGGACTTCTTCCTCACGGAGGGCACGCAGGTCGAAGGGACCGTGCTGGATACGCGAGGTCGGCCGGTCGCGGGGGCATCGTTCACGCTCCGCGAGCGCGGGACGGGCACGCTCGCGCTGCAGGAGGCGCTGCTGAAGGCGCGGAGCGACGCGCAGGGTCGGTTCCGCCTGCCCGCGGTCCGCGCGGGCGAGTACGTCCTGGCCGCGCACGCGGAGGGCAAGGCCTCGGCGCAGCAGGTCCTCCGCGTCACTCCGGGCCAGGCCAGCCAGGTCGAGATAACGCTCCCCGCGGCGGGGATCCTGAGGCTGCGCGTGAGGGATGCCTCGGGCGCGCCGGTCGCCGAGGCGAGATTGGCCCTCTATGACGCACAGGGGGACCTGGTGGAGAGCGCCGTCGCCTCCGAGGACTTCCTCACTGCCAGCCGTTGGCGGACAGGGGCGGACGGACGGTTCGAGCGGGGCGGGCTCCCGACGGGGCACTACCGGGGCGAGGTGGCCGCGGGGAGCCTCCACGGGGCTTTCGAGGTCGACGTCGCCGAGGGACAGGCGAGCGACATGGACGTGACCGTGCAGGAGCGGCGGTAGTCCCTCTTGGAGAAGAATCTGCGCGGCGAGTGAAACTTCGTCGCATGGACGGAAAGTATGTTGGCAGACCCCTCATTCAGGAGGAATGCCATGCGTAGAACAAGCCACGTCGCCTGCGCCTTCCTGGTGACCGCGCTGGCCGCCTTCGCCGACCGGCCCCGCGAGCCCGTCTTCTCCTCGGTTCGGGAGTCCGTCCGGTCGGAAGCGACCTCCGAGGCGAACCTGCCCAGGAGGCTGCGGACGCTGAAGAACCTCGCGATGCTGGTGGCGCCGACGGCCGGGGCCGAGGCGATGGAGAAGGCCCTGTCGCGCGAGGCCTTCGAGCGGATCGTGCAGCTCATTCGTGACGGCGACACGAAAGAGGCCGCCTCCTCGATCGATCCACCGCTGCTCGCCCTGTGCGACCTCGGCGAGCGGTCTCCTCTGAAGTCCGCGAGAAAGGTCTCCTTCCCCGGCACGGAGGGCGCGCAGGTCGCGGCCCTCCTGTTCGAGCCCGAACGGCCTTCGACGTTCGGCCTCGTATTCGGTCACGGCGGGTACGGCTCCAAGGAGGGCTGGGCGGACGTCGCGCTGGCGCTCTCCCGGGCCGGGGTGTGGGTGCTGGACATGGACTTCGAGGGCGCAGGCGAGAGCGGCGGCGTGTCGGCATGGAGCACCCGCATCCGCGATTTCTCGTGCGGGATCGACTTCCTCCAGTCGGAGCTCGGGCTGACGAAGTTCGGCGTCGCGGGGCACAGCGGCGGCGGGGCGTGGCCGGCGGCCTGCGCGGCGATCGACGACGCCCGGGTCTCGACGGCGGTGCTGTGGGACTGTCCGTTCGACTTCTACGACATCCACCTGGTGAAAGACAGCGTGGACCCGGGCGGAAACCCCGCGGCCGTCCTCGAGGACGTGTTCGAAAAGACGCGGGACGTGCCGGCCGCCCTGCGTCCGCCGGAGGTGGACGAGACGCGGGGGCTCCCGGGCCGCTTCGATGCGATGTACGAGGAGGTCGAGGCCACGCTGTCGAAGTACCGCCATCCCGCGAGGCTCCTCGCCGAGCAGCAAGGGAAGCGCCCGCTCGCCGTGCTGCACATCGTCGCGGAGGAGTTGATCCGCCAGCTCGGTCCGTCCCCGCGCGGGGGGCAGTACGAGCTGCGCGGGGAGTCCCAGTCGGAGGTCCGCAGCGGGTACTTCGGACGCACCCTCCGCTTCCAGGAGTCGGAGCTGTTCGTCCGTCCCGAGGGGCTGTGGGAGCGGTGGGACCGGGAACTGGGGGAGCCGAAGCGGACGGCGCTCATCCGCGGGACGAACCACGCGTTCGCCCCTCCCGGGCGGATGGAGGCGGTCCGCGAGAGCGTGGAGTGGCTGCGCCGCCACCTGCTGGCCGCGGGGCCCCAGGACACGCCGAAGGAGGCCGAGGCCGGGCTCTGCGAGGTGAGTCTGCCGGTCGCGTCCGGGGCGGTGCTCGTGGTCGACTCGGTCCCCTCCGCGAAGAAGGGGGCCGACGTGGTTGACTTCTCTAAGGCCTTCCCGACGAGGACGCTCCAGGCGAAGGACGGGGCGGTCGCCTTCGAGGTCGGACGCGAACCCGTGTACGTGATCGACGGGGACATCTCGCTCCCGTCGCCCGTGCCGGCGGAGTCGTCGCCGTTCGGCTTCCATCCGGCCAGCGTCCCGGACCCGAAGGACCCGTACGGGCGCGCGAAGGAGATCGGGGTCCGCTGGCACCGCGCGGGGATGTACGCCCACTGGATCCTGGTCCAGCCGACGCAGGAGGACATCGACGGGGGCGTCTTCCACTGGGAGCAGAACGACAGGGAGTGGGGACTCGTGCCCGAGTCGATGGCGATCTTCGGCAACATCGGCCTGCCGGAGCGGAGGGGGGCGAAGGAGTCGGGGAAGCCGGCCCTCTCAGGCTGGCGGCTGAACCAGCCCGAGGAGGCCTATCTCCGCTTCGTGAAGGCCGTCGTCGAGAGGTACGACGGGGACGGCGTGGACGACATGCCCGGGCTGAAGACGCCGATCCGTCACTGGCAGTTCGAGAACGAGCCGGACATCGCCTCCGAGGACTCGGAGGGATACGCGCACCTGCACGAGGTCACGTTCGACGCGATCCGGGAGGCGTGTCCCGAGGCGAAGGTGGCGCTGGGGGGCCAGACGGGGGGTGGGGTCCCCGTGTTCGAGCGTTTCTTCGTGCCCGTGCTGAAGAAGCTCGGCGGGAAGCGCGTGGACATCTACGACATCCACTACTACGGCGACGCGAAGCTGGACTGGCGCGGCGTGAAGGAGGTCTACGACCACGTCCGCGAGCGGCTCGACGAGCTGGGGTATGCGGGGACCGAGGTCTGGATCACTGAGATGGGCACGTACAGCGGCGCGCCCGGGGACGAGGAGCCGAAGAGGCGTCCCGCTCAGACCGAGCGCGAGCGGAACCGGGAGCGGAACCTCGCCGAGATCCCCGAGCCCCCGATGCTGAAGCTCCCGCCCCAGGGGGAGCGCGAGCAGGCGCGAGACGTGGTCAAGCGGCACGCGTACACCCTGTCGCTCGGCGTGAAGAAGACGTTCTGGGCGTGGGGACTCGTCGAAGGGTTCGTACACGACGACGGGTACTTCGACCACACGGGACTCGTGTACGACGGCGAGTTCGACGAAGACCCGCCGCCCGGCACGAGGAAGCTGGCGTACTTTGCGTATCGGAAGATGACGGAGACGCTCGACGGGGCGGACTGGTCGCGCGTCGAGGCGCTCGTCTTGGGGGAGGACGTCCACGCGATCCGCGTGCCGCGTGGGGCGGGGACGGTGACGGTCGTCTGGCACGACCCGCCGTACCCGATCTCCGCGATGGTCCCAGCGGAGGCGCTGGAGGAGATCCGCCGGCGCCTCGATGAGCTCGCCGGCGGGGCGACCGACGCGGAGAACCTCCGCGAGCGGTTCGGTGCGCTGCGCGAGGTCATCATGCTTGCCCTCAACGCAGGCGGTCCTTCGGCCGTGGACACGTGGGCGTCGTTCGACCGCGTGACGCGTCTGGAGAAGCGGGTCCGGGAGGGGGCCGACGACGCGTCCGCCGAGGTGGACGCGATCATCCGCGAGGCCGTCGAGTTCTTCCGATAGAGCGGCTGGCAAGGAAGATCCGGTTCGCAGGGAAACGCGCTTCCGATTCCGGCAACGGACGATTCCGATGCTTTGAACACCGGACCGGCGCCGTCCCATTCCCTTCTCCGACGCATCTTCATACCGGCTGAAGAGGTGGAGCGGTCCCGACCGCGCTTCGAGCCGAGGCACGCGGATTGCGTAACTAGATTGGCGAGAAACAGGACCGTTCTAGTCTCCGTCCGGCGCCAGGGACGGGATTCAAGAGGAGGGACCATGGCTCACGAGACGGACGGGGGTGATCTGCGCGTCGACCGGCGCGACTTCATGAAGATCACCGGGACGGCCGCGACGGCGGCAGGACTCTGTAGCCTCTTTCCCGGCGAGTTCGCCTTCGCCGAGGGGGAGGGAGAGGTCCCGAAGGGCGTCGATCGCCAGCTCCAGGCCCAGTGTCCCTACTGCGGCGTGGGGTGCGGCACGCTCATCCAGGTCCAGGGGGACAAGATCGTCGGAATCGTCCCCGACAAGCAGCACCCCACCAACAAGGGCGTGCAGTGCATCAAGGGCCTGAACGCCTACGAGCCCGTCTATCGTGACCGCCTCGAGCACTGCCTCATCCGGAAGGACATGAGCGACCCGCTCAAGGGGCACGTCTCCGAAACGAAGGGGCGCTTCGACGACGACGTCTGGCGCGTGGCCACCTACGAGGAGGCCGAGGAGCTCGTCTCCGAGCGGATCGCCGCGGTCATCAAGGAGTGCGGCGGGAACGCGGTCGGCCTGAATGGCTCCGGCCAGCTCACGATGGAGGCGCAGTGGATCGAGAACCTCCTGATGAAGGGGATCATCCAGTCGAACTCCATCGAGGCGAACGCGCGGATGTGCATGACGTCCGCGGCGACGGGCTACTTCGCGACCTACGGCTCCGACACGCCGCCGACGAGCTACGACGACATCGAGCAGGCCGACTTCATCACGTTCTGGGGTCACAACGCTCGTGAGGCGCACCCGGTCCTCTTCTGGCGCGTCGCGGACCACAAGAAGGCGGCGGACATCCCGACGCTGATCGCCGACCCCCGCCGCACGGGGAGCGTGATCGGCCTGGAGGACGTCAACCCGCGCAACTCGTACCACTTCGCGACGCTGAACGGCGACATCAGCTACCTGAACGCCATCGCGCACGTGATCCTCACGAAGCACCCCGAGGCGATCATGTCCGAGGAGTGGCTCGACAAGAACACCACCGGCTGGAAGGAGTACATCGAGGGCGTGAAGGCCCGGTACTCGCCGGAGCAGGTGATCGAGCGGCTGAAGCTCCTCGACCGTGGCCGCGTGACCGTCGAGCAGATCGAGACCATCGCGAAGCTGTGGGCGGATGCCTCCGTGAAGGGCCGGGAGCGCGGCAAGGGCGGCGTCCTGACCTTCTGGGGGATCGGCTACAACCAGATGCTGCACGGGCAGCACAACACGATCGCCATCATCAACCTCCACCTGCTCACGGGCAACCTGGGCCGCCCGGGGTGCGGGACGCACTCCCAGACGGGCCAGCCGAACGCGATGAGCGAGAGGCTGATGGGAGGCCTCACGGGCCGCCTGCCGTTCAACAAGGGGATCGACGACGACAAGTGGCGGACCTGGGTGAACGAGTGCTGGCGCCTCCCCGAGGGGCGCCTCGATGTGGTCAAGACGCTCAAGAACCCGTTCGTGATCGGCATGATGGAGCGCGCCTTGAAGGGCGACCTCAAGGCGATGTTCTGGATGTACACGACGCACATCCACATGCCCGACGTCGCGACGCTCGTCCGGCCCGCGCTGCACAAGATGTTCGTCGTGGTGCAGGACATCTACCGGCACGCGCCGAACCTCCTCTACGCCGACGTGGTCTTCCCCGCCATCACGTGGGGCGAGTGGTCCGGCGGCGTCTACATCCAGAGCGAGCGGCGGCTCTACGTCTGCGACGGCGTGGGCGTCGGCCGTAACGAGACGGGGGACGTCGTCACGGGGGCGATTCCCGACATGGACCTCGCCATCGACAAGGCGAAGTCGATCGGGAAGAAGTTGGGTCTCGACGTCGACAAGATCCTGCCGTACCAGAAGACGATCAAGAACGCCTACGGGCAGGAGTTCTACAACCCCGAGGACGTCTTCCGCGACATCCTGAAGGCGTCGAAGGGGTCGGACGCCGACCTGAGCGGGATGCTCGAGGTCGAGGAGAAGGACAAGATCGGGCTGTACGAGCAGCTCCGCCGCCTGCGCGGGATCCAGTGGCCCGCGCCGAACTACGACATCGCGAAGCGGGGCGGCACGCCCAGGCGCTATCTCGGGCAGGAGGCCTGGGAGAACAAGCCGTACGGCGCCTTCGCCACGAAGGACGGGAAGGCGCATTTCAAGCTCTGCGAGCAGAACTACGACACGATCAAGGAGACCGCGGCGAAGTTCATGGCATACGGCGAGTCGGTCGGCGTGCTGGTCCACGCGGGGAAGACGCCGCTCGAGGTCCTGGCGGCGGCCGAGAAGCAGACGTTCCTGATCGACAGCCCGGAGCTGCTCGTCCACGCGCGCGACAACGCCCTCGTCCCCGAGCTGCCCGACCTCGACTTCTACGACGACAAGGCGAAGACGCTGATCGACGCGCAGAAGGAGAACAAGTACCCGTTCTGGCTCGGTCTCGGGATCGTGTACGAGCACTTCCACTCGGCGAAGACGATCCGCGGGTCGTCGACGCTCAAGCTCGTGCCCGAGCAGTACGTGGAGGTGAGCGCGGAGGACGCGGAGCGGTACGAGCTGGAGGACGGGGAGCGGGTCCGGCTCGTGACGCGGCGCGGATCGTACGAGGCGCGCGTCTCGATCGGCACCGAGTCGGTCGTGAAGCCCGCCCGGAGCGAGGTGCCCGCGGGGTACCTGTTCAGCCCGTGGAACCTGTCGGTGGCGGACAGCGCGGACCCGGTGAAGAACCGGTGGCTCGTGAACGCAGTCAGCCATCGCGCGTGGGATCCGGTGTCCGGGCAGGCCGACTACAAGAAGCTGGCGGCGAGGATCGAGCGGATCTAGCCGGGTCCGACGACGACTGGAGTCGCGCCCGTGAGGGCGCGGTGGATCATGCCCGTAAGGGCGTGATCCTGCGGTCGCACGCCCTTACGGGCGTGATCCACCGCGCGCTTACGCGCGCGACTCCAAGTCGAGCTGGTTGGTGTAACCCGGGGAACTTAGTGGACGCTACTTAGCCGTCGATCGGGAGCGACGCCATGGCGTGGACACGCCGGACGTTTCTGAAGAACACCGCTGTCCTGGGGGCCGCGGCGGCGACCGCCGCGGCCTTCCTCGACCCGTTGGAGGCACGCACCTCCTGCATCCGTCCCCCGGGCGCACTTCCGGAGGACGACTTCCTGGCGACTTGCATCCGGTGCGGCCGCTGCGCGGATGCCTGTCCGAACCGGTGCATCACGACGTTCACGAAGGAAAACGGCGCCCCACTCTCGATGGTGCCGGGCCTTGGAGAAGCCGGCACGCCCGTGATCTTCCCGCGCCAGCAGGCCTGCAACCTGTGCGCGGCGCGGAAGGGCGTCGAACACCTGCTCTGCACCGCCGCCTGCCCCAGCGGCGCCCTTGCTCTCGTCCCCAGGGACATGGCCGAGATCCAGAAGCGGGTCCGGATGGGGCGCGCCCAGATCGACAAGAACCTCTGCTTCTCCTACAACAACATGTCCTGCGGGGTTTGCGTGCGCGCCTGTCCGTTCGACCGGATCGCGCTTCGCGCCGGACTCCACGAGAAACCGGAGCTGAACCCCTCCGCCTGCGTCGGGTGCGGCCTCTGCGAGCGTGTCTGCATCCGGTATCCCCAGGCGATCACGGTGGCGCCGAACCCCGAGAGGCTGCCGTGAACCGACGGGAGTTCATCGCGCAGACCGTCCTGGCGGCCCTCGGCGCCACGGGCCTCCTTGCACTCATCCGCAACGTCAGGACCTCCGGTCCCTCGGCGCCCTCGCCGCAGATCGCCTCCCGCGGGCGGATCCGTCCCCCCCACTCGCTCGCCGAGTCCGCGTTCCTCGCGGCGTGCATCCGGTGCCAGCGCTGCAGCCAGGTCTGCGAGCCGCGCGCGATCCGCCTGTACGGCGAGGGGGCGGGCGAGCACGAGGGGACGCCGTACCTCGTCCCGGAGCTCACCGGCTGTACCCTGTGCATGAAGTGCGGCGCGGCTTGCCCCACGGGTGCGATCCGCTACAGCCGCGACAAGGCCTCCGCCGGCATGGGGACCGCGATTGTCGACGAACAGCTCTGCGTCAGCCACAACGGCACCGGGATCTGCGGGGCCTGTTTCACGGTCTGCCCGCTGCGCGGGAAGGCCATCCGCCAGGGGACGCACAACCGCCCCACCGTCTACCCCGCCGTCTGCGTCGGGTGCGGCCTCTGCGAGGAGGCCTGCATCGTGAAACGCGACAAGGCCATCCGGGTCCACAGCGTCCGGAGGTGGGCATGAGGATCCCCGTGTGGCCCTGGAGGCGCATCGTCCAGGCCGGCGTCCTCGCCTCGCTCGTCGCGATGCCGCTCATCGCGCGATACTCGCACTACCTGACGGCCCGCCAGCTCGACCGTGTGGTCGAACGCTGGAACGGCGCCGTGCAGGGGAAGGCCCTGACCGCCACCGATCAGGTGTTGCGGATCGGCATCCCCGACGGCGAGTCCGGCATCCCGACGAGGAGGCCGCGGAAGGAGGTCCTCAAGCGGACCGAGGGGTTCTACGGATCGCCCTGGTCGGGCCGCTACTTCGGCGTCGATTTCACCGACCTCCTCGCGGGCCTGGAGAGCCTCAGCGCGGCGCGCACCGCGACGATGGTGCTCTTCGTCGGACTCCTTGTCCCGCTCCTGGGGACGGTCCTCCTCGGAAAGGTCTTCTGCTCCTGGATCTGCCCGATGGGCCTGTTGTTCGAGCTGGGGCACAAGCTGCGGGCCGTCCTCGGGTTCCTCGAGATCCACCCCGCGAACGTCCGCCTGTGGCACGGGAACAAGTACCTGCTGCTCGTCGTCGGGCTCGCCCTCGGGGCTATCGGCGGGATCCCGCTCCTCCACTACCTCTATCCCCCCGCGATCCTGAGCCGCGAGTCGCACACCTTCGTGATGACGCTCTTCGACCGCGCGGAGGCGGGGTCGTTCGGCTTCGCCCTCGTCGGGCTCTCCGGCGCGGCCGTCTTCCTCCTCGCGCTCATGATCTTCGAGGTCGCCGTGGCGCCGCGCGCCTGGTGCGCGTCGCTCTGCCCCGGCGGCGCGGTGTACGCACTCCTCGGTCGGTACCGTCCCCTCCGCATCCGTCGCCGCGCGGAGGCCTGCACGCTCTGTGCGAAGTGCGACATCGCCTGCCCGATGGCGCTCCACCCGATGACCGACCGCACGGGGATGGAGTGCGACAACTGCGGGATCTGCCGCGACGTCTGCCCGGAGAAGTGCCTGAAGTACCACGTCTCGTTCACGAGCTCCGCGATCGAACCGAAGGCGGAGAAGCCGGCGACGCCGTCGGTCCCGGCGGCCGCAGTCGTCCTGCTCCTCCTGGCCATGGGCGGGGTCGCCCAGGCGCACCACATCCTCGGCCTCCCCCACTACGCCTACGACGAGAAGTACCCCCAGATCCCGGTGCTGAAGCTCCTCGAGAGCGTCGGGAACTGGGAGATCCAGCTCACGGGCTTTCCCGGGCGCCCCGTGCCCGGCCTGCGGTCCAACATCAACGTCTACATCGTCGACGCCGCCACGCGCGTGCCGTACGCGAAGCCCGTCACCCTCGAGGTGTACGACCAGCCCGCCTTCGGATCGCGCACACGGATCTTCGGCCCCGTCTCCGCTGAGCTGTTCCAGGGGCTCTACAAGTTCCAGCCCGTCTATCCGGCCGACGGGAACTACGAGGTCGTCCTGTCGTTCGAGGACGGGCCCGTGATATCGACCCTCCACTTTCCGATGGTGGTCGGCGAGCCGGGGTCGCCCTGGACGACCGTTGGCCTCTTCGGGGGCGGGATCGTGCTCTTCGTCGTCCTCGTGCGCGCCATCCGAATCAAGCGGGCGAGGCGGCTCGCGGGGGTGCCGGCGTGAAGGACCGCGCGGCCCTCGCCTTCCCCTGGGTCTTCTTCGCCCTGATCCTCGGGCTGATCCTCTGGGACCAGACCCGGGTTCGCGGGACGCCGGCGCCCTCCACGCCGGTGGCCGCCGGGGACGAGTGGTGGACCGTCTCCATCGACCCCGTGTGCGGCATGAAGGTCCGCACGGGGGCCTCGTACCCCCTGACCTGGGAGGGGCAGGTCTACTCCTTCTGCTGCGCCGCGTGCCGCGAGACGTTCGAGAAGGCGCCCACGGCGCAGGTCCAGGCCCCGCGGGAGGGTCACCTGATGCTCGGCGTGCCGACGTGGATGTTCCAGGTCGGCGTGGCGATCGTGCTGGTGCTGTCCTTCGGCCTCTTCGAGGGGGTCGAGTGGCTGCGGAGCCGCCGTGCTCCGGCCGCCCCCGCCGCGCCGGCGAGGATCGACGTGATGGCCGCGCCGCTCGCCCGGCGCCTCCTCTCTTCGGGGCCGCTCCAGGCCGCCGTGCGCGGCGTGATGGCCCTCTTCTTCCTCTTCCTCCTCGGCGCCGGGCTCTTCGGGAACCAGAACCCCGCTATGAACATCACGCCGCTGCTCACGTGGACCATCTGGTGGGCGGGCCTGATCTTCGTCATCCTCTTCTTCGGCAAGCTGTGGTGCTCCGTCTGCCCCTGGGACACGATCGCGACCTGGCTCGAGCGCCTGTCGCTGTGGGGGCCGAGGCGCTCGGGCGCCGGGCTCGGCCTGAAGTGGCCCCGCTTCGCGCGCAACATCTGGTTCGCGGTGATCCTCTTCGTCGCGCTCACCTGGGTCGAGCTCGGGATGGGGATCACGCTCATCCCCCGCGCCACCGCGTGGGTCGGCCTCGGGATGCTCGGCCTCGCCATCGTCTGCGCCTTCCTCTTCGAACGGAAGTCGTTCTGCCGCTACGGATGCCTGATCGGCCGCGTCTCGGGCCTCTACGCGATGTTCTCGAGCGTCGAGGTGCGGCGCAACTCCGCCGACGTGTGCGCCTCGTGCAAGACCGCCGACTGCTTCCGCGGGAACGAGAAGGGCGACGGCTGCCCGACGTTCGAGTTTCCGCGGGCGATGGAGACGAGCACGTACTGCATCCTCTGCGCTGAGTGCCTTAGGACCTGCCCGAAGGAGAACATCTCGCTGCGGCTGCGCCCGTGGGGGTCCGACCTCGTCCAGGAGGGGAGGCCCCGGATGGACGAGGCGATCCTTGCCGTGATCCTCCTCTCGATGACGAGCTTCCACGGCCTGACGATGACGCCCGTCTGGCCCCGCTGGAGCGGCGCGGTACAGGGCGCCCTCTCGGTGTCGGAGTGGGTGGCGTTCAGCGTGATCATGGCCGGGATGCTCGCGGGGCCGATCGCCCTGTACGCGATCCTGAGCTGGGCCGCGGCCCGCTGGAGCCGGTCGAAGTCGACCGGAGAGCTGTTCATCGCGTACTCGTACGCGCTCCTCCCGATCGCCCTCTTCTACCACCTCGCCCACAACGCCGAGCACTTCCTCATGGAGGGGCCCAAGGTCCTGGCGCTTGCCTCGGACCCCATGGGGCGGGGTTGGAACCTGTTCGGCACGGCGGGCTGGACGCCTCCCCCGCTCGTGACGATCGAGGGGCTCTGGTGGATCCAGGTCTTCATGGTGCTCGTGGGGCACGTGTATAGCCTCTGGATCTGCTCCCGCACGACGAGGCGGCGGGTCCCCGAGCGGGGCCGGGCGTTCGTGAGCCAGCTCCCGATGCTCGCTGCGATGGTGCTCTTCAGCGTGGTCAGCCTTTGGCTCTTGAAGCAACCGATGGAGATGAGGTCCGCGATGTAGGGCTCGTCCCGCATCGCAATCCCTGATGACTGAGGCCTTCACGAGAAAGGACTTCCTGCGGCTCGGGATGGCGCGCCTGGTGGGCGCGGCGTCCGATGCGGCGGAGCTCGCTCGCGGCGTGGTGGCCGCGGTGCGGGAGAAGTCCGCGCCGCCGGAGGGGATCGTGCGCCCGCCGGGGGCGCTGCAGGAACGCGCCTTCCTGGACAAGTGCACGCGCTGCGACCTCTGCATCCGGGCCTGTCCGCACTTCGTGATCCGCAAGGCGGGCCCCGAGTTGGGGGCGCGGATTGGAGGGACGCCAGTCCTCGACCCGCGCGAAAACCCCTGCCACTTCTGCGACGGGCTGCCCTGCATCGTCGCGTGCGGGCCCGGGGCGCTCATCGTCCCCGCGCCCGGCGCGAAGGCGCGGATCGGCCTCGCGAAGGTCGACAAGGACCGGTGCTTCATGGCGCTCGGCCAGCCGTGCGACTACTGCCAGAAGTCCTGCCCGGTCCGTCCGCGCGCGATCAAGGTCGGCGGGTTCCGCCTGCCGGCCGTCGTCGACGCCGCGACGTGCACCGGCTGCGGCGAGTGCGCCCAGATTTGCCCGGCGAAGGCCATCCGGATTCACGACGTGCGAATGGAAGTGAAGGCATGAGCTCGTTCCACCCCTGGAGACGGCTGCTCCCCGTGCTCCTCCTCGCGGCGGCGGGAGGCGTCCTGCCCGCGCAGGACGACGCCGAGGCCTCGGCGTTCCAGCGGCGCGCGGCGCTCTTCTCGGCGAAGTGCACGAAGTGCCACACGATCGGGAAGGGGGACCGCGTCGGCCCCGACCTGAAGGGCGTGACGGATCGCCGCCCGCGCGCGTGGCTCCAGGCCTTCGTCGCCAGACCGTCCTCGATGCTCGACACCGACCCGGTCGCGAAGGAGCTGCTCGCGAAGTACAACAACGTCCGCATGGAAGACCTCTCCATGTCGAAGGAGCAGGTCGACGACGTGCTCCTGCACATCGAGGAGGTCTCCAAGGGCCCCACGACGGGAGACGAGCCGGTCGGCCGCTACGCCGACGAGCCGATCCTGCGCAGGATCGAGATGCCCGACGAGCGGCGGGGAGTCTCGTGGACCGCCCTCGCGATCGCGATCGCCATCGGGCTGGGCTCGCTCGTCCTGCGGCACCAGGGATGGCGCGGGACCTCGGCGGCGGCGATGGTCCTCGCCATCTGCGGCGTGTACTGCGGGATCGGCGAGCACGGCTTGCATCGCATCCCCGGCGATCAGCAGGGGTACGAGCCGGTCCAGCCGATCGCCTATTCGCACGAGACGCACGCCGGCAAGCTCGGGATTGCCTGCCTCTACTGCCACCACGGCGCGGAGAAGGGGCCCGTCGCGGGCCTGCCGTCCGTGAACGTCTGCATGAACTGCCACCGGATCGTGAAGAACCCGGACGGCTCGAACAAGGTCACCCCCGAGCTGGCGAAGCTGGAGGCGATCTGGGAGACGAGGAACACCCCGTCGCCGAAGTCGATCGAGTGGGTCCGCGTCCACAACCTCCCCGACTTCGTGTTCTTCAACCACCGCTCGCACGTGCAGAACAACATCCAGTGCCAGGAGTGCCACGGCCCGGTGGAGACCATGGTCCGGATGCGGCAGGTCAGCGACCTCTCGATGGGCTGGTGCGTCGCCTGCCACCGAAGGACCGGCGTGAACGCCCCCTCCCACTGGAAGCGCTCCACGGGAACCCTGGATTGCTCGGCCTGTCATCAGTAGCGGGGAAACGCGATGTCGTCCGTAGAGGAACGTCAGAGGCTGGAGGGCGAGGACCGCAAGGACGGCGTGGACCGCCGTGAGTTCCTGCAGATCCTCGCGGGGTCGTTCGCGGTCCTCGCGCTGCAGGGCTGCGACTCGAAGGCGCCGCCGACGCGGAGCATCCCCCACCTCGTTCAGCCCGAAGAGGCCGTCCCGGGGCGCGCGCTCTGGTACGCCTCGACCTGCGGCGCCTGCCTCGGCGGGTGCGGGATTCTCGGCAAGGTCCGCGACGGGAGACCGATCAAGCTCGAGGGAAATCCCGAGCACCCGCTGACCCGCGGAGGTCTCTGCGCCCGCGGCCAGGCGTCCGTCCTCGACCTGTACGACTCGGAGCGCCTGAAGGGCCCGCTCGCGGACTGGAAGCCCGCCACCTGGCTCCAGGTGGACGAGGCGATCCGCAAGGGGCTCGAGGAGGTTCAGGCGCGGGGCGGGGCGATCCGGATCCTCTCCCGCACGACGAACGGCCCGACCATGCAGCGGGCGCTCGCGACGTTCACGACGAGGTACGCCGCCGCGAAGCAGGTGGTGCACGACTCCGGCGCCGGCTCGGCGATCCTCGAGGCGCATCGGCGCACGCACGGTCAGGCCGTGCTGCCGTGGTACCGCTTCGAGAAGGCCAGGGCCATCGTCGGGTTCGACGCAGACTTCCTCGGAAACTGGCTCTCCCCGATGGAGTTCACCGAGGGATGGGCCTCCGGGCGGAAGCTGGGCAAGGACCTCTCCACGATGCCCTGGCACGCCCAGTTCGAGGCGCGGATGTCGGTCACGGGGGCGAACGCGGACCTGCGCGTCCCGATCGCGCCCTCGCGGCTCCCCGCGGTCGTCCGGGAGGTCGCCTGCCGCGTCGCGTTGCAGCTCGGCGTCGGCAAGTGGCCCACGCCTCGATCGGGCGTGCCGGAGAAGACGCTCGACGCCGTGGTCCGCCGCCTCGTCGCCAACCCGGGGAGGTCCCTCGTCGTCAGCGGGTCGCCCGACCCCGAGGTGCAGGTCGCGGTCAACGCGATCAACCACCTCCTCGGAAACTACGGCACGACGCTCAACCTCACGCAGCCGTCGCTGCAGTGCCAGGGAAACGACGGCGACCTGGACGCCCTCATCGACGCGATGCTCGACGGGCAGGTGGGCGCCCTGATCCTGCTCGGCGGGAACCCGGCGTACGCGCATCCCCGCGCGGCGGACTTCCGCAAGGGGCTGGAGCGTGTGGCGCTGTCCGTGTCGCTCTCGGGGCGGCTCGACGAGACGGCCCGCGGCGCGCGGTATGTCTGTCCGGACCACCACGCGCTCGAGTCCTGGGGAGACGCGCACCCGCACCTCGGCGTGTACGGCGTCTCCCAGCCGCTCCTGACGCCGCTCTACGATACGCGCGCGGCCGTGGAGAGCCTCCTGGCCTGGAGCGGGACGCCGGCGCCGGTCCTCGAGTTCATGAGAAGGACCTGGCAGGAGGAGATCTTCCCGCGGCAGCACACGCACGCGGCCTTCGCCGACCTCTGGGACAACTCGGTCCGCGACGGGTTCTTCGTCCTGCCGGACGAGAGCCGCCCGGCCCCCGCCGCGGTCTCCCTCGACGCCCTCTCCGCGACGGTCGCGGAGCCGCCCGTTGTGCCCGCCGGGTCGCTCGAGCTGGACCTGCATGAGGGGACCGCGATCGGCGACGGGGAGCAGGCGAACAACCCCTGGCTCCAGGAGCTGCCGGACCCGATCACCAAGGTCACGTGGGGGAATTGCGCGTCGATCTCGCCGGCTGAGGCGAAGCGCCTCGGCGTGGTCGAGGGGCGCGTGCTGGAACTCTCGGCCGGGGGGCAGAAGGTCCGCCTGCCCGCGCACGTCCAGCTTGGCATGCCCGACGGCGTCCTCGCGGCGGCCCTTGGATACGGGCGCCCGCACGCGGGGCGGATCGCGGCCAACGAGCCGATACGCAAGATGTTCCCCATCGACCACGAGGAGCCCGGCGGCGCCGACCTCTACCCGCTCCTCGGCGTCGCCTGCGTCGGCGTCTCCGCGACCGCGGAGCTAATCCCCCTCGCGAAGACGCAGACGTACGACCACCAGACGGTCCCCTTCACGGGGCAGACGCGGCCCCTCGTGCTCGACACCAGCCCCGCGGAGCTGGCGCAGGACCGGAAGAAGCCGGAGGAGAAGGGCCACCACGAGGAGAGCCTCTGGCCCGGGCAGGAGTACGGCGACTACAAGTGGGGAATGGCGATCGACCTCAACGCGTGCACCGGCTGCTCCGCGTGCGTGATCGGCTGCCAGGCCGAGAACAACGTCCCGGTGGTAGGCAAGGCCGAGGTCCGCAAGAACCGCGACATGGCCTGGATGCGCCTGGACCGCTACTACGAGGGGTCCGAGGAGGCGCCCGCGGCCAACCCCAAGGTCTCGATCATGCCGATGCTCTGCCAGCACTGCGACCACGCGCCGTGCGAGACCGTGTGCCCCGTGCTCGCGACGCTGCACAGCGCGGACGGGCTCAACATGCAGGTCTACAACCGCTGCGTGGGGACCCGCTACTGCGCGAACAACTGCCCGTACAAGGTGCGCCGCTTCAACTGGTTCGACTACGCGCACCAGGACCTCGTGCAGAACCTCGTCCTGAACCCCGACGTCACGGTCCGTACGCGGGGCGTGATGGAGAAGTGCTCGTTCTGCGTCCAGCGGATCGCCGAGGCGAGGACGACGGCGAAGGGAGAGGGCCGCTCGATCGAGGACGGCGAGGTGAAGCCGGCCTGCGCGCAGAGCTGCCCGGCGAAGGCGATCGTCTTCGGAAACATGAAGGACCCGTCCAGCCACGTCTCGCGCATGCGGAAGGACCCGCGCGCGTACGCCGCGCTGCCCGAGATCGGCACGCGGCCGGCCGTGTTCTACCTCAAGCGCGTCCGCCAGCAGGAAGGATAGCCATGTCGCAGGCGATCGTTTCGGAGCTGCGTGAGCCGCTCATCGACGGCGGAAAGACCTGCGCCCAGGTCAACGAGGACGTGTGCGGGGCCCTGGAAGCGCGTCCGACCGCGCTCTGGTACGGCGGGTTCCTCGTGGCGGTCCTGATGCTGCTGACCGGCGTCGTGACGGTGATCCACCAGATCTGGACGGGAATCGGCACCTGGGGGCTCAATCGCGCGGTCGGGTGGTCGTTCGACATCACGAACTTCGTCTTCTGGATCGGGATCGGGCACGCGGGGACGCTGATTTCCGCGATCCTGTTCCTCTTCCGGCAGCGTTGGAGGACCTCGGTCAATCGATCGGCCGAGGCGATGACGATCTTCGCGGTCATGTGCGCGGGGATCTTCCCGCTCATCCACATGGGACGCCCGTGGCTCGCCTACTGGGCCCTCCCCTACCCGAACCTGCGCGGGCCGTTGTGGGTGAACTTCCGCTCGCCGCTCCTGTGGGACGTCTTCGCGATCAGCACCTACTTCCTCGTCTCCCTGTCGTTCTGGTTCCTCGGCCTCCTGCCCGACCTCGCGAGCGTACGCGACCGGTCGAAGGGGCTCCGGAAGTGGATCTTCTCCGTGGCGTGCATGGGTTGGAACGGCTCCAACCGCACCTGGTCGCGCTACGAGAAGGTCTACCTGCTGCTCGCGGGGCTCGCGACGCCGCTGGTCTTCTCGGTCCATACCATCGTGAGCTTCGATTTCGCCACCTCGATCGTGCCGGGGTGGCACACGACGATCTTCCCCCCCTACTTCGTCTGCGGCGCGATCTTCTCCGGGTTCGGCATGGTCCTCTCGCTCATGCTGATCGCCCGGAAGACGATGCGGTTCGAGTCGTACATCACGCTCCGCCACATCGACGCGATGTGCAAGATCACGCTCCTGACGTCGTGCATCGTCGGCCTCGCGTACTTCACCGAGCTCTTCACGTCCTGGTACAGCGGCAACCCCTACGAGCGGTTCGCCTTCGCGAACAGGCTCTTCGGCCCCTACGGCTGGACCTTCGGCCTCATGGTCCTCTGCAACGTCCTCCTCCCGCAACTGCTGTGGTTCCCGCGGATCCGTCGGGCCCCGCTCATCGTGTTCCTCCTCTCGATCGTGGTGAACATCGGGATGTGGTTCGAGCGGTTCACGATCATCACGGTCTCCCTCCACCGCGACTTCCTTCCCTCGAGCTGGACGATGTACGCCCCGACGTGGGTGGAGCTGGCGACGCTCCTGGGGAGCTTCGGCCTGTTCTTCACCTGCTTCTTCCTCTTCTGCCGCCTCCTCCCGATGGTGGCTGTGTCGGAGGTGAAGGGCGTCCTGAAGTACGCGCGCCGCGCCGGGGAGGTGCCGCATGCCCACTAGGCTCGTGATCGGCCTCTACCGCGAGGAGCAGGACCTGCTCGAGGCGACCCGCGCCGCGAGGTCGAAGGGGTGCGTCGTCCACGACGCCTACACGCCGTACCCGGTGCACGGCCTCGACGAGGCGATGGGCCTCAAGCCCACGCGGCTCGGGGTCGTCTGCTTCGTGCTCGGGATGGCGGGCGTCTCCCTCGCGCTCGGCTTCCAGTCGTGGACCTTCATCTCGGACTGGCCCATGAACGTCGGGGGAAAGTCCAACTGGGCGCTGCCGGCCCTTGGGCCCGTGGCGTTCGAACTCGGAGTCCTCTTCGCAGCGCTCGGGACCGTGCTCACGTTGTTCATCCGCGCCGGGCTGCGTCCGGGGCGGAAGCCCCAGGTGGTGATCCCGGAGGTCTCGAACGATCGGTTCGCGCTCGCCCTGGCCGCGGACGCGGGGGGGCAGGCGAGGAAGGTCCTGGAGGGGCACCACGCCGTGGAGATCCGTGAACTCGAGGTGACGCCTTGAAGACCTACGTCCCGGCGGCCTTCCTGGCGCTGGCCGCCCTCCTGGGAATCACGGCGACGCGGCGGGACCTCTCCCGCCCGAACGTCCGTATTTTCCCCGAGATGGCGGACTCGCCGGCCTACCAGTCGCTCAGCCCGAACCCGGTGCTCCCTGGGGGCCGCACGCTGCAGCCTCCGCCCGCGGGGACGATCCCTCGCGGCTTCGAGCCGTTCCGGTACGTCGACTCGCCCGAGGACCGGAAACGGGCCGGGCGGGAGTTGAGAAATCCGCAGGCGCCGACGAGCATCGCCCTCCAGGAGGGGCGGCACGTCTTCGAGAACTACTGCGTGCACTGTCACGGACCGGCGGGAAAGGGGGACGGCCCGGTGGCGCGGGCGGTCCCCACGCTGTCGATGCCGGTCTCGGGCAAGGCGACGCTGGACTTGCCCGATGGCGAGATTTTCCACATCATCACGTACGGGCGGAACAACATGCCGGGGCATGCCACGCAGATCCGCGCCGCGGACCGCTGGAAGGTCGTCCACCACCTGCGCGAGATGCAGCGGGCGGAGATGGACCGGCTGCGTCGCGCGGGGCTCGCCTACGAGGGGCAGGAGGACCCGAGGCCCCTCGGCCTCGTTTCCACCGAGTACGGGCAGGAGGTCTTCCGCGGGAACTGTGCGAGCTGCCACGGCGAGGAGGGCCGGGTGCCGCAGCGCGGAGTGCCGACGCTGAACCAGCCGCGCGTGCTCGCGATCGCCGACGACGATTACTACGCCGACATCATCACGCACGGGCGGAAGGGGAGCGCGATGATCGCGTGGGACGCGGTCCTCACGCCCACGCAGATCCGGAGCCTCGTGTTGTACATCCGGAGCTGGCAGCCCCACGAGACCGATACGTCGCGCGTCGCCAGCATCAAGGGGGACGCCCGCCGCGGGAAGTCCCTCTTCCGCGGGAACTGCGCGGCGTGCCACGGGACGAACGGGCAGGGTGGGATCGGGAATTCGCTGCGGACACCCTCCTTCCTGGCCCTCGCCTCCGACAGCTTCCTGCGCGACACCATTACGCTCGGGAGGAAGCACACGGCCATGCCCGCCGGCTCGACGCTCGACACCGAGGAGGTCGCGGACATCCTGGCGTTCATCCGCTCCTGGAGCCCGCGGAAGCACACGTTCAAGGACGTCGAGGCCGCCCTGCCTGAGGGTGACGCGAAGATCGGCAAGAAGGTCTTCGCCTCCTACTGTGCGGGGTGCCACGGGACGAAGGGCGAGGGGGGGATCGGGTCGCGGCTGAACAGCCAGACGTTCCTGGCGCTGGCGGACGACACGTACCTGTACCGGGCGATCGCCGAGGGGCGCCCCGACACGGCCATGCCGGCCTGGAGCTTCCTCCAGGCGCGCGACGTGGCCGACATCATGACGTTCATGCGCACGTGGCAGAAGGCCCCGTCGGAGAAACCCTCGCGCGCCCGCCGGGGCGGCGGGAAGGCGGAGTTCGGGGAGGTCCTGTACCGGCAGTCGTGCATGGGGTGCCACGGCGCCGAGGGGGAGGGGGGGGTCGGGGCGCAGCTCGCCAACCCGGTGTTCCTCGACTCCGTGTCGGACGAGTTCCTCTACAAGACCATCGCGTACGGCAAGCCCGACACGGCGATGCGCGCGTTCCTGAAGGACGGCGCCGGCGGGGCCCTCACGGCGCTGTCCACGCAGGACATCGACCACCTGATCGCCTACCTGCGCTCCTGGCAGCTCCGCACCCGGGTCTACCCGTTGAGGCGCCCGTGGTACTCGACCTCGATCGCACGTGGGAAGCTCGTGTTCGAGGAGCTCGCGGGCTGCATGAAGTGCCACGGGAAGCAGGGGGAGGGCGCGACCGGGCCCGCGCTCGGGAACCCGGAGTTCCTCCGCGTCGCCTCGGACGGATACCTGATCGGGACGGTGATCCTCGGCCGTGACGGCACGGAGATGCGTCCCTTCACGAAGGCCGGCGCCGTGGCGCTCTCCCAGGAGGAGGTGGAGGACGTCGTCGCGTACCTGCGCTCCTTCGAGCACCGCCCGATGACGGCGAACCGGATGGTGGACCGCTCGCCCAGCTCCATCGCGGAGGGGCGGGACCTGTTCCTCGCGAACTGCGCGGGCTGCCACGGGAGCGAGGGGCTCGGCCCCGCGCCCGGCCAGGCGATGCCCGGCTACGCCCCCTCGATCAACAATCCCCAGTTCCTGGGGGCGGCCTCGGACTCGTTCCTGCTGGCTACGATCGCGATCGGGCGGCCCGGGACGCCGATGAGGGCGTTCTCGAAGGGATCGGGCGGGATCACGGACCTGACCGCGGACGAGATCAAGAAGATCGTCGCCTACCTGCGATCCTGGGAAGAGGAGTACAAGCGGTGAATGACACGCGACGCGGACTCCTGGCACCGTGGCAGACCGTGGTCCTTCTTGTGCTCGTGGCGCTCGGGGCGGCCTCGTTCGCGCTTGGCATGGGGACCGGCGGGGCTGGCGTGCCGGGCGGGATGCAGCGGAGCCTGTCGAGCCTGCTGCTCTCGAACTTCTACTTCCTGTCCCTCTCGCTGGTCGCGGCGGTCCTCATCGCGATCCACTACCTCGTCTCGGCCGGCTGGTTCGTAGTGCTGAGGCGCGTGCTGGAGTCGATGACGGCGTACCTCCCGACCGGCGCGCTCCTGATGATGGCGGTGTTGCTGGGGCTGCCGCACGTGTACCACTGGGCCGGGGTCGGCGCGCACCATGACGGGGCGCTGGCGTCGAAGGCGGCGTACCTGAACTCGACGGGGTTCATCATCCGCGCGGTCGCGTTCCTCGCGATCTGGCTCTGGCTGGCCCATCGGATGGTGCGGGAGTCGCGGCGACAGGACGAGACGGGCGACCTGGAGCACACGCGCCGCAACCGTCGCCGCTCGGGGGTGTTCGCCGTGCTCTTCGCGCTGACGTTCACGCTTGCGACGGTTGACTGGCTGATGTCGCTGGAGGCGGAGTGGTACAGCACGCTCTTCCCCTGGTACGTCTTCTCGAGCGTGCTGGTGGCGGGGCTCTGCTGGACGGTGATGCTGGTGGCGTGGCTCAGGCGGAGCGGGGTGCTGCCGCAGGTGAACGAGCACCACATGCACGACCTGGGGAAGTACGTCTTCGCATTCAGCATGTTCTGGGGGTACCTGTGGTACAGCCAGTACATGCTGATCTGGTACGCGAACATCCCGGAGGAGGTGACGCACTACGTCCTGCGGGAGCACCACGGCTGGAACACGCTCTTCCTGGTCAATGCGGCGGTGAACGTCATTCTGCCGTTCTTCGTGCTTCTGCCCGCGGTGCACAAGAAGAACCCGCGGATCCTGGTGGCGTGCTGCGGGGTCCTCGCTCTCTCGCACTGGATTGACCTGTACCTGCTGGTGATGCCCTCGTCGTCCGCGGCGGGCCCGCGCTTCGGCCTGACGGAGGTCGGCATCTTCCTGGGGACGGCTGCGCTCTTCCTCCTGCGCTTCGATCGCTCCTTCCGCGGCGCCTCGCCCGTGCCGACGAAGGACCCCTACCTCGAGGAGAGCCTGACCCACGCGGGGTAGGCATTCCGCCCTGTCGTGCGCCATTGCTGATCCGCGCTTCCCTTGGTAGCCTCCGCGTGATGGACAGTACCCCCACGCGGAAGATGGAAGTCGTCGAGGGAGACATCACGCGGCAACGCGTGGACGCCATCGTGAACGCTGCGAACTCATCGCTCCTCGGGGGCGGAGGCGTGGACGGGGCGATCCACGACGCCGCGGGTCCCGAGCTCCTCGCAGAGTGCCGTACGCTTGGTGGCTGTCCGACAGGCGAAGCAAGGCTGACGCGCGGATATCGGTTGCCGGCCCCGTGGGTGGTCCACACCGTAGGCCCCGTCTGGCGCGGCGGGACCTCGGGCGAGGACGAGCTGCTGGCGAGCTGCTACCGCGCGAGCCTGAGGATTGCAGAGGAGAACGGTCTCCGCAGCATCGCGTTTCCCGCCATCAGCACAGGCGCATACGGGTTCCCGGCCGATCGCGCCGCACGGATCGCCATGGAAGAGGTCCGTCGAGCCCTACGGAAGGCACGCTCGGTCGAGCGGGTGCTGCTGGTGTGTTTCGACTCGCGGTCCGCACGCATTCACCGGGAGGCACTGGATGAGTCAAGCGCCCCTCCATAGGACACGGGAGGCGACGTGGCGGACGTGAAGTGGGACCCAGACGAACGGGTCCGCCTCGCGGCCTTCGAGTTCCTCGCCGAGCAGACACAGTTGCGCGGCGAGGTGCTTCATCGCAGCTTGCTTGAACAGGGTTTCGTCTGGGAGGGGACTCGCGTCCCCCTCATGAGCCCGCAGGGGATCTTCAAGCCCGCCATTCTCCAAGAGGTGCCGCTGAGCATCACCACGGTGCCCCTGGTCGAGGGGAAGGAGCCCCCGTACGAGGATGTTGTCCGCCCGGATGGGATGATCTCCTACAGGTATCGAGGCTCCGACCCCTCGCATCGAGACAATGTCGGTCTGCGGCTGGCGATGAACCGCCGAAAGCCCCTCGTGCACTTTCAGGGGATCGTGAGGGGGGAGTACCTGCCCACGTGGCCCGTGTACATCGTCGGCGACAGTCCAGAAGCCCTCACATTCACGGTCGCTGCGGACGCACCATCCGTGCTTGGGCAGCCGCCCCGAGTCTCTGACCCGGCGGCCGAGGCGGGCCGGCGAGCCTATGTGACCCGCCAAGTGCAGCAGCGTCTGCATCAGCACTCCTTCCGGATCCGCGTGCTGCGCGCGTACCAGGAACGGTGCGCGATTTGTCGTTTAAAGCATCGTGAGCTTCTGGACGCCGCGCACATCGTCCCTGACGCGCATCCCATGAGCGTGCCCAGCGTAAGCAACGGCCTCGCGCTGTGCAATCTGCACCATGCGGGTTCCGATAATGCTGAGCACATCCCTTCCAGAAACTCTGAGCACCTGGCGGCTCGGCATACGCGGTCCAAGAAGAGGACGCAGCGGCGGGGTCCGCGGGCTGCGAAACCAGACCGG
>Ga0080064_1001400_pt1 | contig 48844 bp, 46 predicted proteins | sample Subgrocontami54m_FD_69260 | JGI IMG/M metagenome (GOLD analysis project Ga0080064, IMG submission 69260) | Subsurface groundwater microbial communities from S. Glens Falls, New York, USA - GMW46 contaminated, 5.4 m (SPADES assembly) (version 2) ...
TGGACGAGAGGATCTTTGCCCTGAGTTCGGGCGTGAGCGGTGTGGACATATTTCTTTGTATTAAAACTTAAAGACATAGCGTTGGCCAGACGCTATGTCCATTATACGGGATACCTATCAACTGGCATTCCAAACACCCGAGCCAGGAGCCTTCCGGCGTTGACTGCGATGCTCGGTGTTTGGTCGAGCCGTCTTTGAAGTTCGGCTTGGTCCACGATCTCTCCTTTTATGGTAAAAGTGCATTTGCAAGCGATGGCCAGCACTATGGCAGACCACTTGCAACTATGCAGATCGTACTATATTACGACCCTTTTGTCAAGGGCTTGACCATTCTTTTCAGATTTGGTACGATAGGGAAGATTCGAGTGTGATTATCTTATGATTAAGTATATTATTTTTGATCTTGACGGGGTGCTTGTTGACGCGCGGGAGATGCATTACGCGGCACTCAACCGCGCGCTTGCACAGTTTGGATACACGATTACGCGTCAGGAGCATCTTTCCAAGTACGATGCGTTGACTACCAGACGCAAGCTTGAAATGTTGACCGAGCAAAAAGGATTGCCGCTCGAGCTTCACGAAAAAATTTGGCATGCCAAACAAGAGCAGACCTGGGCGATGATCAATGAGATGCAACCCGATGAACGCATACGGACAATCTTGAAACGATTGCGGGACGAAGGGTATACGATTATTGTTTGTTCAAATTCGGTTCGGGAATCCACTAAACTGATGTTGCTGCGCAAGGGGTTTTTGGAGTTTGTTGATTTTTATTTTTCCAATCAAGACGTGCATCGCGCCAAGCCGCATCCGGAGATGTACCTGGCTGCCATGATCAAAGCCGGAGCGCGACCAAAAGAATGCCTAGTTGTTGAGGACTCGCACTATGGGAGACAGGCCGCGGTTGATGCAGGAGCGTATCTTTGCCCGGTACGGGATGTTGAAGATGTTACCTATGAGAAGATTAAATTATCAATGATTGAATCAGAGCGTCATTACGAGTCCAGAAAGTTTGTTCCAAAATGGCAGGGATATCAGATGAATATTGTTATTCCGCTCGCTGGAGCCGGCAAGAAATTTCAGGAACGCGGTTTTACTTTCCCAAAACCGTTGATTGATATTCACGGTAAACCAATGATCCAATGGGTGGTAGAAAATCTTAACACAGAAGGGAATTTTATCTTCATCGTGCTTAAAGAACACTATGAAAAGTATCAAATGGGCTATCTGTTGAATCTGATTGCGCCAGGTTGCACAATTATCCAAGTCGATGGGCCAACTGACGGCGCCGCACGCACCGTGCTTCTTGCCGAAAAATACATTAACAACGAAAAACCGTTGGTCATTGCTAATGCCGATCAATATCTGGAGTGGAACAGCAATGAATTTTTTTACGCCATGGCTCAGGATGAGTCTCACGGGGGGATTGTGACATTTAAGTCAACGCATCCGCGTTGGAGCTTTGCCAAGCGCGGAGAAGATGGCTATGTAGCAGAGGTGGCGGAGAAGCGACCAATTTCCGATGATGCAACCGCGGGGATTTATTTTTGGCAGCATGGGGCTGATTTTGTGCGTTCTGCACATCAGATGATTCAAAAGAATATTAAAACGAATAATGAGTTCTACGTGTGCCCGACGTTTAATGAGCTTATTGCCGAGCAGAAAAAAATACGAATGTTTCCTGTTACGCGGATGTGGGGGCTTGGCACTCCGGAAGATCTGGAATTTTTTCAAAAAGAATTTCCGCGAGAACGTATATGAACAAGGTGTATCTTTATACGGGCGGTATTGCGCGTGCGCACCCAATTTATAAGGAGTTTTCCCGTTATGCCCCGCCGGGATTTTATTATACTCCGTCCGCAGAAGAATTTTTTGCAAAACCTTCAAGTCCGGCTTACTCTGGTCCTACTCTTGCCGTGCGTGTAATGCAATTTGCCGAGCCGAAAATTCTGCAGGCCATAAGATCATGCCGCGTTCCGAAGACCCGTTTGATTCGTATTCCTGAACACGCAGCACTTATCCATAGCGGCCAGTATCCACTGTTAAATCGCACCCCGTGGGTAATGGATTTTGAACAGGCCGCAGTCATTGCATGGTTTGATCGTAATGTGCTTGACTCGGCCGGGGTGAAAAGATTTTTTGAGTATCTTTTTGCACGCCCGCAATGTAAGGCACTTCTTCCATGGACGACTGCGGCAAAAGAGAGTTTGCTCAATGCGCTTGATTGCCGCGCGTTTGCCGATAAGATTAAAGTCGCACACCTTACTATTGTTCCGCAAGAACGTGTGGATCGAAGCAAACGCACTGGTACGGTACGCCTTCTTTTTTGTTCAGGAAATTTTTATTACAAAGGCGGGCTTGACGCAGTGCGTGCCGCCATAGAACTTGCCAAACAATATGATGTGCACCTTACGGTAGTGTCACAGACCCCTGATGAGGTACTTAGGGAATTTGGAAATCACCCACGAATTACTTTTTACAAAAGTGTAAGCGCAGCGCAGCGCCATGATCTTATGCGCAAGGCAGATATATTTATTCACCCTGGACATTCTGAGACATACGGGTTTGTTATGCTTGAGGCATTCTCGTTTGGGTTACCGGTAATTTCTATCGATGGATATTCAGCGCCGGAGCTCGTGGAAGACGGGGTACGGGGATATGTGGTAAAAAATTATCTTTCATGGTTTGATGAGAAATTTCTTCCATGGGTGCGCACCAAGGATGAGGCGCAGCGATTTTATGATGCGCTCATCCACCCCCCACACGACTATATTAATCGCCTTGCAAGCAGGATTGCGCAACTGATTGAAGAAAGAGAGACTCGCCTTGCCATGGGGGAGAATGCCTATCGTGCGGTAACAGAAGGAATGTTTTCTCCGGCGCGGCGGCAAGAAGTGATGCGGGAGATTTATACCCGCGGACTCGCATAGTTTAAGACATGTATGAAACTTATTCTCCCCATCGCAGGCCGCGGTTCCCGTTTTAAAAAAGAAGCAGAGCGGAATCCTGAGTTTGCAAAACCGAAGCCGCTTATTTCCGTGCGCGGATATCCGATGGTCAGATGGGCTACCGGTTCCTTGCCGTTTGTTGAACATAGAGGCCAGAAGGTAGGCGGAGATGTTGTAGTGCGTGGTAATGACATTGTATTTGTGGCACTTCAAGAGCACGAGGATAAGTATGGGATCATCCGCCAGCTTAAAGAAATCTACGGAGAAGATGTACACATAGTACTCATACCGGAAGTTACTCGCGGAGCGGCAGAAACCGTACTTTGCGCAAAGGAGTTTATTGCCGCGGATGAACCTTTGCTCATTTCCGATTCAGACCATTTTTTTGACGGAAGCGCGCTTCTCAAGGGCATTCTAGAGAACCCTGGCATTGACGGATTGATCCCCGTGTTTCAAGTTCCGGAAGGAGACACGAAATGGAGTTTTAGCAGGACGGGCGAAAATGGATATGTAGATCTCGTGGCGGAGAAGCAGCCGATTTCACGATGGGCAAATATTGGAGCGTATTATTTTGAAAAGGGGAGCGATTTTTTGGAAGTTGCCACAGAGACGATCGCGAAAGGGGAATACACGAATAATGAATTCTATATCGCGCCACTGTACAACAAGCTTATTGCAAAGGGAAGAAAGGTAAAAACCGTGTTTCCCAAGTATGTCTATGGGTTGGGTACGCCAGCCGATTTGGCCTACTTTGTAGAGCACACGACCTACGCGCTCAATTAACATTCCGATGTTTTTACTAAGGAAGAAGGGATTTTTATGGGATCAACTTTCAGTACGATCGTTCATAACAGTTTTTTCCGCGCCATTATTGAAGGTGTCAAGGCGCTAAGCGGCATTGCATTAGCCGTACTTTTGGCGCGTCTCTTCGGACCGGAAGAGTACGGCCGGCTCTCTTTTGCGTTTGCTCTTACGGGTCTTTCTTCTATCGTGATGAATCTCGGGCTCGCAATCACCTTTGTACGAGATGGCGCTCGCGACAGAGATTTTTTACGCGAGAATCTCGCCACCGCCCTTTTTTTACAAGGCCTCGCTTCCTTTATTCTATTGCTCGCCCTCATCGGTGCTCTTCTGGTCTTTCCCGCATTGCGCAAAGACACCCTCCTCCTTGTGGTGGCACTTTTCTATACAACATTCAATATCATTACCAACTTCTTGTATAGCTCCTTCCAGGCAACACACCGCATGCATCTTGAAGCTATTGCAGTAGGGGTTCAGCACGGTCTTCTCCTTATCTTTATATTTTTTTTCCTATTTTACCAAGGAACGGTTGAAGGGATTATGTTTGCATACTTGGGAGCAAGTGTAGTAGGTGGCGCGCTTACTTTTATTTTGATAAGGAAATATCTTTTTTTATGGATGTGGCGGATCAACTGGCGCGCAGGACGCGTTCTTCTTGCGCAATCATGGCCCCTCATGGCAGGGAGTGCATTGAGTACTGTATATTTTTCCCTTGATTCTATCATGCTGCGTTTTTTTCAAGGCAGTGAAGCGGTGGGAATCTATAGTGCTATGTATAAAATTGTTTTTGGATTTTATCTCTTTGCCACACTGTATGCCAATAGTATTTTTCCGGTTTTCTCGCAGCTTTTTACACACGCTCGAGATGAATTCACGAATCTCTATAGGCGGTCAGTGCAGCTCATGGCAGGATTCGGTTTTCTCTTTGGCCTAGCAATTACCCTTTTTGCTCGCCCAATCATTCAAATGTTTTTTGGTGAGGCGTATCTTGGCGGTACCCTTACCTTGCAAATCTCTATCTGGTCCATAATGATTTTTTTAGTCGGAGTAATTTTGTACGATGCACTGATTGTTGCGGGAAAACAAAAAGAACTACTCTGGAGCGTGCTGATAAGTACTGCACTGAATGCGCTCCTCAATTTTATCATGATTCCCATGTGGGGAATGGCTGGTGCGGCGTTGGCTACCGTTATCGCCCAGGTCGCACAGCTCCTACTCAACATTTACTACCTCAAGGTAATTATGCCTCTTAATTTCTTTTCCCTCATTTCTAAACCAACCATCATGGCAGGATGCTCCGTGGCGCTGTTCTTGGCTCTCTCTCTTGGCCTTCCCACATTCGCCGCCGCTACTTTGGCTATTGGTAGTTATGTGATCCTGCTATTCATGGGGAAAATTATCCAATTGCAGGAAATTCGTCAGATGATACAAGTGTTAATGCACAAGGAGCATTAGTTGAGTGCTCTTCGTAGCAACTTCTTAAGGTTTCTTTGCCGCTCGTTTTGTCGAGATGTCCAGCATGCCAGCGAGAAAATGCAAGAGTAATGTGAGCGACCAGGAAAAACGGCCAACGAAGAAGCGGAGCACGAAATAGGTATTCCAAAAGTATAATCGGGTGCGATCGTAAAAAGAAGGGAATGATTTTTTAATTATTGCATTAACGTTAAAGTATGCAAAGAGTGCGTAATAGGGAGTTTTTATAAAATGCAGTATCTTGCGGGCCAAAGTTTTTCGATCGCTAAAAACACTCAAATTTCTCACGGTACGTTCCGGCTTAAAATCGTCCCCATTGCACCTTTTATGCCAAAGGAGTTTTGGCGTATTCACGAATGGCCCCTTCGTAAGCATCTCAAGTAAAAAAAATGTGTCCGAGGAGCTATATTGTGGAGGGATTCCATCAAATTGTTTAAAACCTTCACTGTCACGAATGTAGCTTGTTTTAAAAATACCGTAGAGGTAATTATTTTTCCCCCCTTTATTCAAGAGAAACCTCTTAAAACGAGCATAGGCGGTGAGGTTCTCATGTTCTGAGAAGAGCATTGGCTCACCGCATTTAAGCACCTCGCCCGAAAATGCAATATTATCATACGCGCAAAAACTCACTACCGTCTGTTTGTTTTTGATATGTAGATCAACTAAATCACAAATAAAATTAGGATCCCACAGATCATCATCCGTCGCCCACATGAAATACTCTCCACGCGTTTGCCGGGGAACAAAGTTAAAGTTATTAGTCATGCCAATATTTTCCTTTTGTCGAATGTAGCGAATCCGTGAATCCCGCGCCGCATATTCCTCACAAATTTTACCGGTATTGTCGGAGGAAGCGTTGTCAGAAATGATTAGCTCAAAGTTATCATATGTTTGAGCAAGGAGTGTATCCAACGCGCGCCTGATAGTTTTAGAACCGTTACGAGTCGGGAGCCCAATCGATACCATGGCATCAATCATAGTATGCACTTAAGATACCCGTCAGGCGCGACGGTAATCAGTAGCTTGCTTTGAATGTCTTTATCTGTTGAGAAGCGTTTATCAGTTTTTAGAAATTCCCATACTGCGGTTTTGGGATTATTTCCTTTTCCCCATGGCCGGTTGGGGAAAAAATTATCTGGTAGATCTTCTACAACGGTATCAAAAACCACTAGATAGCTACCCTTTTTTACCAGTGGAGAGTAAAGACGCAATTCGTTCAATACATGGTCATGGGTGTGTAATGAATCAAGGACGACGAGGATTCGCTTGAATTTTTTAGCAAACGCATATACTTGGTTGACTATTTTTTTATCAATGGAAGACCCTTCGATCATGGTGATTCGTTTGAACATGGGGTGCTTCTCAATCTCGGTGCGGTTGTGCCTGCGAATGTCAATATCAATACCCAGAACCTCACCCTTGCCGATTAATTCCAATAGAGAGGCATAGAGAATTAACGATCCGCCATGAGCGATCCCTGTTTCTATGATCAAATCGGGCCTTACGTTCCAGACGATTTCTTGCATGGCGATAATGTCTTGAGGGAACTGAATAATCGGCCGACCGAGCCATGAAAAATGGTACGTGTATTTAGATAAGGCTGTTTCCAGGATCCACTGGCGTGTTACCTTGGCTAATGTCACGTCCCTTCCCTGCCTTTTGATATCACGATTCTTTTCCTGTTCAAATTTTCGCGATTCTTTATGGTTATTTTTCATATAATTTCTAAACGCGCATTAATAAAATTTCTTTTACTTCATTGGCGCCGATATTTTTTCTTTCTCCGATTTTTACCGGGTAGCTTCCTATCTTTTTTGAAATAACATCGGCGACTTCCTTGCCCAGCCCAAAATCAGAAAGTCGAAGGGGTTGACCAAGTGATGCGAAAAATTCTTGAGTTTTGTCAATAGCTTTTTGGGCAATTTCTTCGTCATTCATGTTAGAAAATCCAAAAACTCTTTTGCCGTATTGAATAAGTTTTTCTTTTTTCTCTTGCTTCATATAATTCATGACGCCAGGTAAAACAATTCCGATTGATTCTGCATGTGTAAGTCCATATTGAGCGGTGAGTTCGTGGCCAATCATATGAGAACTCCAATCTTGAGGCACCCCGCAAGAGATAAATCCATTTAGTGCGCAAGTGGCTGCCCACATTAAATTTGCTCTCAGATCAAAATCGTAAGGATTTTTTACGAGAGGTAGTCCTAGTTCAAGTAATGTCGATAAGATGCTTTCCGAAAATCTATCTTGAAGAGGAGAATTCGATGGAAAAGTTAAATATTGCTCAATGACATGGGAATACGCATCAATAATGCCATTGGCGATTTGTCTCGGAGAAAGAGTTTTTGTCACCTCCGGGTCTAAAATCGCAAATAAAGGCAATACTTTTTCGCTCTTCAAGGAGCGCTTGACTTTTCTCTCCAGATTTAATATAACGGCATTGCCATTCATCTCTGAACCCGAAGCTGGTTTTGTTAAAACTACCCCCACCGGCAAAGCTTTCATAATCGGCACTTTTTTCTCAATAACTTCCCAGCCGGATTCGAACGGGGCCAACTGAGAGGCGACCGCAATATATTTTGCGGCATCAATTACCGATCCCCCCCCCACCGCCAAAATAAAATTAATGTCGCTGTCCTTTATTTTTTCGTTGATACGAGCGCATTGTTCATGAGTGGGATTGGGTAAAATTCCACCCTGCTCAACCAAAATTTTATCCCCGACTGCAGAAATAACCTGGTCATACACTCCATTTTTATGGATTGACTCTTGTCCATATAACAATAATACGCGAGCTCCTTGGGGAACGAGTCCGGAAAGTTGTGAGATAGCACCCTTCCCAAAAACAATTCTGGTGGGATTATAGAAGACAAAGTTATTCATGCGAGATTTCTTTAAGTGATTCCTGTAGATTTTTGATAAAAAAATCTATCTCATCGAGAGAAATCAAGAAATTTGGCAGTATTCTAAAGGTTCTACCACGATTAAAGGATTGAATAAGTATTCCGCGCGAAAGTAAACTCTGCATCAATTCTTGTCCTGGATTTTTTTCATCAGTGAAAAGTTCTTCATTCAAATCAAAGGCGATCATTAAACCAATTCCGCGCGGATTCACTAAGGTTTTATTTTGGGCGGCAATTTTAATTATCTTATTTAAAAAATTTTTGCCAGAATTTTCAACCCTTGCTAATATATTTTTCTTTTTTATCTCCGCAATAACAAATAACACAATGGCCGCCGCCAAAGGATCGTTTTGATGTGAACCAAAATGAGTGAGATTTCCGTGTCGCATCTTTTCAACAAGGTCTTCAGTAAACAATACCCCGGAAACAGGCGCGCCAGCTCCCACTGCTTTAGCAAAGATGAGCACATCCGGAGCAATACCATATTTTTGGTAACAAAACCAATGGCCCGTTCTGCCAAACCCTGTTTGGCACTCATCAAAAATTAAAATTACTTCATGTCTATTGCAAAGCGCTCTTACTTCTTTAAAGAATTGTACTGGCGGGAAAATCATGCCTCCCGCTCCCAGAATTGGTTCCATTATTACTGCAGCAATTCCTTCATGATTTTCTTTTAAAACGCGTTTAATTTCCTCAACACAAGGAGCGACCTCGGCCAATGTCCTAGGAACGGTAACCCCAAAGGCTCCACTGATTTTGGGAAAGGCCCATTTACCATATGTCGAAACACTTTGAGCGCCTAATGATGATCCATGATATCCTTCATTCAAAAAAATTATCTTATCATTTTTTTTAATTGACTTTGAGAACCGTAGCGCAAACTCAACCGCTTCAGCTCCGGTTGAAAGAAGGATTCCCGCTTTAAATGTTTTGTCGGTGATTTCAACAAGTCTTTGAAGCGCCTCAAAGACAACACTGGAAAGGGTGTTGGTGTTCGTATGAGCAATAGTGTTCAATTGCTGAATAACAGCTTCAGTATATGCAGGATATGTATGACCAAAACATAAACAAAATTGTCCACCATTTAAATCGAGGTATTTGTTCCCGTCAACATCCCAAACAAAAGAGCCCTTGCCCTTTTTGAGTACCGGCTCAATGTACTTATTTACTGGAAGAATACATTTTCCTTGACGATCCCAGATTTTTCGACTTTTTTCTAATGACATAAACATGTTACTCTTGGCCAACATTGTATACTCCTTTGAGTTCATCTTTAGGAATGAATATCTCAGTAAAAGACCGTAAACAGAATCCTTCCGTTATTGAAGGTTTTTTATCAATTGATACATTACTCAACAAGCGGATAAAATAATCCACATCATTAAAACCTGCCTTGGCCCAAAGATGCGTTGTTGCGCTAAATCTCGGGTTTATTTCAAACGGAAAAAATTTACCCTTAATGACCCGGCCTTCGATATTCAATGGACCACAGCTATTTAAAATTTTGGAAATTTGACAAACTTGACTAAATATTTCCGGGAAAATACTGATCAATCCTTGACTATAGCCACCAGAAATAATAGCTTCGTCAGATTTAAAAGTATAATTCAGCTTTGTATCAAAATTCTTTTTAATCCCAACACCACCAAATAGTTCTCCTGATGGAGCAGATAATACACTAAACGAATATTCACCTTCGGTTAACGGAAGGTATTCTTGTAAAATAGGATCTCTTCCACTTTTGATAATTTGATCTGCACAAATGCGGGCATCCTTCTTATTATTTGCAAAACTTACAAAAGCACTTCCCCCGCTGTCTCTAGTGGGTTTAATAATACACGGGTAAGGGAAATCATCGAGAACGGCTGGCGTATTGATTATTTTTGTCATGGGCACGGGGACACCTTTTTCGCTCAAATAGTCAAAGGTGCGTATCTTATCAGTACAAAGCCCGATGACCTCCGGTGAATTCGTTGCCAAAATAATACCATTTTTTTTGAATAATTCTCTCTCCTCATGCAATAAAATTTGAGGCCCTTCGCCTCCGGGAATGATTATCCCGATGTTCGCTTTTTTACAAATAGTATAAATATCTCGAATGTATTTTTTCCTATCGACAACAAAAGTTTCTAAAAAACCTTCTTGATACAAGCCAAAAGCATAGGGGGAGATATCTGCACCGTAAATATTGCGATACCCCGCCAATGCGAGATTTTTAAAAATCTCTGTTCCTAAGGACGCACCGCCGATACCGGCGATGAGAATGTTGTTGTTCATATTTCAAAAATTTTCTTTACACACTCACAAATATAATCTACGTCTTTTTCAGTAATGTTTTGGCCACAGGGAAGATTGATAGCACGTGGCGAAATATCGAAGGCGATTGGCGTCTTTGCAAAAACATGAATCGCGGGGACAGTGGACAGTGGATAAAAAAATGGACGCGCTTGAATTCCTTTTTTTTCAAAATCTGCGACGAGCTGTTCTTTGGTCTTGTTGCCGAGAATCTTTTTGTCAATAACTACCGTTACCATCCAGTAAGTATTTTTAGTGCCTGGCGCTTCGGCATTCAGGGTTAAGCCGTGGATGTTTCTAAGCCGCTCGGCATACCACTTGAATATGCGTCGCTTGCGGGAAACTAATTCTCGCACGCGGGAGAGTTGCGCCAGACCGCAAGCTGCCTGAAAATTGCTCATCTTGTACTTATAACCAATTTCCAGATTCCAAAACAATTTTTTAGAGTCTTTGCAATGGTCGTAATAATAACGGGCTTTTTGAATGATCATTGGGTCATTAGCGAGCAACATGCCCCCCTCGCCCGTAGTGAGAGTTTTTGAGCCGTGGAAACTGAAGCAAGAAACATCGCCGAAGCTTCCGGCCATTTTTCCCTTATACGTAGAACCGACTGACTGCGCCGCATCTTCGATTATCTTGAGGTTGTGTTTGCGCGCTAAGGTGAGGAGCGGATCCATATCCGCGACATGTCCGTAAAGATTAACAATGAGAAGCGCTTTGGTTTTTGGAGTGATCAAATTTTCTACTGATTTTGGATCAATGCACCATGTTGCGGAATCAATGTCCGCATACTTAACTTTTGCGCCGATCCAATACAACGGCTCTACACTCGCGATCCATGTGATATTCGGCGCAATAACCTCGTCACCTTTTTTAATACCGAGAGCAAGATAAGCGAGGTGTAGCGCGCCGGTGCAGGAAGAGGTTGCGACAGCATACTTTCGGCCTACATACGCAGCGAATTTTTTTTCGAATAGACTTACGTATTTCGAGTGATTTTCATTCCAACCGTCTCTTGCCGCGCGTGTGATGTACCTTACCTCTTTTTCCGTGATCGATGGTCCGGTAATAGGGATCAGTTTTTGTTTCATACACTAAGATTAAAGTAAGAAATCTTGGTAGGATTTATCCTTTTCAGAAATCACTGATACTGGTAAAGGCCACTCAATCTTGAATGTTGGATCATTCCACCGTACACCGCGCGCACTCTCGGGATGGAACCATCCAAACATTTGGTAAAATACAGTTGTATCATCTTGAAGGGTTTGAAATCCATGTGCAAATCCTTCCGGGATGTAGAGCATGAGATTATTGGTTTCAGTCAGCTCGAACGCCTCCCACTGGCAGTAGGTAGAGGATACTTCCCGAATATCTATTATAATATCATAAAGCGCGCCCTTTGTACAGCGGACCAGCTTTGCCTCTTCATGCGGGGCTGTTTGATAATGTATGCCCCGAATGGTCCCCCGTGTTTTGTTGTAGGCAATATTTGATTGGAGAATCTCCGTCTTAAGTCCATGCTGTGCGAATTCTTTTTGGCAGAAGCTTCTTGCAAAAAACCCGCGCTCGTCTTTATGGGGCTCGATCTCAACGATGAATGCTCCTGGAAATTTCGTTTCATTAAATCTCATAGTTTTTAAATTAAATTTGACAACTTTGTTAACGTTATCAGAATTTAGAATTTCTTTCAATTCAGAAAAGAAAAGCCCGCTAGTAACATCATAGCTAATTTTGCTCTTTGGCGGCAAATTCTTTTTTAATTTCCGGTCTTCCAAAATTTGTAACTAACGCTACCCCAATAAACGCAAGGATTGCTCCTGCCATAAATTCCGGTGTAATTTTTTCTCCCAACAGAACAGCTGCCCATAAAAAAGCAAAAACTGGCTGCAAATACAATATCATTGAAGCAATAATCGGTGTCGTATTTTTAATGGCATACTGATAAATAAGATAATAAAGACCTGTTCCTAGTATCCCGACATAAGCAATCCCAAGAATAGATTTCAACGAAATTTCGCTCCACCAATTTTGGTTTTGTACCAAATCTAAAGGCATGAGTAAAAGTTGAATAAAAGTGGTTGTGAAAACAAAAAACATTGTAAGTTCCAGCGGAGTATATTCTTTTTGAAATTGTTTTGACAAGACAGAGTACAGAGCAAATGAACAAACTGCCACGAGAATTATTAAATTACCGAGTAAATCGCCGTTAAATGCTACACCCTTACCTAGAACAGGAAGTAAAACAATGAGAATTACGCCGACAAATCCTATAAGGATTCCGCATAACTTTCTTGGATATACTTTTTCTTTGAGCAGTATGAAAGAAAAAATGCCGGCGATTAAAGGCACGCCTGCATATAGCATTTGTGAAATGGTCGCTGTAGTTCTCTCAACGCCAAAAATAAAAAGTGTTACGTTTGCAGTTGCTAACAAGGACACAAGCACAATCTTTTTCAAATTACTGAAATGAAATTCTTTTCTTTTTATTACAAATGGAAGCAATACGAAAGTTGCTAAAAGAAACCTTAATAATGTAAATGATAACGGTGGAATTTCTTCGAGGGATATTTTAGCTAAAGCACCAACACCGCCACCTACGAATGCCGCTAAAAATATCAAAAAAATTGATTTATACGATTTCGAAACTTGATTTTCGGTAGCCATACTGATCATTTCATTAAATCCTCAATAGAAATTTCCAGTCCTTTAGCGATTTTAGAGACAATTTTTATTGTTGGGTTAGGTGTTGCTCCCGACTCGATCTTCATCATCACGTTGTAGACAATAGTTACCGGTTTAGACCGCGTATCCTGTAAAATACCGAGTTTTTCTCAGTATTTCTTGCAATTCTTTTTACTTCGCAGTATACTTTTATCAGTATTGATAGTGGGACTAACTTTACAGCATAAACTAAATTTTTGCAAGAACGGGGCTTAATATGGATGATGGGTGTAAAAAATTATTACAGAACAATAATCTCGTTGACGGTGATGGTAAGTTGAATGACCATGGATGGAAGTTGTTTTCTACGATCCTTGATTTTGTCGGTCCTTACCCAGACTTGACTCCCGGGAGAATACCTTCGCCTTACGGAATTTTTGATAAATTTCTAAGCAAGGTAGTTCCTGCATCCCAAGAGCTCATTCTCATACGGGATAAAAAAATATACCTTACTTACCGAGAAGATAAATGGTGGAAGGGATGGCATACACCCGGAGTTCATATCAAACCGAGAGAAACTTTCATGGAAACTTGCCAGCGGATGGCCGATAGTGAAGTTCCGGGGATTCGGATAACTAATGCTGAATTGATTAAAGCGATATCTGCAGTAGACAATCCACGTTTTCACAATATTGCTCTTATTGTCAAAGCGGATTTTGAAGGGGAGCCAACTGGAGGAAAATGGTTTTCAGAATTTCCACCCGATTTCCTGGAAGTACAACGTTGTTACATTCCCATACTGTTACCCTATCTTCAGTAATAAGCACAAGTAAAATACCGGCAAAATCTTTGCTGGTATTTTTTCATAACTTTAACCTCGGGAATAGGAATTAAAGAAAGTATTGACGGGCTAACCCCATTAGTGTACTATGGAAAAGTTCTTTTCGTAATACATACCGTCGAGGAGGGAAACCAGATGGAACCGTTCGGCTCGGAAACGGATGTCATCGAACTTCTGATGCGCGTACTGTGTGATACAGAGGCGCCGGGAATCACTGACGCTGCCTACCTTTTTGGACAGACTGCCCAAAACGAAGACTCAGTTCTGGAAAAGGGTGCGCGTCTTATCCGCGACGGGGGAACCGCGCGACTGATGTTTCTTGGGGGCGAGGCGCGTTCGGGATATCCCGGGTTTGATGCCTGGCATGAGCAACTCCTGGCGCAGGGAATAACTGCCGGTAAGTTGGAGCCATCTCATCTTCCGCCAGATACACTGGCGCACACGCAAACCGAGGCCATTGCGTTTATAGAACGCGCGCAGCAAGAAGGATGGCAGTCCATCCACATTGTTTCACCTCCGTTTCACCTACTGCGTGCTTTCCTGGATACGGTGACCAGGGTCGTGCGTACGTATCCTACACTACGAGTCTATAGCGTAGTGGGGGTGCCTCTTCCTTGGACTGCACAGACAGTGCATTCGCAGGGAATGCTTACTGCTGTTCGCGCCGCGCTCATCAGCTCCGAACTTGAGCGGATCGCCCGCTACCACCGTAAGGGTGACCTCGTCACCGCAACGGAGGCGCTCAATTACCTCAACGGGCGCGATGGCGCTTGTTAAGTAGAAGCTCTTTAAGGAGGAATCTGTCAGTGAGGGGGGGCTACCATACCGCAGTGCCCTCCTTTTTTAATAAATTTTAATGCTTGGAATCGGCACAATAAATTTTCCTCCGGCCTCGCGGAATTCTTTTAATTCCTCCATGATCATTACTTCCTCGTAGATATTCCAGCATAGCACCAGCAAATAGTCCGTCTTACATGCGTATATTTTAGAGAGCGGATGTACCAGTAAATGCGTTCCGGGCGTATAGAGACCCTGTTTATGAGTGGATTTATCAACGATGAAATCTAGAAAATTCTCGTTGATCCCAAAGTAATTGAGGAGAATGTTTCCTTTTGCGGGCGCACTGTAGCCAGCGATCTTTTTACCTTCGTTTTTTAATTTCATCAGTAAAGCAACAAGGTCTTTTTTTAAGGCGCTGATGTTCGCCTCAATTTTTTGATAGGTTTCAATTTTATCAAATCCGTTCCCAATCTCTTTCTCGGCAAGGTTTTTTACATTGCCAGTAAGCGCAAAATTTCCGGGGTGTGCAGCAAAGATCATCAAAGATCCACCCTGCATCGGCGTCAGCTCAACATCATAGATTTCCAGACCAGCGGTTTGGAAAAGATTTTGTAGCGCTATGAGTGAATAATAAAAAACATGTTCATGGTAGATAGTATCGAATTTATTTTCCATGAGTCCATTAATATACGGAAATTCAAAGATTGCCGTTCCTTGAGGTTTGAGAGCGATCCGTACCCCTTTTACAAAATCCACAATCTCCGGCACATGCGCCAAGACATTAGCGCCGTATAGTAGATCGGCCTGTATTCCTTTTTCTTTCTTGAGTTTCTCGGCTAATGACTGGGTAAAAAATTCTGCCATGGTAGGGATGCCCTTTTGATTGGCAATTTCGGCAATATTTTTAGCAGGATCAATCCCCAGTATTTGAACATTTAGTTCTTTCACATATTGCAAAAATGCGCCGTCGTTACTGGCGATTTCTAACACCAAACTTTCCGGACCCAGATTAAATCTCTTAGTAAAATAATGCGCTAATTTTTTGCAATGTTCTAGGAATGATACCGAGGTTGAGGAAAAATAAAGGTAATTCGTGAAAAGTTCCTCGGGGGGTACGGTATGGATGAGTTGGGCTAGATAACACTTTTGGCAAAAACCCACGCTTAAATCATATTTTTTTTCGTTCGCGATTCTTTCCTTCGTTAGGAAATCATTTACCAAAGGCATGTCTCCTAAGGAAAAGAATGGGATAAGCACAGTACTACAAACACGGCAATTCATATCGGGGTGAAGTAAAATACTTAATAATTGCAGGATTTTTCGTAGGAGTGAATCTGGTCAATAGTATACTGGTACATATCATTATGGTCAAGAAAAGCGCGGTACCAGTGGATGGTATTTTCTAAGGTATGTTCGATATTCCATTGCGGACGCCAAGGCAGTTGTCTTTGAGCTTTTGTACAATTTAGAGTAAGAAAATCTGCTTCAGGCGGATTGTTGCCTTTATCGACAGACCAAGACGAATCTCTACCCCACAGGGCAATAAGTTTCTCCACAATCCAGCGTACTGGTTTTGCATCTTCTAGATTAGGTCCGAAATTCCACCCTCCAGAGTATTGACCTTGATTCTCATAGAGGTGCTTTGCCAGTAGAAGATAGCCACAGAGTGGATCCAATACATGTTGCCATGGGCGTACTGCGTCAGGATAGCGGATGACAATGTTCCGCTTGTCCGACATGGCTTTGATGCAGTCCGGAATCAAGCGATCCGTTGCCCAATCGCCGCCGCCAAGAACATTCCCCGCTCTTACTGAAGCAAGGGCGACTCGGTGATGCGCATACTCCCTTGGGGAAAAATAAGAGTGCAAATATGCCCGTGTTACTAGTTCCGCGCATCCTTTGCTTGAGCTATACGGATCAGATCCGCCCATTTTATCTTCTTCTTGATACCCGATTTTTTTACCTGTATTTTCATAACACTTATCACTCGTAATATTCACGATCGCGCGGACAGACTGGGTTGTGCGGCAGGCTTCCAGTACATGTACAGTGCCCATTACGTTTGTTTCGTATGTTTCTACAGGCTCTTTGTATGAATATCTCACGAGCGGCTGGGCCGCCATATGGAACACGATTTCCGGTTGGTGCTGTTCAAAGACATTTTTTAATTTTGCGCGATCTCGTATATCTCCCAAAACAGAAATTATCTTTTGGTCTAACTTTACCGCCTCAAAAAAATTAGGAGTCGTAGGGGGAGGTAATGCATATCCAATCACTTCAGCGCCGAGCGTATGGAGCCAGAACGCGAGCCACCCGCCCTTGAATCCCGTATGTCCTGTAATCAGGACTCGTTTGTTGCGATAAAATGTATGCAATGCAGACAGGTGTTCCATACACAATTTACCAAATTTTCCATTCCGCTTTTCTTTCGTGCCACAGTTTATTCAAATATTCCATATCTCGGAATGTATCCATACACGTCCAGAAGCCATTATGTTGATATACTTTGAGTTGGCCTTCGCGTGCGATTTTTTCTAGAGGTCCGTATTCTAAATCACACTGGTCATCGTCAGTAAGATAATTAAAGATTGCTTTATTAAATACGAAGAATCCGCCATTTATGAGGGCCTGACCGTTTTTCGGTTTTTCAACGAAACTTTGTACAGAATCGCCATGTATTGCCAGTTCTCCAAAAGGCGAAGCAGGGGTCGTTGCGGTTACGGTAGCTAATTTGCCATGGCTATGATGAAATTTCAGCAGAGCCGGCAGGTCAACATTTGCAATACCATCGCCGTAGGTCATCATAAAATCATCGCCATCAATATACTTTTCTACACGTTTCAACCGCGCGCCCTTCAGCGCATTCTCGCCGGTATTGACCAAGGTGATTTTCCATCCTACCTCATTATGATTTTGATGTACAGTTACATTATCATGTTTTCCAAGCTCTAAAGTGACCTCGTTATTTAAGAGTTCATAGTTATGAAAGTATTCCTTAATCATGTCTCCCTTATAGCCTAAGGCCAGTACGAATTCTTTATAGCCGTAGTGGGCATAGAGTTTCATGATATGCCACAAGATGGGCCGGTTGCCGATGGGCACCATTGGTTTTGGCCGAAATTCTGTTTCTTCTTTCAGACGGGTTCCTAATCCGCCGCAGAGTATAACTGTTTTCATAATGGTATTTGAGTCGAAATAAAGGTGATATGTTTGCGTTTCGAGTGTATCAAGAAACGCACACTCTCGTCAAGGCATAGTTTTGCACGATACAACATGAGCCGCAAATGAAACCACCTCGCGTTACGGCATGTCCTATAATTAGTATCTCGATGTCACCTATCGGTTTCTTTGTACATTTGATTGATTGTGGTAGGAGGGTGTATTATCAGGGGGTGCCCATCATGTTGATGCCCCATTCTTTTAGATGATAAATATTTCTATGGAACAAGTTACATTCTTAATGCAGTGGATTGCTTCAATCGGTCCTTACACGAAAGTGGTGTTATTGATAATAAGCTTCTTCTTTTTGTATATGGGAGCGAATGTGCTTGCACGCGGAGTTATTATCATTTTGAGAAAGATTCCTTTTGTAGTAGTAATTTTGAGTAGGCAGGGTTATTATTTATTTTGCAAAGGAGCGAAATTAGCATCAGTGATTTTTTACCTGATTCTGCGAATGATTTTGTATGTAATTCGTGTGACGAAAATAACAATTATTGAATTCGTGAAAGCCATCGCAGGCTTTATTCGGTGGTTGTATGGATCCTTTGTTTGGGTATTTCGTATGGTAGGGACAATGTTTGTCCAATTTGTGACAAGCATTACAGGTGGTATGCGATGGCTGTATAAGTCATTGATGCAGATATTGCACAAGACACACTGTCTGGTCATCAGGACAGTTCATATGGTTGTCATGTTTGTTTTGAATATGTATAAAACTGTAGTGCGGCTGTTGCGTGCGGTTAGTACCTCTCTCGTTGCAGGTGTGTTCCGTGCGGCAGTGGTGCTGAAGTCTAGCGCGATACGCACGGGGAAAGAGGGTATGATTGCCGCGTGTCATATGAAAGTATTCTTGTGGGCACATTGTCCTACTCGCAGAATGTGGAGGCGACTACCATGGATGATATTAGTATTTCTCCACACGCTCCTTGGCACTATTGTAGGTGCTCTATTTTTAGGATATCTCCTTCTGCTTTTGCCTCAAGGGGTAATTCCTAAAGGGTCTTTAGAAGTGATGCAACTCAATTATCCTGGCCTGGCTATTACAGGTCAAGAACTCTCAATATTGATTCCCATTGGGTTTCTCGTCCTGGCCGCCGTACTGGCAGGCCTTAATCGGTTAAAGGAATTTTTACGACCGCCTAGCGCGACAGAAACAATGTCGCTTTTTGCGCGAGTATTATTTCAAGCAATGGTAGCGTTGTCCGTAAGTGGGATGACCGCAGTGCTTTGGGAGGAGCTACGTGTATGGGGCCGGGCAGGCATTGCGGTTGTACTTGCAACAGGATTTCTTGGCCTGATGTCCTCGTATTTTTTTATGATCAACCGCCTTAAAAATGACTCTGACTAGACTGTGGATAGGGTTTCTGATATACTGGCTCAACTATCAATATGCACCAAGCATTCGAAGAGATTCCATGTAATTTATGCGGATCTTCTGAAACAGTGGAGGTATTTTCAAGCACACTGCCAGAGGATCTTTCGCTTGCGCTTACTAAGCGTTTCGCTCCAGCAGATCACGCAAGCGGAAACGACCGTATTGTGCGCTGTGTAAGGTGTGGTCTTGCCTTTGCCAGTCCGCGCATGAAAACGGAATATATTTGGTCCGGTTATTCTGAAGCGGATGATACAAGATATGCTACCCAAGGTAAAGATCGTCTCGCAACTTTTTCTCGTGCGGTGAAAAAGATTGAACAGTATCTTCCGCAAAAAGGTAAGATGCTTGATGTAGGTTGTGCAGCAGGATTTTTTCTTAAGGTGGCACACGATGCGGGATGGGAGGTTGAGGGATTGGAGCCAAATAAAGGATTGGCAGTATGGGGGTCGAAGCATTACGGTGTTCCAATACGCTCGGTTAATTTTTTTGAAGCACGGCTTCCGGCAGACAAGTTTGATGTGATTACTTTTTGGGATGTACTTGAGCATGTTACTGATCCGAAGGCCTACCTTCACGAAGCCTTTCGCGTTCTTAAGCCGGGCGGATACGTTGTCATTAATTTCCCCGACTTTGGATCACCCCTCGCAAAGATTGCTGGGAAAAGATGGTGGTTCCTTTCGCCTGTCCATATCTATTATTTTACGCGCGACACCCTTCGAAAATTCTTAGAACAAGGAGGATTTGCAGATATTAGGATGGAACGTCACTTTCAAACACTTTCGTTGGGATACCTTTTCGAGCGTTTTGATAGTTATAGTAAGTTTATTTCACGTCTCGGCCTTGGCATTACAAGGGTATTTCATCTTGCGGACATCCCAATTAGATATTATGCGAGTCAGGCGCTTGCGATTGCGCGCAAGCCGTAGCAGTATGGCAAAATTATTTACTTTTTTTCTTATCTTGGTAAATGTTGCTCTCGCAGTTAGCGGACAATTTTCAATTAAGGTCGGGATGAAGCAGGTGGGGTATATTACCGCTCAAAATGTCGGTTCAATGATGGTTGCAGCATTGCAGAATCCCTATGTACTGTTTGGACTTTTCGCATATACCCTTGCAGCGGGTACTTGGATTGCGGTTTTGTCTCGAGTAGAGGTAAGCTTCGCATATCCAATGTTAAGTATTGGCTACGTTGCAATTTTAATTCTTTCTGGGATTTTCCTGCGTGAGGCGGTGACACTTCCGAGAATTTTTGGTACGGTATTCATTGTCGCGGGAATTGTCCTGATTTTTCGCTCATGAGCATGCTTTCCATTATTATCCCTGTATACAACGAGTGCGCCACGATCGAGGATATTATTGGTCGAGTTGTGGCAGTCGATTTTGGGCCAGCGGAGAAGGAGCTTGTGATTGTGGACGACGGATCAACGGATGGGACGCGAGAAATTTTAAAGGAACGATTCAGCAACGCGCATATGGTTGTGTTTCACGAGCGCAACCAAGGCAAAGGAGCCGCGGTGCGTACGGGACTTGCTCATGCGCGGGGTGATGTGCTGACAATACAGGACGCGGATCTTGAATATGACCCAAAAGACCTGCTTCGGATGTACGAGACGCTTATTAACAAGAGGGCGGATGTGGTATATGGGTCAAGGGTCCTCCACACGGGAGGTAAATATTACTCCTCGTTTTTGTTTCATATAGGGGGGTTGCTCGTAACCTGGTGGACGAATCTTTTGTACGGAGTAATGCTTACCGATGAGGCCACGTGTTATAAGATGTTCACGCGCAAGGCTTTTAAAAAAATTTCGCTTACGTGCAATGGTTTCGAGTTCTGTCCTGAATTAACCGGTAAGCTCTTAAATGTCGGTTTTACTATTCATGAGATCCCCATTTCTTATAGTCCGCGTTCTCATCGCGAAGGAAAGAAAATAAAAATGAGCGATGGCATTGTTGCGCTGTGGACACTCACGCGTATACGCTTTTTAGGTAAATAAATTGCCATATGGAAATTCAATTGTCAAAGAAAAGAGTAATAGTGCTCGGCGCCGGCCCCACAGGGCTTTCTTGCGCATGGAAATTGGTACATGCCGGACTTACAGTGACCGTGCTTGAAAAGCAACAGGAGGTAGGTGGGCACGGAGGAACTCATACGATTCATGGATACAATGTTGATGAGGGGCCTCACAAATTATATCCGCAAGTGCCCTGCGCGAAGCCGATGATTGATCGTTTTGTAGGGAAAGATTTGCTTACCATGTCAAAGACGAGTCAAGTGTACATCAATGGCCGCTATATGAATTACCCGTTCGGTATCGGAGATCTTTTTGGAGTGCTGGGACTTATAACAGGACTAAAATGTGGATTAAGTTTTGCGCTGGGTAAATGCAAAAGTTTTTTTCGGCGTCAGGATCGTACCTATACTGATTTTGTGCATAGGCATTTTGGGGAGTATACCCATCGCCTTGTGTTTAAAGCAGTCGCTGAAAAATTATGGGGGAATCCTGATGAGCTTGACGTACAGCTTGCTCAAACGCGCATTATTGCGCCCAGTATCGTCGAACTTTTAAAAGGACTTCTCTTTGGTTTTAAAGGAAAACCAAAATTGAGCGCCGACGAATTCTATTATCCTAGATACGGCCTGCGGCAGCTTTGGCGCGCGATGCAGGAAGATATTGAAAAAGAGGGCGGCACGGTAATCACTGAAGCACTCCCTATGTCTTTGTGCAGGAATGTCTCGGGCACTTTTTTAGTTTCCTACGTACGGGGAGGTAAAAATTATCAGGTTGAGGCAGACGTGCTCGTTTCAACGATCCCTATGAGTACTACCTATGAGCTCCTTGATCCCGCCCCCCCTCATGAGGCAATGCAGGCGGTGAACGCTCTTAAGTTGAGCTCGCTGTATATTTTGTATCTTGTGATCGACACACCTCGGCTTTTGAAAGTAAGTTGGATATTTTTTCCCGAATCAAAATATCATTTTGCGCGGATCTCCGAGCAAAAAGCGTTCAGTGAAGAAATGGTGCCGCAAGATCGGACGGTGCTTACGGTTGAAATTCCCGCGGCGCGAGCGCACATTGAGAAAAAGGCAAAAGAGAATCAGGAATCCCTTAAGGACGAGGTACTGGAGCAATTGAAGGAAGTGGGAATTTTACAGTCACACCATCGTGTGCTTGATGCCTTTTTCAATTACAGCAACTCGATATATCCAGTGTATGATCTCAAATTTAAAGAGAATCTTTCACAAGTGCTCGTCTATAGCGATTCAATTCCCAATCTGTATCTTAATGGAAGATTAGGTCTTTTTTGTTATAATAATATGGATCATAGTATGGAGATGGGCACGCTACTCGCCGAGCATATTGCCAAAGGTGCTCCGATAGAGGACTGGCAAAAAATTCGCCCCTCATTTTACAAGTACAAAATTGTTGACTGATGTAGGATCAATTGTTATCCGGGTTTTTGTGTATCATGTTCTGGATTTCTAATGTAGGAAGACTTCTTTGTCGTGCGGGAGAGGCCGCCGGAGACGAAAATCAGAAGCATGGGATAAATGATAAAACTGTAGCGAGGAGTAACATAAAGGAGAATGTGCACTGCTGCGGCGTAAAGGGTAAGAAATATGAATAGGATCACAAGGAAGGAAGGGTTTTGGAGGAGATGTGCAATTCCTTTTACAAGAAGAAGGAAAAAGAGTGCAGTGAGAAGACCAAGCCCAAGCGTCGTTGCCCACATGATGGGACTTCCGTAGCGCACCAGTCCGAATACCCCGGGCAGGAATTCGGGGTAGAAGAATTTCACGGTTTCAAATGGGAGTTGGATAACATAAAACATTTTATGACTGGCAATACGCGCAAGACTTTCGGCCACCATACGACGATCCGCCTCCGGTTCGGAAAGGCCTGCCTCTATAAGAGAAAAGAACTTTGAGGGGGCGTTTTTACTTGCAAGACCATATGTAGCGCCAAATGGAGTAACAACAGGTTTTTCTTTGGCATCGGTAGGGTGGGTATTGGCTGACCCCCGGCCTCGGAGGGTGGGGATCATATCCTCAATTGTTCGTGTGATAAACTCTTTGGAAGATGCTACGCCATAAGGGCGAGTTCGCTCGTCAAGAAGTTGTCCTGCACGCACCGTGAGTACCGGTTTTTTAAAGAGTATGGCATTGCGCACTACCCAAGGGGTAAGCACGATTATAAAACCGGCAAGGAGTGCCCCTGCGAAATAGCGGGGAAGATGCTCTCGAAATACTTGTAGTCTTAAGAACATAAATTTCTTTGCGATTATGCGTATAAGAAAGTATGCGGCTAAAAATCCAGGTAAAAAAAGGACAAATGCCATTTTCGTCAGTGTAAGGGCACCAAACGCAATTCCCGCAAGAAAAAAGAAAGAAGTTTTTTGATGATTCTTTCCGTAAAAGGTAAGAGTAAGGCTTAAAAGCAGGAAAAAAATTCCAAGGGCATCGGAGAGTATGGTCCATGAGTAGTGGGCAACTCGAGGCGAAAGAAGGAAAAGAACAGGAGGAAGCCAGGAAGTGCGAGGAGGCAATATTGCACGGGCGAGTTTCAAAAGCATGAATGCACTTGCCCCAAGAAGAAGCACATTAATGATTTGTGCAAGCAGAAGTGAGGAATCACCCCCTAGTTTTATGGTAAATGCAAGAAGGAGCGGATAAAGAGGTTCTCGCAGCAGTGTGGGGTAAAATGGTGGCTGTACGCGTATGCTGTACCCATGGCCAAGCGCAAGGTTGTGCGCGATCGCATAGTACTCGAATTCATCACAGCACTGCAGTGTCGAGACGGTGCGCGGAGCATAGAAGATGAAAAAATTTGCTATAATCAGAAGTCCGAGGAGGGTCATCCCTACTTTTTTAAACATACGAGTTCTTTTGATTTAAGAATGAGGATTCGTTGATTGGGTGGTCCGCCGGAATCAAAGAGTACCTGCAGGGTGTTTTGGTATTGATAATATGTTTGCGCTGGCGAGATATTAAAGAATTGAGATGTTTGCGGAGGGTCTATAATAATATATTCAGGGCAGATTATTTGAAGGGCGGCAACGAGACTGTTTTTGTTGGGGAGCATGATATCGTTTTGTGCGGCGCGCAACATCAATCCATGTGTAGTGTTTTCTTCCTCGGGAGCAATGAGCGGCGGTGAATTGATATAGGGAATGCTGGTTTTTAAGATAAAAAACGTGAATGGATCAGTAAGTACATTCGCATGAGGGGGAAGGTGAGTATGCGACCAAGCGAGGAAGGTTATGTTATTCCAATGAGTGTTGAAGGTGCGTCCAAGCGCGAACATTTTAGGAAACCAGGCGAGAGTCCCTACGGTTAAAAATAACGCGAGAAGCGGGGCGGTAAACGGCAAGGGAAGAATGCGGAGCATGCGCCAGAAGAAGAAAAGCGCAAGGGGAATGAGCAGTGTTTCCGCTTCACGAAGATGCCGGTTAGGAAAGGGCAGGGGAAGCGTAGACATGGCAAGATTAAGTGATATGATAAGTAGCAGGAGCAGGATGAGAATCTTTTGTGGAGAAATTGTTGGCTTTTTTCTTAAAAGGTATACCGCAGGAATAAATCCTATGAGTCCAAAGATGGCGATAAATCCAAGGAGGGGATGGAGAGACAGTATTTGAAAGATAGCCGAAGGTTGTGCCGCAGCCGGTCCGCCGGGAATTGTCGCTACCGTATGTCCGAGTGAGAGGCTTGAAAGAAAATAAGGAACGCCCCACCTCCACGCATCGGGAATTTCTTTGATATTAGTTAAGAGAAAGAATACGGGTATAAGACCAAGACTTATCAGCATCGGTCGCAGACGAACGCCTCCGGTTGTGGGCAGATGTTTTTTGAGGAGCAGTAGTGTACCGCTGATACCAAAAATGATCGCAACGTACCGAATAGGGCCATAATGATAGTGACTGAAAAGTGTTCCAAGAGTGAGAATGGCAACGAAGAGCCATCCGAATCGAGGGCCTTGACGCTCGCCCAAAAAAGGGAAAAACGCGATCAATGTGATAAAGAAAATGAATGAGAGCGTGTAGCTTGAAAGGAAAAGCGAGAATGTTTGATCGGTAAAAAGCGGTAAATCGGCGATTACGCCTGTGGCAAATGCCGTAAGGATTCCTCCGAAGGTGCTTTTAAAAAGATTTCTTCCAATAAGAAAAAATAACGCCACATAAAGATAGGGAAAGAGTTGTTGTAGTATCCATAGGTTGAGAATGGGCTCAAGACCGTTGAGAAGAGTCATCCCGGTGTTTTCCAGAAATCCGAAAGGGAAAAGTTGCAATGCGAGAGGCTGTCCATCTGGTCTGGTTGAGACGATTCTTTCGTTGAGGATGGTTTGCTGCGTGCTCTGCGCAAGGATGGCAACATCAGGATATCCGCCCATGTAGGGGTGATCCCAAAATAGATACGAGTAAGCGAATCCTCCAAGAAAAATCGCAATGACCGTGGCAATCGGTATGATTATTTTTATTACATTTTGTGGCATAGAGACGATTGACTGGAAAACCGCTCAAGAAATTCTGGAATCAGGGTAATTGTGTTTTCAATTGAGTATTGTTGGATTTGCATATACGCGGCTTGGCCGAATTTTTTTCGAAGCGCAGGGTCGGCGGCAAGCAGAAGGATTGCTTCGCACAGTTGAGAAACCGATTTAGGATTCACCAGCAACCCGGAGGATTTGTCAGTGATCAGTTCTCGATTTTCGGGAACGTTCATGGCAATGATCGCACGACTCGCTGCCATTGCCTCAAGAAGCGCATTGGACATCCCTTCGTAAAGACTGGATGAGATTACTATATCACATGCCTGAAGAAGTGCCTCTACATCATTTCTAAATCCAAGGAATTGTACATACTCGCGGAGATTGTAGAGGTCAACAAGGCGTTCTAGTTTCGAACGTTCGGGGCCATCGCCAATCAATAGCAGCTGACAAGGATGATGGAGTTTGGGCAGTACATCTTTAAAGGATTGGATTACGTAGGATTGGCCTCGCTCTTTGCGCAAATTTCCCACGACCCCAATGATAAATACGTGTGGGGATATATGAAGCTCATGGCGTATGGATTGTGAGATATCCTCTTGTTCCTTTTGAGGGATGTGAGAAATGGAAATGCCGTTTGGTATGACGGTAATTTTTTGTGCAGAGATGCCAAAGGATACAAATCTCTCCTTGACTGCGTGGGATACTGCAAGATAATGAGTAGCAAAGCGATCAGTTATTCTTTCGAGCCAGATAAGTGGGATATATCGAAGATCGCGTAGGGTGCTTCTTAAAGAACAGATTATAATTTTTATTCCAAAAAGAGTTCCGTACAGCTTGCCAAACAGATCGGCAAGAGGAAGGTAGGTAATAAGAAGGTCGGGGCGGATGGTCCGTGCGATGTTACGAAATGATCGGATGGCGGATACATTAAGTAATGGATATCGGCCAGATAAATAGAAGACCGCTATGCCTGCTCGCTCAAGTTGCGCTCCCACCTCTCCTTTTGGTCCAAGGCATACGACCGTGTGAGAGAATTCGGTGAGTTTTGGCAACGTCCGTGCAAGCATCTGCTCGGTGCCTCCACGCTGCAGGCTCGCCGTGAGATGCAGTAGTTGTAAGGTTTTAGGAGGGGAGGATTCCATAGGCCTTGAGACTTTTTTTTCGAAGATAGGTGACAGAATAATCTTTTAATCCTGCTCGTTTATACCAGTCTTGGATTTCTTCTATTTTCCAATAGGTGCTTTTGGGAGTGGCAAACACATCAAAGGCATCATTGACCTTCACAATGAAAGGAAAGCTCGCGTATACTTTAAATGGCACAAGAGAGGCGAGTGGTTTTGTGATGCGTGAACGCTGGAGCAGTTTGTACAGCACATTACATCCCGCGACTCCTATGGCAGGAAGATAGCATAAGGTATGAAGCAATCGATGGGGAATCTTTCTTGTGATAAGGCGGAGCGTTTCGTAGATATATACATTCGATATGTTATATCGTCTGCCGTACACCCAAATGGAAATAGTTCCGTCTTTCTTCAGAGTGGGAAGAAGAGAGGCAAATCCTTTCTCGGGGTCGGGGAGGTGGTGTAATACGCCGATGCTCATTACATAATCAAACACTTCCCGGAAAGGGGGATTATAAATATCCCCCTGCACAATATGCACATTGGAGAAAACCTTTGTATTTTCTGCGCTTGCTTCTACCGCATTAGAAAGATCCATACCAATGACTTCTTTTGCGCCGAATTGCGCTGCCCAGTAGGTATGGCGCCCTACGCCACAGCCCGCATCAAGCACAACCTTACCCTTTAGGAATGACTCATTGAGCGGATGAATGTAATCCAGAAAATTTTGGCGATAAGCGTCGCACATCGTATGGAAGGTTGTCCACTCATACCCAAAGCTTTGGGCTGTTTTTATTTTAAGATCTTCCTTATACGCAGATGATCGAAGCGCCTCATCCCATGAGGTAACAATTTCTGAAGGGAGTTGGGAGCGATAGGTAGTAAGGAACTCGGAGTGAAGAGTAAGTACAAGATTATTTCTGAGTTCTCCCAGGAGCATCCTTGGAATGCCGCGGAGAATTGGAAACCACTGCCCGCATCCAGCACAGGAAAGAAGACCGCTTACGATTTCGTCTCCTTCTTTGAGTAGCGGTTGAAGCGTAAGCGTATGTTTGCACGCAGGGCAGGTAAGCAAGTTGAGAAGCCTGGTTTTCATAGTGGATTTAGATGAGTGGTGTGCAGTCCACCACCTTTGATTTAAATACAGTGATTTGAGATTTGGAAGTATGTGTATTATAGATGAGTGTAAGAAGTTCACCAAATCGCTCTGGTTTATCCTGAAGCTCAACCGGATAGAATTGCTGAGTATTTGCACGGTCGATTACCACATAATCGGGGCAAAGTGTTAGTAATCCTTCCCTTACCATTTTCCCGCTAAATATTGCCATTATAGGATCAAATGCAGATCCAAACTGCGCTCGGATCTTTTCATTGACTTTCGGCGTCTGAGCCATTGGTGCAGCGCTAATAACAGCATAAAGGGTAAAGGGATCCGTTAAGATTACTGCATTTCCAGGGATGTTGTTTACGGTCCAATCATAAAACGTAGAGTAGTGCCAGTCAGTATAGATCAACCGTTCATATTTCCCCATTGCGGAAAATTCTTGAATGAGACCCAGCGTGACTATCGAAAGAAGCGCGAGTACGCCGAGTTTTTTTGAAAATGTTTGGGAGAATTGTACAAAAAAAATCGCGGCAAATAAAGAACCCACGGTATAAAATTCGCGTTCGTGACGCGGATAAAAAGGCGCGCGAATTACATAGAGGACGATGTGTATGAGCATCAAAGAAACGAGGATGAGAAGCACAAGGGATGGCGTTTCTTTCCGTTTGTATGAGAAGTAGAGTTCACGGATAGCAAAGAAAAGGCCAGCGACAATGGCCATAAAGAGGACGAGTAATAGTGGGTATGTTGTGATTGTCGCGATCATACGGGCTGTTAATGGTTGGTAAGTACGCTTGGGCCGAAGTTATCAAAGAAGAAGGAGAGGTAGGTGATATTAGAGATGGTCCATATCAGAATCGTCAAGAGAAACGCATGGAGTGAGGAGAATAATACCGTACGCAGTTTTTTAAAAGGGGAGAAGTAGACGCTTGCAACAATTAGGCCGGTTGTGATATATACCATTGCCATGAGTCGCAGTACCCCAAAATGATGATGTGAAAATAATACGCCAGCAGAGAGTAGCATAAGTAGGAGGCGCGGGAAAAAAGGTACGTTATTTTGCCTTTCCGGAAAAAAGGTGAGCAGGGCAATAAAAAACATCGCCGAGTATTGGAATGAGGAAAGGAATCTCGGAAGGCCGCCGTTTGTGGCGATTGGAATATCTAAGATAATGGTACTGACGAACGCGGCAATGATCCCGCCGATCGTGGTGTGCGTGATCTTTCTCCCCAGGATAAAAAAAAGACCGGTACTGACGAAATTCATGAGATGCTGGATAATCCAAAAATTCATGAGCGGGTTGAGTGTATTTGTAAGGTTCATGATTACCCCCTGGAGAAAGGTAAAAGGGAATAATTGCAGAGCGGTAAAAAAGCCATGAGAGGCTTTTGCGTAAACCGCCTGTGCCTGCAAACTCGAGGTTGCGAACCCGGTAAATACAAGGACATCAGGAGTTCCGCTGACAAAAGGATGATTCCAAAGAAGTTGGAGAAACGGAAGCGTGCCGAGGAGTATGACCGTAACGATGGAGAGGTTAATTAAGAGTTTTTTTTGCATACTGATGTAATTGCTACTCTAAATCCTTCGTACATGGAAGGATATTGAAACCGTGTGTGAAAATGCGCACGACTTAACTCGCCCATGTGTTTGAGTTGTGCCCGCTGGGCAGTCATCTTTTCGAGTACGTTCAAGAGCGCTTTAGGGTCATCGTCCTTCACTTGATAGCCATTCTTATCGTTTTGAATGAGATCGTATGCGGCCGCGACAGAAGTCGTAGAAACAATAGGTTTGCCCAAGGAGAGTGCTTCGTTTAATATAAGGCCCCAGGATTCGCACGGCACATGATCGTTCAAGATGAAGCGGCCAGGGAGCGCAACTATATCAGAAATTCGCAGAAATTGCCAGAGTAACAAGGGAAATATGGGCTCAATCGCTTTTGTCCCTGTAAGCTTGTTATATTGCGGCCAATAGAAGTTCTTGAGGTTTAATTTATTAATGAGGGCTTTACATTCATGGGCGAAGGGTCCATCCCCCGCGATCAGAAGTAGTACATCATCGCGTTCTTGTTCTAGCTTTGCGAATGCCTCAATGAGGGTATCAAGCGCTTTATAGCGGACAATACGGCCAAGATACGAAATAATTATTTTTTGGTTAGGATTAATATCGTGTTGCAATGCAGTGAGGTTTTTTTCATTAAGTGGTAGTTGATTAAGATCGAGCGCGCAGTTAGGCGCGATAAAGATTTTTTCCGGCTTCACGCCAAGTGAGAGAAAAAAATCGCGCGTTTTTGTTCCTGCGGCAATACAGGCGTCAGCATGGCGGACGATAAATCGAATATAAGGAAGTGCAATTCGTGCAACAAATACGTGGGGCCACACCCAATCTTCGCTCCAGACAATAAATTTTTTTTTGAGAATTTTTGCTACGAGAAATGATACGTGGGTGGCAAATGAAGCAAGGCCGGAAGAAATGATTATGTCGTAAGAGCGCATCCTTTTGAAGAGCAGTTTGATAAGACCGGGAGAAAAGTCGCTTGAATATCCCACCATCGGGCATTGCTTAAGATTTATGTAATTCCATTGCGAGGACTCATGGAATTGTTTAGCGAGTCCTCCTCCGTACATAAATACAAATTGCGTAGGATACTGGTCGTGGAGCATTTGAAAAATCGGTACTCGGTATGAGCGGACATCTGAGTGTATAAGTAGGATACGGGGTGTAGGGTTAGGAACCATAGTATGCCGGTTTCCTGAAGAGAAACTCATTGCACGCGAGCGAATTACGTCGCACAACTTTAAGCGGAATAAAACCAAAGCGGTTTTTGCAAAAATCAACCATCTCGTCTGCGGTTGCATATTCGTAAGGATATCCTCCGAGCCAGTCCTTGATGTCGGTATACCAATTCATTCCACGATGTGACTTATAGTTTTTGATCTTCAAGTAAGGATTTTTTCCATGGACAAGCGTATAAAGAATATCAGCAGCCATGTACCCTCCCTCACAAAGCCACTGTAGTGGTCTTGGCATTTTGTTATACATGCTTTTGATATGAAGCCATGTGTTTGATCCTAGCGGCCCGCTGATTTTATTGTAGATAGCGATAAAAAAAAGTCCATTTGGTTTTACTTTTGACGCCGCATTTTGAATCGCAGTCCACATATCACCCGTATGATGCAGCACTCCCCAGGAATAAACAAGATCCGTTTGGGGGAGGGAGTTTAAAAAGTTTTTATCCATGACAGATCCATGCAGAACCTCCCATGTTTTCGGGTTCCCTTCCTGTGCTTTAAGGAAGGTACCGCAATTAACCGAGAAAGGATCGATGTCGAAGCTGAAAACTTCTCTGGCATTCAAGGTATATGAGGAGAGTGAGAACAGACCACTCCCGCATCCGATGTCCATTACGGTATAATTGGTAAGATCTTTGAGTCCAAGAAATTCTTGAAGCGATTTTTTTGCTTCCTCAAGGCGTTCTTTGGAGTAAGAATGTTTAAGAAATGAAGCCCAATTCTTGCCGAAGGAAAATTGCATAAAGCAGGTTTTATTTTGTAATGAAATTACGCCACCAAAGCTCAAGAGTAAGAAGCGCCCAGAGGCGAGGAGCATTGTTGATACGCGTGTGTACATGCTCATCGATGAGATGCCGGATTGCTTCTTGACGGAATATGGTTTTCACAAATGCAGACGGATCAAGAAGAGTGTCGCGAAGATAGGATTGTAATTCGTTTCTAAACCAGTGCTCGATTGGTACTCCAAACCCCATTTTTTTTCGATAGAGATTTTCGTGAGGGACGATGCATTCAAGCGCGCGTTTGAAAATATATTTTTTTTCTAGACCGTGCAATTTAAGGGAGGAAGGAATTTGTGCGGCAAATTCCATGAATACATGATCAAGAAAGGGAGAGCGAGCTTCAAGAGATACCGCCATAGATGAGATGTCTACTTTTACTAGGAGATCATCCGGCAGGTAGGAGTGAATATCAGTGTAGAGCGCTTGGTCAAGGGGGTCCGAAGTCCCCGCTTCCTGAAAAAGCGAGGTGAGGAAAGAGTATGAATCCCAATCCCGGCTACGCATATAGAATTCGTTCGTATACGAGGGATCTCGCTCGTCAGGATGGAAGTAGGCCATATAACGGAGATAGCGCCGTTCAGGTATCTCTTGCATCCCTTGCGCAAAACGAAGCGCGCGATTTGTGAAAGTAGTTTTTGAGAGTGAAGCTCCAACGCGCGCGCCAGCTAGAATAAGCCAGTGTAAGGGTTTTGGAATACGATGATATTGATTCAAATAGCGATGGACAGTGTACCATGGGTAGCCGGCAAAATTTTCGTCACCGCCGTCGCCATTGAGGGCCACCGTTACATGCTGTTTTGTGAGTTGTGAAAGATAATATGTAGGAAGGGCGGAAGAGTCCGCATAGGGTTCTTCGTAAGATTGCACAAGAGCAGGGAGGATCTCAAGAGCTTTCGGTTCAACGATAAACTCGGTATGCTTAGTGCCGTAAAGCTCTGCGACTTTTTTTGCATACGGGAGTTCGCTGTGGCTTTTCTCATTAAATCCTATTGAAAAGGTACGGACCGGCTCGGAAGAATTTCGCGCCATAAGCGCCACGATCGCGCTTGAATCCACCCCACCTGAAAGAAAGGCGCCCAGAGGTACGTCAGAGATCATGCGGAGCTTTACGCTTGTTTCAAGTTCTTCAATAATGCGGTTTCCCCACTCTTCCTTGGTGAGTTGGAGTTTTTTTGAATAATCAAGTTTCCAGTAACGAATTGGCTCGGAAATTTTTGGCGCCGCTCCAGAGAGATCAATGGTAAGGTAATGTGCAGGAGGCAGTTTTTTAATATCCTTGAACCCGGTCATTGGATGGGGAACATACTGGAAGGTGAGGTAATGGTGGATGGCCTCAAAATCTACCTCGCGGGGGATATTGGGTTCTCCGAGAAATGCCTTGAGTTCAGAGGCGAATACGATGAAGTCTGGTCCGATGTAGTATTTTAAGGGTTTTTTACCGACCCGGTCGCGCGCGAGAAAGAGTTGTTGTTTTTTCTCGTCCCAGATTGCAAAGGCAAACATCCCGCGGAGGAATTTAAGGCATTGCTCGCCGTACTCTTCCCAAAGATGAATGATTGTTTCTACATCAGTGTTTGATTTGAATCGGTGCCCTTTTTTTTCAAGATCGGGGCGGAGTGTTTGGAAATTGTAGATTTCCCCGTTGAATGTAATCCAAACAGTTCCATCCTCATTGCACATCGGTTCATGGCCGGCCGGAGAAAGGTCAATGATCGAAAGACGGCGATGACCAAGACCGACATTCCCCGTCGGGTTAATGTAGATCCCTTCGTCGTCCGGCCCGCGATGTTTTATTTTTTCGTTCATCCGATGGATTTCTTGTTCGGTTACTTTTTGACCGAGGTTGAAGTATACTTTTCCAGTGATGCCACACATAATGAAGATTACTACTTTACAAGTTTCTCATTAAAAAGAGTAAGATACTCTTGAACAATAGTATTCCAATCGAAGCGAGTTTGGATAGCTTTGCGTGCCTCACTGCCAAGCCGCGTCCGAGCCTCTTGATGTTCAAGACAATATCGTATTTTCTCTTTTAAATCAAGAGGTGAATGAAGCATTGCAAGAAATCCATTCACACCGTGTTGTATAAGGATTCTATTGCCGCCATGGGTATTCATAGTGATTACGGCACATCCTGCTGCCATCGCTTCCATAAGAGAATTGGAAAGACCTTCCGAGAAAGAAGGGAGCACAAAAATATCGATTCCCTTGAGAAGGGAGGGAACATCTCCGCGCACACCGAGGAATTTAATTTGTGGATTTGCATATTTTGCGATGATCTTCTCCTTGCCGTGCGTATTGCCAATCATAAATAAGGTCGTCTGTGGGTAAGAGGGGAGAAGCTCTCTGCACACTTCAAGCAGCACATCGTAGCCCTTCATTGATTCGAGTCTTCCTACAAACCCGATATGAACTTTGCGAGGATCATTTTTAACTACCTCGGGGGCTATTACGGCCGCGTCGAGCTCTTCAAAATTTACCCCATTGTGGATGACGCGATAATTGATATGGAAACGCCGCGCGATCGGCGCCATTCCCTCGTGAAATAGTATAACGCAGTCGGACATCCAAAGCAGTGGTAACCCTATAATCCGAAGATAGAGCCACATGATCGGACGAATCCATGGAGTACGCGAGACCCAATCAATTGAAGGGAACGCATCAATCTGTGTATATACTTTTTTTCCGAGAAGTTTGAGAAGAGGAATAATAAATGCATTCGAAAACATGAACTTGTTCACAAGAAATACATCGGGTTTTTCTTTGCGAATAAGACGGAGGGTATGCCAAAAAAGTCCCGGGGCGAGCATGTAGTTAACTGGATCTTTGAGATAGATATTCCAAAGGCGGTATACTTCGAGACGAGCGTGAATTTTTTCGTAACGCGGTTTTGGCCCCGCGGCAAGCACTATCACATGCGCGTATTTTGAAAGGTTGAGCGCCGTTTTATAGGCGCTCATCATTGCTTGCACGGAGTTGTCTTTGGCAATGCCGAAGGTAGGGGCAATCAGGAGGATTTTAAGCATACTCGGTTATTTCTTGTTGAGGACGACAAGATATCCCGCACCGTAATGATAGAAGGTGGTAGAGGCAAGATCCTTTTTAAAAGGTTTGATGAGCGCACGCGCTTCCCATGGCGTATAAAAATATGCACGGCTTTTTCTCCACAAAAGATAGGGAAGGCGCAGCGGAGTGTGATAATTTAAAAGTTCGGGAATATCAAATACGACAAAGCCCCCCGGACTTGCACACGCGATCATTTTTTCAATAATGTCATGAGGATTCCTAAAGTATTCAAGCACGCCAAGGGCAACACAACTGTCGACTTTCGGCGTTTCATCCGTCATAAAATCCATTACTTTGAATTCAATCGAAACGTCCGCCTTCTTGGCTTTTTGTCGCGCTAGTTCGACCATAGGTCCGGAGAAATCTATGCCGATGACTTTGTGTCCTTGTTTCGTCAAGGGTATGCCAAGAACCCCCGATCCGCAGCCGATGTCGAGGATTGTTTGGTTTGGTTTTTGATTAAGCGCCTGCAAACTGAGCGCCAAGCGTTTCACTATGACTGGTTTACGCAGAAATTCGTTGGTCCAGCGTTGGAACCAATGCCCCGGTTTTTCATAATAGGAATCAAAGTCAATCGCGATTCTATCGAAATAGGCGGCGACTTTTGCCGCATGGGTTTTGTCGTTTGTTAACATATGTTCCTTGTGAGAGAAAAAGTATTATAGAATTCGTATAACGTCGATGATTTGAATGTCTGGGTTGTTCTCAGGGAATGCAGCAACGTACGCAACGCGCTGCGGGTCCACGTTCCTGTTCGGCGGCGCATATAAAACGGCATGCCGGGAATTTTCGGGACCTCTGAGAGCTCCCAAGGGTGGAGATAGAAGATCGCATAACCGAACTGCCGGAGGCATGAGTACAGCAGATATTTAGTATATCGAAGGCCGAGATTTCTGAAGTAATAACCCCCAAGGCCGGGAATCTTAAGCAGGGGATGGACGCTTAACGGAAACTCAAGAAATTTACTGTTTTCGTCTGTCGCCTCAAGTGTTTGCCCAATCGGATAGGGTATGTGCGGGGCTTTTGGTACCCCATACCATCCAGGGATGTGAATCGAAGGTACCACGGAAGAATCATATACAAAACCGGAGCTTTTGAGAAGAGCGAGTGCATCGGGGTGAATCGAGAAGTAGGGTGCGCGATATCCTTTAAGGGAAATCGAAAAACGCTCTTTAAAAAATCTTTGCGTGCGGGCAAGCATTGCTGCAAAATCCTCATTCCGCATCTGCCCTAAATGTTCATGTGTTTCTCCATGGAGGGCGATTTCATGGCCCTCATTTATGATGCGCGTAACGAGCTTTGGGTGGCGCGCGGCGATATCTTGTATAAAAAAGAAGGTTCCCTGAATTTTGAATTCGTCCAGGAGTTCCAAAATCCAGGAAGTGGATTCTACGATATCGCTTTCTGCCTTGTAGGTGTCATCGTTTCCGATGTTAACGAGCTTTGTGGAGGCAAACCATTCTTCAACATCAATGGTGAAAAAAAAGTAGGGTATCCTCTTCATAGATTATCCTTACTGTGTTAAGCGCTTTGGTGAATCTTCATTTTTTTTATCGAGACCTTGAAGAGCTAACTCCCGTACTAATTTTTCAACTTTATCCATTATCTTCCGATTTGCGACATAATTATGGAAGGTAAGCGCGAATACGATCACAAATGCAATAATCATGATAAGGTCCATGGATCGTTGGAGCCCAAGGTAGCCGACCATTGGCTGCATTACACGAGGGAAGAGGGTGACAAGTATAAATCCAATCCAAATAGTAAGCCAAAAATAGAGTTCTTTTTTGGTAAAATTCATGCGTTTATAGTAGAGATACGTCAAGTGGATTGCGGCAAGTCCAACAAGGACTCCTACAAATTGTATCGTGATCATAGCTTAGAGTGTAATACGCCAGATACACATCTGGCAGAGAAGTTTTAAGCCGTTCAAAATAGTAACTCCTTTTGTTGTGTCGTGATAGACGGTTGGAATCGTATATTCACCATGGCGTAGTCCATTGCGTCCCACTCTGAGGGCCATTTCAATCTCACCTGAGTAATCTCTTTTTCTCCAGGCAATTTTTGGCAGGCAGGATACGCGGAGGGCGCGAAAGCCGCACCATATATCCTGGAGCCGTAGACGGAATAGATATTGTGCAAATAAATTCAAGGTACGGTTACCCACCCGGCGCACAAAAGGCATATGGTCTCCGCCTTTCCGTACGCTGAAAAGTACGTCTAATTTTTGGGTCTTCATTTGTTCAATCATCGCGGGGATATGCTCGGGGGGGTGCTGACCATCCCCGTCAAGAGTTACAATAATGTCTGCCCCAATTCTTTTTGCAGCCTCGCAGCCGGTTTTAAGGGCTGATCCTTTTCCGAGATTCGTTCTATGACGAAGAACCGCAAGGCGTGGGTCGGAAATTTCTTCAAGAATTTTTTGTGTTTCGTCGCGTGAGCCGTCGTTGATAACAATTACCCAATCCGCATACGAGAGAGTATGTAGTACCGTATCTTTGATATGTTTTGCTTCGTTGTAAGCGGGGATTACTGCAACAACCATAATGTGTTATGACTGTTTTGCATTTTCATGCTTGGCGCCCGGCATCTGTTTACACCATTCTATTGTTCTTCGCAGTCCTTCTTGAAGAGTGATTGCAGGACGGAAGTTCAAAAGGCGTCGCATTTTACTTATATCAGGAAAACGGTGCTTCACATCATCACGCGTCGGTACGAATTCAGGCTTGATCTTTTCGGTCATACCGCATAATTCAATAATGTCTTCTGCAAGATCCAATATTGTTGTTGGCTTTCCCGTCCCAATGTTAATGACCTCCCCGTTTACCGCATAAGACTCGAACGCGCGAATTGCCGCTTCGATGTTGTCGTCAATGTAGACAAAGTCACGAGTCTGCGTTCCGTCTCCAAATATAAGGGGCGCTTTCCCCTCAAGAACACGTTTAATAAAGATGCCACCTACGAAACCGTAGTCGCTTGATTCTTGGCGTGGGCCGTAGACGTTGAAAAAACGGAGCGCGCAGCCGGGAAGAGAATATTTTGTCCAATATGCTTCAACCATTTTTTCTCCATAGAGCTTGACCACCGCATACGGGAGTTTTGCGTTGATATGTCCATCCTCTCGCTCGGGAATTTCCACTGGTTCCCCATATATTTCGGAGCTTGAAGCAAAAACGATTTTTGGTTTTCCGTGTGCGATCGCCGCGGCAAAAATATTTTGGATTCCCTCGGCGTCTTTGAGTACGTCAGTGGGATTCTCTATCGTGCGTTTTACTCCGACCATGGCAGCATAGTGAAAAATGCCGTCGAAGCGATGCTCTTTAAATATCGCCTCAATTGTTTCTTTTGAATTCGCATCTCCTTTGATGCAGGTGAGATTACCCTTGAGGTGGGCAAGATTGCCCTCTTGTCCGGTAGCAAAATTATCAAGGCAGATTACTTTATAGCCACGGCCAAGTAATTTTTCGCACAGATGGCTTCCGACAAATCCGGCGCCGCCGGTTACGAGTACGGTGGACATATGTCGTTAAATATGGGTACAAGGTATAATGGTAAAGATACCTTCGTAGTCTACCTCAAGCCGCCTTTTTTAGCAACCAATGATCTAAAGCTGGTCTCCGCCTTGTTTCGGCACAGCTCCAGTGTTATACTTGGGTCATCTATTTTGTGCAGTGTTATGAATCGCATTCCTCGAATCATTTTCAAGGGAATTCTTGAAATAAATGACGCAAGTTTTGGATTTTACCTCTTTGCGGCGGTCGTATTCGCTACACTTAAATGGTATTGGCCGGCACTGGTTGCCTCAATTGAAATTCCGCTTGGAAATCTTTTTTTATTCCTACTTATAAGCGTAATGTTAAAAGTGATAGGGTGTTTTCAGGATATCACGCATTTTTTTACCGCGATTCAGCGCAAATTAGTGTATCGCGAAATGAGGTTGCGTTCAGCTGAAAGGGAGGATGTACCAACAGTGAAAGAGCGTAGTGTACAAAAAAATCGTCTCACGAATTTTTTTTGGTCACTCGTTCAAAGTACGGTGGGAATTATACAGCACGGTTTCACTATGGTTTATCACGGTATTCTTCGGAGCGCAATTGGAATGATCACACTGATTCCTTCCGATAGGATAAGGGGCTTTTGTCGAATACCATTTCTACTGCAATCGCACATACGCGGCTGCGGCTTTGCAAAGATTTCTCAACATATACTGCGTATATGCTTCAAAATCTTTGCTTCACCTCGCTCGCGTCTGTGTGATTTAGTGACGAAAGCGTATTCGGCAACAGACCCAATAAGATTTCAAATCAGATCCGGCATTGCATATAGTACGAGAAAATTTTTATTTTTTGTTGTTCATATTTCGAAAGGAATCATATCTCTCGCGCAAAGTACAGTGAGGATTATAAAATACGGTACAGTCGTTGGACATCGCAGTATTATTCGAATAGAAGTTACCCTGGTTGGGTGGTTTATGAAATTGGTAGGACTTATTGATAGGAGATTGGTTCGCGGGCGTACTCCCGTGCAGTTGTTTCCGGTAGCAGTAGCCCATTTGTTCCCCGCAAGTATTATTTTTTATCTGTTCCTAATTTTTTTACAGGGGAACACTCTTTATAGAAATGCGTTTGCGGAGTTGATGGGAGGATCGCTTGTGAGTATGGTATTCCTTGGTCTTGTATGGGTGATCTCTTTCGGGTATATTGAAAAGCAAGAAATTCAACCGCGCCGCGTACCCAATGGGCATTCTTTTCGTGGAAGGGGCGCCGTGGGCGTCGCGCTTTGTGCTATTGCAGGATTGCTTATTTACCATTATACTGATACTATGCCGCTCATGCAAGTTATCGTTGCAGGTTTGGGCGCGATACTAATTTTCAGTATTTTTTCTCTCTCTAAGAATGTACTATGACAAACAACCTTAAAATGGCAAAGCGGCAATTGTTTACTATCGGAGGAGTCGTCCTTGTGATCCTTGTCATCGCGTTTAGCGTGGCAAACGTATGGTTCGCGCCACTGCAGGCCTTTCGCATTGTATTTGGGACTTTACTCACTATTTTTCTCCCAGGTTTCGTGATGAGTTTTATTTTTTTCCCGGGGGCGGCGTCGGTGACTCGTTTTGAAGATGGGGAGCCGCAAGAACGGGAGAACCATATTGCGGCATTGGATTGGATTGAGCGCATCACTCTCTCTTTTGCCCTTTCTCTTTCAACCGTTCCTCTGGTGATCTACCTGTCTAATCGCCTCGGTCTGCCTATTACTGCCGTCAGCGTGTTCTATCTTACCAGTGGCATAGTAATTTTTTGTATCGCGGCGTTGCTCATCAAAGGAAGAAAGTAATTGTTCGATTTCACATGAGCATGAAAGCAAAGCGCATTCTTTATAGCATTTTTTATCTTGTGGTCGTTGTGAGTGCGACTCCAAGCGTAATTGCGTGGTGGTACCGAATTACGTTTTGGCTGTTTGCGCTTTTTTTGTTTTGGGTCGCTTTGTCGGCTGAGGAAAAAGTTGAACCACAGGAATCGATCCGGACCCATCGGCTTTTCTTTGCATGTACTCTTTTTACGCTGATCGTAGTTCGCGTCATGCCGTTTCTGCACTTTGGCGGAGCGCCGTTTGGATATGATACAGGGATCTATCTTCGCGCTTTTGAAAAATACCTTAGCGACCCCGCGGAGGGTCTACGCCCGCTGGGACTTATAGTACAGATGCTGAGCGCTATTGGATTCTCGACAAACGTAATCCTCCACGGAGGGTTGGCGGTGTTAAATATTGCATTAGGGTTTTCGCTCTACACCGTCTCGCGAGCGCTTTTTCGGGATCGGTCGGTTGCCCTTGCCGCCCTTTTTATTTTTACTGTATCAATATCACAGCATGAAGCGTATATATGGATGTTTTACAGGATGATGGTTGCGGTGATGCTGCTCATGGTAACCGTTGCGTTAGTCGTGCGGGGTTCTTGGCTCGCCATTATTACGGGGGGGTTCGGAGGAGCTCTTCATCCCGCAACATTTTTATTATTTGGTTTGGCATATATTTTTTATGCGCTCATGGTTGTTATCCGTCGATTCTTTGCGCAAGAAAATAATGCTTACGTTTGGAAAATACTTATCATAGGTACTGCCATGCTTTTGCTTGCGGTCGGGATCAATTTTTCGGAATTTAGCAATGAGCTTCCGTATCTTACTCATCAAAAATTACGCATAGGAGGGACAAATCCCTATTTGAGCAGTGAGCTTAGTGGTTTATATCTTAATTTTGCGGCATTTCGATTAAGTATTCTTTTTTACATCCCTTTTGCATTGTTGGGTTTTTGCTCTCTTTTTAGACGAACCATTCAAAAATGGCGCACAAACGAAGCACGCGGACCTATATTTTTGTTTTCGTTATCTGCCGTTGCATTCGTTCTTATTTTAGGTAAGATGATATTTTATCAACGCTATCTTATTATTCTTGACCTCTTTTTTGTAATTTTTGCGAGTATTACTTTAGCGCATTTTATTGAATATTTTAAACACACCAAAGCAGGTCAAGTTCTTTTATTAGTTTTTATCCTCGGCTTTTCTCTGATTATAGTATATTATAGCTCCACGCGGCAGCCGTGGATTCCTCTGCAGGAGTTGCGAGAATTAAAAACGGCCTCCGCACATATCGAACCCGATGCATATGGAATGTCCACGGACGCCTATTACACACCATGGGTGTATGGATATTTGACCCCACGCACGATTGCCCCGGGGTATTTTATCAACTACTGGTCTGTTGATGAGTGGGAGGAATTTTGGTACAAAGGTAATGATGAGCGCAGACAGGAACTACTTGCGCGGTATGGGAATGAACCGATTTATATTTTCGTTGGTAAAAAGCAGGCGGAAAATAAACCAATGCGAGAGTTTTTAAAGTTGCGTGCTTTGCAAGTGAGCGATCATATATGGCGGTATCAACATAAAAAATAGCAATATAGTATTCTCGAAATCAAGCAAGGGTCCAAATTACGGCAATGAATATCTTTTTTGAGGTACTTGGCCTTCTTTGTGTACTGGTAGCCCTGCATCTAGCATTACGCTTGCGGGCGAGGAGTTCTGCGGTTGTGGATAAGTAGGCCTATTGCGGGATTGCATAGGATCGGGAAAAGAGTTATAATTGTATTGAAATCACCCAAAGGGTGTGGATAATTTCATCTTAATAAAGCGAGTTTTCTAAAAATATGGGTCAAAAATTTACGGAAGCTTCAAAGAATCTTAAGAAATTAATGCAGGATCCGAAAAAGAGCAGAGCGTTACAAAGCGGTATAGGGATCACTATTTTTGGAATTTTTGTGCTTTCTTCTGTTGTGGTTAACCAAAGCATACAAGCCGCCAACCAGGCCGCGGGTAATTACGGATACTACAGCGGTACGTATGGATATAATGCAAGCACAACTTCGTCAGACAAAGCTCCTTCGGCCCCAACCGCATTGACGATGAGCAGTGTTACCACTACAGCCGCAACGGTTTCATGGACTGCGCCGACAACAACGACGACTGGGACTTTGATTGCAACCGGTAGCGGAAGTATTCGAAGCTACTTGATCAACTACGGTACAACTTCGCTCTCAACCTGCTCTGGAGGAACCTCGACTACTTCAACCTCAGCAACGACTTCATTGACCGGCTTGACTCAGAATACGCTTTACTACTTCGCAGTATGTGCGGAAGATAACAACTTCAATAACAGCACAGCGTTGACCGGTTCATTTAGCACACTTGCCACAGGCGCGGGATCCGGTGGAAGTGGTGGCGGTAGCAGCGGAACATCATCCGGATCATCATCAGGGGCGACATTCCCGACCGGATCTACAACTGCAGCAACAGGAACGACTGGAGCATCGGCGGCCACAGTGGTCGCACCGATTACTACTCCTTCAGTAGGACTGGAGACTGTCCAGAACGCGGCACAGCTTGTTGCGACATTGGGCGTGGCACGCGATACTTCTGCTGAATCGGCAAATACGGCAAAAATTACCTCCAGCAGCACACAATTTCAAGTTACACTTGGAGCTGACGTGAAGACTGTAGCAGCAAACTTTGTCACTTATGGAACCTCAAACGCGGCTGTACACGCCCTTGGTTCGGGTGAGCGCCTTGCGGTAGTGCGCGATCTCCTTGAAACTCTTGGCTCGGCTGTTCAGAGTGATGCCGGTAAGTTCCTCCTGGCTGCAGAGCAAATTTCCAACGGTCAGAAGCCAACGGTACGTAATCTTACTAAGGAGGTTGCCCAAGCCGGATTGGCCCGCGATGCGTTCCGCAAGTTGACTGGAAAGAGCGCGCCTGACTTTAAGAATGCGAAGGAGGATCTGGCATGGAATACAATGCTTTACAGGATTCGCTTTAGACGCGATCTGGTCAAGGAGAGAATGGGTATCGGTCAATTCCGAGTGGTATTCAAGCGTCTACCAACCTCTCCGCTTGACTGGGCCTCAGTACGCGCCTACGGATACGCACTCAAGTAGACGATATAATCAAGACATTGATCAAGGACAGTCCCGTGGCGCGGGACTGTCCTTTCGTTTTAGCCCATGATACACTGATGGCGTATGAGTATTGTAGTCGTTATCCCGGCATATAACGAAGAGCGGGTTATTGGCGAAGTGCTTCGCCAATTTTTTGCGTTCCACGTTCCGCGCTCCGCGCTCCACGTTTTAGTCATTGACGACGGTTCTACTGATCGCACTGCCCAGGTGGCCTCTGACGCAGGCGCGATTGTACTGCGACACCCGATAAATCGTGGTCTTGGAGGAGCGCTTGCAACGGGTATTGCGGGGGCACTGCAACTAATAACGAATCAGCAAATGACTAATAATCCGGTGATTGTCACCCTCGATGCGGATGGTCAACATGATCCGGCAGAGATTCCTCAAATGATTCAGCCGATCCTGGATGGGGAGGCGGATGTGGTGATTGGATCGAGATTTAAATCCAGAATCCAGAATCCAGAATCCAGAATGCCTTTGAGTAGGAAGTTTGCCAATTGGTGTGGCAATTTTTTTACTTGGCTTTTGTTTGGAATATGGGTAACTGACAGTCAATCCGGATTTCGTGCGTTTTCCGTAGATGCGGCGCGCCGATTGCAGTTGCGAACTTCAACCATGGAGGTATCGTCTGAAATTATCCGCGAAATTGCGCGCTTGCATCTTCGGGTTGTTGAAGTGCCAATCACCGTGCGTTATACTGAATATTCCCTTTCCAAGGGGCAGGGATTCTTGCGAGGGTTACAGACGCTTTGGAAATTAATTGTACTTCGATTTTTTCGGTAAGCGTTTCTTATGGTAATACAATTTATCATTTCGTTTTTCTCTCTGGTGGTGCTCATAGGTGTAGTGCGCCGCTTTGTCCGTGGCACGCTTTCGCGGTCGGGGGTGATTGTCTGGGTTGGGCTGTGGGTGGCTGTTGGAGCACTTGTATGGATTCCACAAGTAATTAATTACATTGCCAATATTTTAGGAGTGGGCCGCGGGGCTGACGCGATATTGTATATTTCGATTGTCGTACTTTTTTATCTTCTCTTTCGACTTCATGGACGGTTTGAAAATCTCGAACATCAACTTTCCGAACTGGTTACAAAAATCGCACTCAAAGATTTAAAAAAATGAGGAAGTCCACCGTTCTTTTCGTATTGTGCATCTCATGTATTGCGGGTATCGCGTTTCATGCGTTTCTGTCTCCGGACACGAAGATTTTTGGTCCGTTCATTTGGTACATAGCCGGGTTAAGCGTGATGGTGTTGGGAATTCTTGTTTGGGCGGCTGAGGGCTATCGTGCGGGCGGCTGGCGCTTTTACATCCTATTTTTCGCTGCTGCTTTTTTCCTTGGTGTTTTCCGCTATGCGCAACAAATCCCCCCAATATCGCCTCATAGTATTTTGTATCAACTTGACCGTACGATTTCTTTCCGCGGAGTTATCCTGACATTGCCAAAAGTATCTGAGCGCTCGGTTTCCTATGTTGTTACGGTTGAAGCGATACGAAATCAAGGAAATGATTGGATAGAAGGAAACGGGAAACTTCTTATACGCGCTTCGCGCTTTCCTCAATATCGTTATGGCGACGAGCTGTTGATTACTTGTAGTCCGCGCGCACTTGATCAATACGAGCAATACGCGCGTAAGCAGGGAGTTGTTGCTGCGTGTCCATTTTCTGAGCAGTTACAGGTTGTTGCGCAAAACCGCGGATCACCGTATCAAGCGTTTCTCTATGGCATACGAGAGCGAATTTCTAACCGCGTACAATCTCTTTTTCCTGATCCCTATGGAGGACTGCTTTCGGGTATTTTATATGGTGATACCTCGGGCGTATCCTCTGAGCTTCAAGACGCGTTTCGGCGTACGGGTATTGCGCATATTACCGCACTCTCGGGATATAATATTACAGTAATTAGCAAGATCGTTATTGGGGCACTCGTTGCGCTCTGGCTTACCCGCAAACGGGCCCTGCCGGTAATGGTCTTGCTGGTCTTTTTGTTTGTACTTGCAACCGGTGCGGAAGCATCCGTAGTACGTGCTGCAATTATGGGTATACTCGTGGCGCTCTCCCAGGGGTTTGGGCGCCTTGCAAAGATGAAGGTCGCAATTGCGCTTGCAGGTACTGTCATGCTGATGCTCAATCCGTTTTTGCTTCGACTTGACCTAGGATTTCAACTATCGTTTCTTTCCGCGATCGCCCTTATTTCTTTCTCCTCGGAGTTTGCTACGCGTACATGGCTGAAACACCTCCCCTCATTCTTCGGTATTCGCGAAGCGGGCGCTTCCTCTGCCGCCGCGCTTATAGTTACCATGCCGCTCTTGCTTTATATAACCGGCAAAGTAAGTCCGGTCTCGCTTTTTGCAAATATTATCGTAGTGCCGATTGTTCCCCTTACCATGCTTGTGGGAAGCATTGCGGTTTTGTTTGATATCATATGGCACCCCTTAGGGCTTGTGAGTTCATGGCTCGCACGCGTGTTGCTCGGATATATTATTGCAGTTGCGGAGTGGTTTGGTCGCGTCGAAGTGTTTCATATTGCGCTTACCGCACCTGCCGCGGCAATACTGTTCCTTGCGGTCGTTTCCGGGCTTTGGTTTTGGAAAACACATCCGCAACAGAAGCTGCGCGTCTTGCCACGGCTGACTCCTCCTTCGCGCCCGGCACGCATGATTGCGTTTGCGCGTAAGAAGATATCGGAGCGGAAGAAGGCATACGAACGCGCAGTGGCGCCGCGATGGCGTATCTATATTCATTGGGGAGTAGTTGTATCAGTACTTGGTACGATCCTTGCGGTTCAACTTTTAGCGCGACACCGCCCTGTCGGGCTCCAAGTTTATTTTTTTGATATAGGGCAAGGAGATGGATTTTTAATCCATACTGCCGATGGATTTGATGTGCTTGTCGACGGCGGGCCCACGGATACCATTGTTGAGAAACTGGGAAGAACGCTGCCGTTTTGGGATCAAGAGATTGAGCTTGTGATTCTTACCCATCCTCACGCGGATCATGTAGCCGGGCTTATTTCGGTGCTTCGGCGTTTTAAAGTTGATCGTGTACTTACGACCGGCGTGCTTCACACGACTAATGAGTATATTGAATGGTTAAAGGAAATAAAAAAACAAGGAATACCGATGGATATTGCAAAGGCAGGACAAGTCTGGACGCTCGGCCGGGACGGGCAGGCCGACCTCGCTATGGGAAGATTGGAAATTTTATATCCTCTCGAGAATTTTGAAGGCAAGCGGGTTAAAGAAGGAAAGATCGGGGAGGGCGGGGGATTAAATGATAGCTCGATTGTGGCAAAGCTCATCTACGGTACTACAAGTTTTCTTTTAACAGGCGACGCAACCAAGCAGACCGAAGATGAGCTTATTAATATATATGGTCCTACGCTTAAATCAGATGTACTCAAAGTCGGACACCACGGAAGTAAGTATTCAACCACGAGCGAATTTTTAAACGCAGTGCAACCAAAGTACGCGGTTATTCAAGTAGGCGCAAAAAACAGGTACGGTCATCCTACATTTTCCACTCTTTGGCGTCTTACACAGCAAGGTGTAAACGTATTTCGTAACGATAAAGACGGGGACGTAGTGTTTGAGAGTGATGGGGCAACAGTACGCAGGAGATAGTTGAGAGTTGCACAGAGTAGAAAAGCATGATAGGATCCTAAGTGTTATGTCAAAGACAATAATTATTTCTACCGAAGCATCATCATATTTTACCGCGTCTATTGCCAAGCAGGTTTCCGGTACGCTCATTTCCACGGAGCGTAAAGAATTTCGTGATGGTGAGCGGTATTTTCGGTTGGGAGTGGAGAGCACTGCGGACCTTGTCGGTACGGATGCGATCATTATAGGCAGTACTCATACGGATCGTGATTTTGATGAGTTGTATCGGGTGGGTTCGGCACTTGCTACCTATGGAACACGCCAGCGTATTTTTGTGATTCCTTTTTTCGGATATTCAACTATGGAGCGCGCGGCCCTTTCCGGAGAGGTGGTAAGTGCCAAGATATTGGCACGGACACTTTCCTCGATTCCTAATACCGGCATGGGAAATATCTTCTTACTTCTGGATCTTCATACTGAAGGGATGGTGCATTATTTTGAGAATCATAGTATGCCGCTTGAGCTACGTGCGGATGCTCTTTTGCGAAAAGCGGTTTCCGAGCTTGTGCTTTCCCAATTTGTATTTGCTTCGGCAGATTTGGGAAGACCAATGAGTGTACAGAAACTTGCGGCCGCATTTGGAGTTCCTATCGCGCTTATTGCCAAAGAGCGGCGTTTTGAGACTACTGAGGTGCTGGCGGTAATTGGTGAGGTGCGCGGGAAGGCCGTGGTGATATACGACGATATGGTGCGAAGCGGTGGCAGTCTTGTTCATGCTGCGCAGGCGTATCTTGATCATGGCGCAACCGAGGTGTATGCGGCGATAAGCCATCTTGCCTTGACGGACGAGTCGGCCATTGATATACTTGAACATTCCCCGCTCAAAAAGATTATCACTACAAACTCGCATCCCATGAGCCAGCACACCCGCATCGTCTCTTCAAATAAATTCCTGGTTCTCGATGTCTCTCCTGTATTTAAAAATGCAATTCAAAAAATCATTTTATAATTTTATAGTATATGTCCAGCCACAAACAAGAACGCGTCTACGTCATGATTAAACCGGACGGCGTTGCAAAGGGTCTTATTGGAGAGATTATAAAACGCATTGAACAGCGCGGGCTTAAAATCGTGGCGTTGCGTATGTTTCAACCAACGGTTCAACAGATTCATGATCATTACCCAAAAGATGAGCAATGGATGTCGCGTATTGGGGAAAAGACCCTTGGCACGTACGAGAAATACGGTAAAGATCCGGTTAAAGAACTTGGCACTGCTGATAAACTTGAAATTGGTAAAATGGTACGCAAGTGGCTTGTGGATTATATGGTTTCCTATCCATTGGTAAAAATGGTAGTACAAGGTGCGCATGCGATTGATGTGGTGCGCAAGATTGCGGGCGATACGCTTCCGTTTAAGGCGGCGGTGGGTACTCTTCGCGGAGATTTTTCTGCAGATTCTCCGGCAATTGCCAACGGAGAAAAGCGTGCGGTGATGAATGTGGTGCATGTTTCAGAAACACCGGAGGAAGCAGCGCATGAGATGGCACACTGGTTTACTCCAGAAGAGATTTTTGAGTACAAACGGATCGGGGAGGAGATTGGGTTTTAAAAGATATACGGTCCATAGAACTTGCTACAGCCGAGTACCTCGAAGCGTGGGGGCCTGGTCTGTGGCAAGTTTCCGTTGTTCAACCCCTTTGACGAGGAGATTTCCATGATCCGGTTCGCTGGTGAAGTACTCTACTTCCGCAAGACGTCAAGCACGGGCGAAGCGCGTTGGCATTGTCGGTCCGGTCATCCGCCGATTGCCCGCGAACAGATGGAGGCGCTCTTGGCTGATCCGCACGCTCTGCGCGCGTGGGCTTGCCAGGGCTTGGGCTTCTGCTCGGGAGATCTCGTGGTGCGCGTGCTCGAGGTGACCGCCACCTGGGATTCGACGCGTGATTCCACGGTTGGCGAATCCTTCTTCCGTTATAGGCCAATGAAATTGTTACCGTACCTCTATCGGATAGGCCATAAGTCGGTTACCGTAGTCGCATATGACTATGGACACAAGAGGCAAGGTATTCGAGGAGCATTTAATTGCATGG
>Ga0080064_1001401_pt1 | contig 48843 bp, 45 predicted proteins | sample Subgrocontami54m_FD_69260 | JGI IMG/M metagenome (GOLD analysis project Ga0080064, IMG submission 69260) | Subsurface groundwater microbial communities from S. Glens Falls, New York, USA - GMW46 contaminated, 5.4 m (SPADES assembly) (version 2) ...
ATCGTGAGTTTCGCGTGAGGATGGGCCATGAGAGGGTGCTCCTTCGACTAGCGGTCTGTCAGATAGCCACTAGCCGACCGGAACACCCTCTCTTTGTCAACAACCTCTTCGAACACTACACGTAGGGGCTCGCTGCGCTTTGGCCTCGGCTCGAATTCGGCGTGCGAAAAAGGGCGGACCGAATGGCCCGCCCCCTCGATGATCGCGATCGCGGCGCCGCTATGCCGTCACCGCAACCGGCTCCGGCTCGCGGGCCGGGGCGGTCGCCGCTTTCTCGAAGGTGAACTCGCCTTCGGCGTAGTCGACGCGGATGGTATCGCCTTCGGTGAAGTCGCCGGCGAGGATGCGGCGGGCGAGCGGGTTTTCGATGCGGCGCTGGACGGTGCGGCGCAGCGGGCGGGCGCCGTAGACGCGGTCGTAGCCCTCCTTCACCAGCTCGGCCTTCGCGGCGTCGGTCACTTCGAACGCGACTTCGCGATCGGACAGGCGGCTCAGCACTTCGTGCAGCATCAGCTCGACGATCTTCGCCAGCTCCTTTTCGGTGAGCGGCTCGAAGACGATGATCTCGTCGATGCGGTTGAGGAACTCCGGGCGGAAGGCTTCGCGCAGCGCCTTCTCGACCTGCTCCTGCCGCACTTCGCGCTGGCCGTCGTCCTGGGCGCGGCTGCTGACGAAGCCGAAGCGGCCCTTGTTATCGGAACTCGTGCCGAGGTTCGACGTCATGATGATGATCGTGTTGCGGAAATCGACGGTGCGGCCCTGGCCATCGGTGAGGCGGCCGTCATCGAGAATCTGCAACAGCACATTGAACAGATCCGGGTGCGCCTTCTCGATCTCATCGAAGAGGATGACGCGGTACGGCCTGCGGCGGACGGCCTCGGTGAGCGCGCCACCCTCGTCGTAGCCGACGTAGCCGGGCGGTGCGCCGATGATGCGCGAGACGGTGTGGCGCTCCTGGTACTCGGACATGTCGAGGCGGATCATCGACTCCTCGTCGTCGAACATGTAGCCGGCGAGCGCGCGCGCCAGCTCCGTCTTGCCGACGCCGGTGGGGCCGAGGAAGATGAAGCTGCCGATCGGCCGCTTCGGATCCTTGAGGCCGGAGCCAGCGCGGCGCAGCGCTTCGGCGACCGACTCGACCGCTTTGTCCTGGCCGATGACGCGCTCGTGCAGCGCCTCCTCGATGTGCAGCAGCTTCTCCGCTTCGCCCTCCAGCATGCGGCTGACGGGGATGCCGGTCATCGACGCGATCAGCTCGCCGATGTCGCGCTCGGTGACGGTCATGTCGGTGGTGTGCGTCGTCTCCCATTCGGCCTTCGCGGCCTCGTACTCGGACTGGATCGAAAGTACCTCGGTGCGGATGCGGGCGGCGGCCTCGTAGTCCTGCTTCGCCGCAGCGGCTTCGGTCTCCATGTTCAGCTCGTCGAGGCGCTTCTTGAGGTCGCGCAGCTCGGGCGTGAGCGACTGCTGCTCGATGACGTGCTTGCTCGCGGCCTCGTCGATGAGGTCGATCGCCTTGTCGGGCAGGAAGCGCTCGGTGAGGTAGCGGTCGCTGAGGCGCGCGGCGGCGATGAGCGCCTCGTCGGCGATCTTCACCTTGTGATGCGCCTCGTACTTCGGGCGCAGGCCGCGCAGGATCTCGATCGTCTCGTCTGGCGTCGGCTCGTCGAGGAAGACGGGCGAGAAGCGGCGTTCGAGCGCGGGATCCTTCTCGATGCGCTTGCGGTACTCGTCGAGCGTGGTGGCGCCGATGACGCGCAGCTCGCCGCGCGCGAGCGCGGGCTTCATCATCGTGCTGGCGTCGATGGCGCCTTCGGCGGCGCCGGCGCCGACGACCTGATGCAGCTCGTCGATGAAGATGATCACTTCGCCCTCGGCGCTGCGGATCTCGTCCATGACGGCCTTCAGCCGCTCCTCGAACTCGCCGCGGAACTTCGAGCCGGCGACCATCGCACCCATATCGAGCGCGAGCAGGCGCTTGTCCTTGATGTTCTCGGGCACGTCGCCGGCGACGATCTTCTGCGCCAGGCCTTCGACGACGGCCGTCTTGCCGACGCCGGCCTCGCCGATGATGACGGGGTTGTTCTTGGTGCGCCGGTTGAGGATCTGCATGACGCGCTTAATCTCGACGTCGCGGCCGATCACCGGATCGAGCTTGCCGTCGCGCGCGTACTTCGTGAGGTCGTTGCTGTACTTGTCGAGAGCGCCGTACTTGCTCTCGGCGGTGGGCGAGTCGACGCGGGCGCTGCCGCGGACATCCTGCAGCGCGCGGTAGATGCGCTCCTTGTCGATGTTGAACTCGCGCAGGACGCGCGCCGCGTCGCCGTCGCGCTCGTCGGCGATAGCGATGAGCAGGTGTTCGACGCCGACGTACTCGTCCTTGAGGCGGTCGGCCTCGGCGTTCGCGGTCTCGAGCATCTTGACGATGCGCGGCGTGGTGTACACCTGCACGACGTCGTAGGCGAGCTTCGGCGACTTCGCGAGCGTGTCGGCGACGCGCGACGTGAGGGCGCGGACATCGACGTCCATCGCGGTGAGGATGCGTCCGGCGAGGCCGCTCTGGTGCTGGAGCAGCGCGAGCAGCACGTGCTCGACGTCCCACTGCGAGTGGCGCTGCGTGCGCACCAACTCCTGCGAGGCGGCGAGCACCTCTTGCGCCTGTTGTGTGAATCTGTCTTGTCGCATCATGATGGTGTTCTCCCTACCAGACGGTCTCGACTACACCACGGAAGATCGGGTCGCGGGTGAGGACGGCGGCGTCATACATGTTGGCTGTGGCGGCGATCATGCGGTCATGTAATTCGATGCCTGACGGCAGTTCGAGCATTGCTCGAAACGTGTCCGAGCCGAATGGAACCACCACGAAGGCCGCGTCCTCAATGGCGTGCAGCAGTTCATTGATCGATAGGCTGACCCGCCGCTTTTCTATGGTCGTTACCGCCTCAGCCATCACGATGGTAGGCACGAGGATCTCCGTTGCACTCTCCAGGATCGCCTTGGCCTGCGATCCGAGCTTCCGATCTTTCGATAGAAACCATAGTAGGGCGTGCGTATCAACGACGTACGACTCTGGTTCTGTCACCCGTCGAGCCCCATCGCATCAACGTCGCGCAGCAGTGATTGCTTAGCCTTGTCTATTTCCTTTTCGCTGAAGCTGACGCCTCCCAAGATTCCGTAGAGTGATTTGCGCTTACGAACGACGGCGCCGGGTTCGGCGACTTGCTTACGGAGCTCGTTGAGTTCGCGCTCCATCGCTTCGATACGTGCTAGGACGTATGTATTCGTGACCACGTCTTCCTCCTCCTACTCTCGCCGTACAGTTCTAACATCCTCGATGTCGCTGTCGCTCGATTCATCTGAGTGTTGTCGCCACGTACGGGTCGTTTTCCGCCAGATGTTTCGTGACCATGTCATTCTCCTCTTTTTCCCCCTCCGCGAGCACTTCTTGTGCCTGTTGGGTGAATCTGTCTTGTCGCATCATGTTTGTGCTGTCTCCTCTGCGTCTCGCTCTGGAACCTTCCCGGTTGTACGGTCGGTGGTGAGGCCAAAGTTTCGTTCGATGTCGTCTTTCGTTGCCGTCCTCTTGCCGAAGAATTGCGCCAAGAGAAGCCTCGTGCGAGATCCGCCTTCGATTGCGCGCAGGTTCTTGCCGACCGCCATCGAACTCGCCACCCAATCTTGAACAGGCTTTGGCGTCGCGTGTCTCGACAGCATCTCTTGCATAATCCGATCTTGTCTGGCGTAACACGCAGAGATGTCCGCCAGTTGCATCTCGGTGAGAAGCGGAGCCATCACCAACCGGTACGCATTCCAAGCCGTGGCGTCAAACACACCGGTGCCATCGACGACTGTTCCATGTTGCAAGTAACCCGTGGCGATTACGCGGTTCTCCACCATCTCCACACGGATCACGCGAGCTGCAGCTTGACCATCGAGGACTCTCTTCCATACCTCGATTACCAAGGCAAGAACAGCGCCAATCAAGACACCTCCGAGAGCGAATATGCCGGACCATAGTTCAGTCATGCATCACCATCACTCCTCGGCGCGGGCAGGCGGGTGTTGCGGAGCTTCTGGAGTTGGGTTCGGAGCTCTTCCATCTCCGACTCCATCGACTGCAGCTTTTCGTTCATGCGGAGGATGACTTCTACGCCGGCGAGGTTGACGCCGAGGTCGTTCATCAGGCGCTGCACCTGGCGGAGGCGGGCGATGTCGGCTCGGGAGTACATGCGGATGCGGCCGGTCGTGCGTTTCGGGGCGACGAGGCCGACGCGCTCGTACTGGCGCAGCGTCTGCGCGTGCATGCCGACGATGCGCGCGGCGATCGAGATGACGTATACGGGGTCGTCGGGTGCGTGTTCGGTGTCGTTCATGTTGTTTCTGGTCGTTCAGTCTTTCAGTCGGTCAGTTTTTCGGTAGGCCGTCTACACGCCGGCGGCGCTCAGTTCTTCGAAGAGCGCCTTCTGTTTGTCGTCGAGGCTTTCGGGGAGCTTCACGCGGACTCTTGCGTGGAGGTCGCCTTTGCCTTCTTTGTTGAGGCGCGGCATGCCGAGGCCGCCGAGCTTGAAGACACGACCGTTTTGCGTGAGCGGCGGGATCTTCAGCATGACCTTCGCGGCCACCGTCGGCACTTCCGCCTCGCCGCCGAGGACGGCGGTGGTGAGCGGCACCTCGATCTCCGTCACGAGATCGTCGCCCTTGCGCTCGAACTGCGGGTGCGGGCGCACGGTGGTCACGAGCAGCAGATCGCCCTTGGCGGCGCCGCCCATGCCCGGCTGGCCTTCCTTCGCGATGCGCACCTTCGACCCGCTGCCGACGCCAGCGGGGATTTTCACTTCGATGCGGCGGGGCCGCTGCACCTGGCCGTGACCGCCGCACGTGTGGCAGGTGGCGCCGGCGATCTCGCCGCTGCCGCCGCAGGTGGCGCAGGGCTCCTGCGCCAGCATCTCGATGGTGCGGGAGGTGCCGTGGTACGCCTCTTCGAGCGTGATCTCGACGGGCTGCTGGATGTCGGCGCCGCGGCGGGACATCGTGCGGACGCCACCGCCGCCGCGGCCGAAGAACTGGCTGAAGACGCCGCCGAGGTCGCCGAGATCGCCGACATCGAACTGCTGCGAGCCGCCGCCGTTGCCCGCGAAGCGCGTGCCGCCGCGCTGGCGCTGAGCCTCCTCGATCTGGTCGGCGAACTCCCAGCGGTCGCCGTACTTGTCGTACTTGCGGCGCTTCTCGACGTCGGAGAGGACTTCGTAGGCGTTCGTGATCTCCTTGAACTTCGCCTCTGCCGCCTTGTCACCGGGGTTGACGTCCGGGTGATGCTTGCGGGCGAGCTTGCGGTACGCGGAGCGCACCTCCTTGTCGGAGGCGCCGCGCTTGACGCCGAGGATCTCGTAGAAGTCCGCCATCGGGAGCATTGTAGCTCGGCTCGGCAAGTGCTGGCAATTAAGCTGATATCAATCGACTCAAGTTATTTGACATGCTCGCCATCGTTACGATAGATTATCGACGGACGACCAGCAGCCGGAACGACGAGATTCAGATTCAATCGAGACAAGACAGGAGGACAACATGGCAGACATAACCCGGTGGGATCCCTTTGCGGAGCTGGCGACGCTCCGGCGAACCATGGACAACTTCTTCGACGAAGGCCGGCCCTGGCGGGTGTTGAACGGCGGGCCGTCGGGCGCCGAGGCGTACTTCCCGGTCGACCTGTATGAAACAGGCGATAGCGTCGTCGTCAAGGCGTCGCTGCCCGGCGTGAAGCCCGAAGACATCGACATCTCCGTCAACGGCGGTGTGCTGACGCTGAAGGGCGAGTCGAAGGAAGACCACGAGGAGAAGGCCGAGAACTTCTACCGGCGCGAGCGGCGTCACGGCACGTACGTGCGGCAGTTCACGCTGCCGTCGGAGGTGGACTCGGCGAGGGCGAAGGCGGTGGTCGAGCACGGCGTGCTCAAGCTGACGCTGCCGAAGTCCGAAGCGGCAAAGCCTAAGACGATCAGAGTGCAAGCCAAGCCGATGATCGAGGCGAAGACGTCGTAACAAGGCAATTCATCCGGCTGCGTGGCGGAGGCTCCGGGGATCAGCCCGGTGCCTCCGCCGTTCTTTACACGCAGCCGGAACTACCGCGAAGTCGCGCACAGACACAATGGTTTCGCAACACTACTCCCGCGCGTCCTGCGTGGAGAAGCTGTATGTTGAGCCCCATGGCGGGGCACACCGACGTAACTCCACCGCACAAACTGGGAAGCGCAATGCATATGAATACGGCGTCACACCAGACCCGGCGCGCGACGTCGGCGCGCCGCGCCGCTGGCGCGCTCGCGATCTTTGCCACGATGCTTGTCGCGGCAGCATGCGGTGGCGGATCATCCTCTACGCCCGCCACACCAACAACGCAAACGGTGTCCACCGCCCCATCGGCCGTTCGTCCGACCGCGGCGGCGGCCACTGCCGCGATACCGCCGGGGCCAACGCCGACCGTTGGGCCAGCGGGCCTCATCGGACAGCCGAGTGGTGTTGCCGTCGACGCCGCCGGCAACGTGTACTTCAGCACCAACGCCACGTGCCTGCTCCGAAAGCTGAGCCAGGGCGTCGTGACGAAGGTGGCCGGCGAGCCGGGGGGGCACGTCTGCGGTTCGAGCCCGGACGGGCCGGCAGCCAGCAGCAAGCTCAATCATCCGCTGGGCGTTGCGGTCGCCCCGAACGGCGACGTGTACATCGCGGACAGCATCAACTGCAGCGTGCGCAAACTCAGCGGCGATGTCGTAACAACCGTCGCCGGAGCGGGCGCCGGCCAGTGCGTCTACAACCTGGATGCGGGCCCCGCGCTTTCGGTGCACATCTACCCGTCGGCCGTGGCTGTTGACGCACAGAACAACGTGTTCATCGCCGACTGGGCGAACTGCCGCATACGCGAACTGAGCGGCGGGAATATCACGACGGTTGCCGGCGTGGGCACGGGCGCGCTGGCCGGGTGCGGCAGCGGAGGCGACGCCGGTCCCGCCACCGCGGCACAACTGAACAAGCCTTTTGGCGTGGCGGTGGGTGCAGGTGGTGACCTGTACATTTCCGACACGAGCGACTGCAAGATCCGCATCGTGCACAATGGCACGATCCACACCTTCGCCGGCACGGGCGCCGGCACGCCGAACTGCACGGCAAGCGGCGACGGCGGCCTCGCGTCGGTGGCCGCCATTGGCACACCGATCGGCATCGCCGTCGGAAGTGACGGCGCCGTGTACATCGCCGACGCGGGCAACTGCAAGGTGCGCCGAGTGGGGCCGGACGGCGTCGTCACGACAGTAGCGGGCATCGCAGGGACGCCCAGTGTTGCTTGCGGTTTCGCCGGCGACGGCGGCCCGGCGACCAGCGCCAAGCTCGGCCGGCTATCGGGCATCGCACTGGGCGCCGACGGCAGCCTCTACATTGCGGATGACGAGAACTGCCGGATTCGCGAAGTCGTAGGTGGCGTCATCAACACGATTGCGGGCAGCGACGCGTGTGACGGGCCCGTCGTCAAGCGCTGAGCACCGAGTCCCGCGCAGACCATCGCGCGCTGAACAGCCATGGTGAATGCGGGCTGGGAGCTATCCCTACTCGGCTGATCCAGCCTCAATCGCTCCCGCCACGGCCGCGGGCGCTGCGCGCCGCGGACGCTTTCGGCTTCATGGCGAAGCCGGAGTGACGCCGACCGTCGTGGTAGTGGCACCGGGCAGCGCTACGATCGTGAGCAACGGCGCATTCGGGGCGGACGTCACGGTGCCATTCGTCGATACAGTGTACCCCGCGGGGTAGACCGATACGGGGAGTTGGAAGCTGCTGACGACCCCGGGCGGGAACGGACGCCCGCCCGGCATCGTGTTCGACCACGCCACGGCAAGACTCCTGGTGGTAGCGTCATAGCGCACATCCGTGGGCGTCCCTGCCAACGCGAGCGGGTGCGGGCGAATGATCGCCTGCGCCGCCGCGGCGTTCAGGGTTAGGCCCGCGGGAGGATCTGCCAGGTTCCGGATGAGAGTGTCGTACGACCAGAACGCCCAGGGGATCATCGCCGCGTCGAGCTTGTCGGCCTCGCGCGTGATCTGCGCCGGATCGGTCGTCGCGCCCCATTCGCCGGCGAGCAACGCCCCGTGCGCCTGTTCCGACCAGGCGACGGCGTTAGCGATCACTGACCCTTCCGCATCCGGCGAGAGAGGGTAGATGTGAAAACCCAGGCCGGCAGCATCGTCGCCGCCGGGCCTTGCGATGTTCGTGCGCCCCTGGCCGAAGTTGAACAGCACGAACGGCTCCGCGAACACGAGATGACTGCGATCGGCGCTGCGGATCGCCGCATCGCCAACCCCGTAGAAGGGGTCAAGTTCGGCTTGGTCGAGCACCGGGCAGCCTGCGGCATCGAACGCGCATGGTGCCCACGTTGTGCCTGGCCACGGCTCGTTGAGCAGGTCGTACCCCATCACCGCCGGCTCACCGGCGAATCGGCGGGCGAGTTCTCGCACCGCGACGGCGTATTGTTCCTGGAGCGGGATGCCGCCGGGGCCTGGCCGGTTGTCCCAGAAGCTCTGGAACGCCGCCTGGATCGCGGGGTTGGTGATGTAGTACAGGGGGAAGCCGGTGTGCGTATTCTCCGCGCCATTGGTGAGCGTCATCCAGTCCGGAAAGCCATCTGACCCAACCGACGGTCCCCAACCGTCCTGGTGGAGGTCGAGCAGTACGAGCAGATGGTGCTTCCCCAGAACGCTCACCGTGGCGGCGATGTTGTCCAGGTACGTCGAATCGACCTTGCCAGGCTCGGGCATGAGCCCGGTCATCATGACGCCGAGTCGGACGAGATCGAACCCGTTGTCGGCCAGCCACGCGGCATCCGCGTCGTCGAAGCCAAAGGCCGCCGGGTAGTACGGCGCCTCCTTCGCCACCATGTTGACGCCGTGCGGCATCAAGACGCGCCCGGCGGCATCGGTGAGCCAGCGACCGTCGTGCGACACGACGCCAATCGGGAACGGATCGGTCGCGGCGACAGGCAAGGGTGTGGACTGACGGCCGGACCCGGAGCCGCCGCACGCGGCGAGCAGCGCGAGTGCGACCGCGGCCGGCCACACGAAGCGGGGGCGCCGCGCCGCGACCTTCGTCGAGCCACTGGCCAGCGGCGCGTTTCGCGTCACCGGAGTTGGGTCGACGTGCGGCATCGTGTACGCCCTGAGTACGGGCGGCCACGCATCGGCCGCCGCTACGGGATCACCGACGTTATGCGGGATCTGTAGATGGTTCCGCTGCCCCGATGCCCATGGCGTCCGCAGCCGGCGATCCGCCGCGAGGGCGGCCGATGACGGTGAGCTCCAGCAGCTCGGCGACGTCGAACGTCTTCATCCGCTTCGTGTCGTCGGGCTGGACGGTCGGGATGCCATCTTCGAACATCTGGATGCAGAAGGGGCAAGCGGTGGCGATCACCTGGGCGCCGGTGGCGACGGCTTCCTCGGTACGGGCGACGTTGATGCGCTTGCCCTTCGACTCCTCCACCCACATGTGACCGCCGCCGGCGCCGCAGCAGAAGCTGTTGTCGCGGTTGCGCGGCATCTCGACGCGAGCGCCGCCGGGCAGCGCATCGACGATGTCGCGCGGGCTGTCGTAGTTGCCGTTGTGGCGGCCGAGGTAGCAGGAGTCGTGGTAGGTGATCGCGAGCGGCAGATCCTGTTTCGGGATCAGCGCGCCGTCCTTGAGGAGCTTCGATAGGAACGTCGTGTGGTGGATCACCTCGAACTTGCCGTCGAAGTCCGGGTACTCGTTCGCCATGGTGTTGAAGCAGTGCGGGCAATTGGTGATGATCCGCTCGACGCCCTTCGCGTGCATCACTTCGATGAGCGATTTCGCCTGCTCCTGGAACAGATACTCGTTGCCGAGGCGGCGCGCCGGGTCGCCCGTGCACTGCTCCTCGTCGCCGAGGCAGCCGAAGCTGACGCCGGCTTCGGCGAGCAGGCGCGCGACAGCGCGGGTGATCGGGATGTTGCGGTCTACCATCGCACCGGAGCAGCCGACCCAGTAGAGGTACTTCTGGCTGCCATCGAACGTCGGAATATCGAGGCCGTCCATCCAGTCGGTGCGGGTGAACTGCGCGCCGCGCCAGGGGTGGCCGCGCTGCTCGATCTGCTGGAGGGTAGCGGCCGCGGTCTCCGGCATGTTGGCTTCGTTCATGGTGTAGAAGCGGCGCATGTCCTGGAGCGCGGGGACGTGCTCGATGAAGACCGGACACTGCTCCTGGCAGGCGCCGCAGGTCACGCAGTCCCAGACCGGGTTGAAGCCGACGGCATCGATGAGGGTGAGGTCGGCGGGGTGGGGAACCGCAGATTGCGCAGATTCCGCAGAAGGCTTCGGGGATTTCAGGGCGTCCCAGACAAAGATCGGCGAACTGATCTTGTGCACTTCGGACTCGATGGCGGCGCGCATGTCGTGCATGAGCTTCTTGGGCGAGAGTTCTTTTCCGGTGAGGTAAGCCGGGCAGTTGATCTCGCAGCGGCCGCACTCGGTACAGGTGTAGGGATCGAGCATCTGCTTCCAGGTGAGATCTTCGATCTGACCGGCGCCGAAGCGCTCGAGGCTCTCGAAGTCCTTGATCGGCTGGAGCTTCCCGGTGGGTTCGATGCGACGGAACATGATGTTCGGCGCCACCGAGAGCACGTGCGAATGCTTGCTGTAGGGGAGGTAGTTCGCGAAGAGCAGGAAGTCGTAGAGGTGGGCGTACCACCAGAAGTTCAGGAAGCCTTCCTGCACGCTGCGCGACATGCCGAGGCCGTCCCACAGCTTCGCGAATGAGTAGGCGAGGAACGACCATCTCTCGCCGCCCTGCGGATCGGTCGCGATCTCGAAGCTGTTCACCATGACATCGCTGAGCATCAGGAAGGCGATGAAGAAGAGGATCAGCCAGGCGTCCATGTTGAACGTCATGCGGGCCGGTTTCCAGAATCGCCGCTGCCAGGCGGCCATGCCGCAGCCGATGAGGACGAGGATGTTGAAGGTATCCATCGGCCCGCGCACGGTGATGTCGTAGAAGAAGCCGAATACGTGCTCGAAGGAGATGCTCTCGTTGAAGCCTTTGAGGATGAAGTTGAGGGTGCGGACCTGGAGGACGATGAAGCCCCAGTAGATGAGCGAGTGGAGGAGGCCGCTGTACCAGTAGCGCTTCCGGGCGACGCGGGAGTTGCCCAAGAGATACGGAACGAGCGACGTCATTCGCTCGAAGAGGTGGTCGAAGCGGTTGTCACCCTTGCCGCGGGCGAAGACAGAGACCTTGATGGAGATGGAGTACGCGAGGAAGAGGAGCAGGCCGGCGAACGAGATGTAGTAGATGTAATTGCCGGGGAACTCATGGCTGGGGAGCAAAGTCGGGCCTCCTCGGACTGTTGTCGCGATGGGGATTCTATCGCTGGCGCCGGGTTGAAGCTAGACGCCGCGACTGGCGCGCGCCGAAGCCGTCGCCGGCGCGGCGAGGGAGCGATCGTATCTGGGGGAGGGGTTCGCGGATCGTGCCGCGCTGAGGGCTGGTAGCTAGCGTATTGCGGCTAACATTTCGTTACTGTGGCGGTTCGCCGGGAGACCTCGCACGCGGGGGCAGTCCGTCCGACGAAGCGCTGTACTGCGTCGGTCCGGCTTCGCCGGACTCACAGCCGAGGACGGCTGTGCCACACGCTTTGCGTCGCGCAACTAACGCCAATTCGAAAGCACTACACTAGCGCTGGCCCATGACGGCGAGGGCCTCGCGGTACCAGTTGATGGTGCGGTCGAGGCCGTACTCCAGGGTGCGGTGCGCGATCCAGCCGAGCTCGGCTTCCGCCCGCCGCGCGTCGGGCTTGCGGCGCTCGATGTCGGCCGGGCGCGGCGGCACGTGCATGATCTCGGAGCGCGATCCGGCCGCTAGCACGATCATCCGTGCGATCTCAAGCACGCTATGCTCGCGCGGTTGCCCCAGGTTGTACACGCGACCGGCGGTGCCGTCGGTGAACATCGCGGCGATCAACCCCTCGACGAGGTCGTCCACATAGCAAAGGCTGCGCGTCTGTGATCCGTCGCCATGCACCGTCAGCGGCTCGCCGCGGAGCGCCTGGCCCGCAAACGTCGGCACCATGCGCCCGTCATCCAGATCGTTGCGCGGACCGTAGCAGTTGAAGATCCGCACGATGCGCGCATCGACGCCGTGCGACGCGATGTACGACGTGGTCAGCGCTTCGGCGAAACGCTTGCCCTCGTCGTAACAGGCGCGAGGGCCGACGGGATCGACGTTGCCGAAATAGGACTCGCTTTGCGGGTGTTCAAGCGGATTGCCGTAGACCTCAGAGGTCGACGCGAGAAGGAACTTCGCGCCGTTCTCGCGAGCGATGTCCAGTGCGACCCAGGTGCCCTGTGAGTTCACGCGGAGCGTCTCGAGCGGGTACTGGCCGTAGCCGACGGGGCTGGCCGAGCTCGCGAGGTGGAAGACGGCATCGCAGGCGATGCGCGGCGCCGTTTCGAGGTCGGCGTCGATCAGCGTGAACCGCTCGTCGCCCTCCAGATGTGCGACGTTCGCGCGCTTACCCGTGATGAAGTTGTCGACGACGACGACGGTCCAGCCTTGCGCGAGAAGCACGTCCGTTAGATGGGAGCCGATGAATCCACCGCCGCCAGTGACGAGTGCCCTCACGAGGCCACAACTCCCGCGGACGTGATGGGCACGCCGGCACGCGTGGTCGGTGGAGGCGCAGGCAGCACCAGGAACTCGCGTCCAGCCATGGCCGTACCCACGCCGAAGCAGGCGAACCCCGCTTCGAGCACGCGCTCGCGGTCGAGCACGTTGCGGCAATCGGCGATCAGTGGCGTCCGCACGAGGCCGCGCAGCCGGTCGAGATCGATCGCGCGAAACTCGTCCCACTCCGTGGCGATGACGATCGCATCGGCGCCGGTCGCGGCCGCGTACGCGTCACTCGCGAGTTCCGCACGGGGGAAGGCCGCACCGAACGCCGCCAGCGCGAACGGGTCGTAGGCACGCACCTCGGCGCCCTCATTGATGAGCAACCGCGCGATGTCCACGGAGGGCGCTTCACGGATATCGTCGGTGCCGGGCTTGAATGCGACACCGAGCAGGGTGATCACGCGAGACTCCAGCGAACCCAGCGCCTCGCGCAGCATGCGGATGACGCGCCGCCGCTGGTCGGCGTTGATCTGGAGTACGGCATTGAGCAGCTGCGGGTGCGCGCCGTAGACGGTGGCGAGATACGTGAGCGCGCGCACGTCCTTCGGCAGACAGCTCCCGCCGAAGCCGAGGCCCGGATTGAGGAACCGCGCGCCGATGCGTTCGTCGAGCCCCATGGCGTACGCGACATCGGCCACGTTCGCGCCGGCGCCTTCGCAGATTGACGCGATCTCGTTGATGAACGAGATCTTCGTCGCCAGGAACGCGTTCGAGGCGTATTTGATCATCTCCGCCGTCTTCGGGTCCGTGAAGATGACCTTTGCGTTGAGCGGTGCATACAGTTCCGCAACAGCTCGCGTGGCGGCCTCGTCTCGGCCGCCCAGGACGATGCGGTCCGGATGGAAGAAGTCCTGCACGGCTGAGCCTTCGCGCAGGAACTCCGGATTCGCGACGATCTCGAACTCCTGTCCACCGACGCCGTTCTGAGCGGCGAACAGGTAGTCGAGCGTTTCACTCGTGCCGACGGGCGCGGTACTCTTGTTGACGATGATCGGGTGCGCGCCGTGCGTGTGTTCGCCGATCCTGCGCACGGCGTCGCGCACGTGCCGGAGGTCGGCGGCGCCCTCGGGCGTGGACGGCGTGCTGACGGCGATGAAGATGAAGTCCGCATCGGCAACGTCGTACTCGGTCGTGAATCGCAGCCGGCCGCTCGACAGGCTCTTGCGAAGCAACTCTTCGAGACCGGGCTCGTAGATCGTTGTGGTGCCGGCGGCAAGCGTGGCGATCTTCTGCTCGTCGATGTCGATAGCGGTGATGACGTGGCCCAGCTCCGCCATGCAAACGGCGTAGACGAGTCCGACGTATCCCGTGCCGACCACAGCGATCCGCCTACTTTGCGTCAAGAGAACCTCCAGCGTGAAGCGGCAGGCGAACGACAAATCGGGCGCCGCACCCGCGCAGCGCGGGTTCGACCGAGAGACAAGCCTGCATCACCGCGCAGAGGCGGTCGGCGATGAAGAGGCCAAGTCCGTAGCTGTCGGAGCGCTCATGCTCGCTGCGATACCCCGGCTCGAAGATGCGATTGCGGAACTCCGGGGGCACTCCGCTGCCCTCGTCTTCCACTTCGACAAGCACGTCGCCGCCCTCACACCGCGCCGACACACTCACCGTGGAGCCGGACGGCGAGTATTTCGCCGCATTGGAGAGGAGATTTGTGACGACCATCCCCAGCATGTGGCGGTCAGCCGTCACCGGACAAACCACCCCGGCGTGCGCCGTGAAGACGTGTTTCGGAAACGAGAGCGCCTGATCGGCACACAGATCGTGGAGCAACGCGAGTACGTCGAACTGCTCGCGCGCGTCGATCCGGCACGCGTTCGAGGCGGCGTACATCTGGAGCACAGCATCGACGATGCCGCTCATTCGATACGCCTGCCGGTGGATGATCTCCGCCAGGCGCCGCTGCTCAGTCGGCTCGCTCGTCTGCATCAGCTCGGCCGCCGCGGCGAGCGACGCCAAGGGAGCGCGCAGCTCGTGCGCCATGCTGGGCACAAGCTCAAGCGAAGGCGCCGTGCTGCCTCCGAGCGGCGCACGGATGCCGGGGTCATCGCGAAGAGGCGTCGTCGGTGCGATCATGGGCGGAGTGCACTTCGGCGCGACCGTGTCAGTCGCGATACGCCGATCCTTCCGAGTACTTGAACGTCGTCGATGAGGTAGCGTTTCGCTAACCGGCGTGGTTCTCCCGAAAGACGGAACATCCACTCCAGTCCGCGGGACTGCGCCCAATGCGGCGCCCGCCTCGTACGGCCCGAAAGGTAGTCGAAGGAGCCGCCGATGCCCGCCGCGACGGGCACCCCCAGATCGCGGTGCTCCTGGATCCAGAAATCTTGCTTCGGACACCCGAACGCGACGAACAGGAAGTCCGGCCGGGCGTCGCTGATGAGACGGCGGATGTGTAGATCTTCGGCGCCGTCGAGTGGCCCGATCGGTGGAGCGTAGACACCGGCAACATGGAAGGCTCCGTGCGCGACCGCGAGACGGTCGACGGCCCGAACAGCCACGCCAGGTGCGGCCCCGAGGAAGAAGACACTCGACCCATGCGCACGGGAATGGCGCACTGCCATCTCAATGAGGTCCGGGCCGGTGATGCGCGCGGGAAGCGAACCGCCAAGGTAGCGCGCGGCCCAGCGGACCGGCATTCCGTCGGCGGTCACGATGTCGGCGTCGTTCACGAGCGCTCGAAACGCCGGGTTCCGGACGCCGATCGCCAGGAAGTCGAGGTTAACCGTGACGACCTGGTGGCTTCCGCCGGACCGGACGTACGCGTCGAGTTCTTCCGCTACTTCGTCGTGCGTAAACGGATCGATCCCCATCCCGAGAATCTCGACACGGCCCCGCTTTGCATCGCGTGCGGAGGCGCTTGCGAAGGATCGAGGCGGCATTTGTGAAACGGCCACGACAGTACCTCGTCAGCATTCCTATTCGATCAGAGCGATACGACGACAGGGTCGGTCGCCGGCTCGAGCCTGCGACAGATCCGGAACTCACGGGCGGCGGCGATACCATCGCTCGACGCCGGAGAGGCAGGGCCACAACGCTGCACTCGGCGCTGCGCAGCGGCCCGAAACGAACTTTGCGGGGGTACATCCCGGCGGCCCTCGTAGTCCTAACGAAGAGCCGCGCGGGTTATGTCAGCAGCATGCGCTGTTGGTTGAGATTAGGTCAAGACCGATCTTGACAAAACGGCAACTTTGACGTGAATTCGTAATAGCAGGTGGGTGTTTGGTGGAGACAACGGCGCCGGCGCCGGGTTGAGGTGCTGGAACCTGTACGCCGCCCTGTGGTTCGCAATGAGGGGTCGATCGGCAGGCAAGCATGGTGCAGCTCTGACCGATCGGACTAGGCTGATCAGCTTATGCGGCGGTTCGTGTGTAGGTCGATCGGTGTACCGCCAGACACGTTCGCGCAGAGCAGCGCGACCTCGGCCAACCGGCGCGCCCTTGACATGCCGGTCATCGGATCTGGTTGACTCTATGGGGGGGCTTATGGTAACTGATCGCAGGGCAGCCCCCTGGGCGTGCAATAGTCCCTGCATCGCGGCGTTCTTGACAATTGCGCTCGCATCGAGCGGCGGCGGTTTGGAGCACGGCAGGCCAATCAGCAAGCCGCAGTTCAGCCGTGATCCCGGTGTCCGGATATGAGTGGAACCTCCAACATGAACGTGTTCCTGGCATGTGACCATCTGCTCGTACGTCACGCGCTCGCCGCGTTGCTGCGCCGCCAGTCCGGCGTGCACGTCGTTGGCGAGACGGGATTGCACGCCCGCCTGCCCGACGACGCGAAGACGCTCTCGGCGGAGATCGTGCTGTTGACGGTGGACCGGGCGGAACGGGCGACGTCGCCGATGATCCGCGAAGTTTGCGCCGATCTCGGGACGATCCCCGTGGTCCTGCTAAATCTCGCCGGCGACGACGACCGGCTGCTGGCCGCGCTGCCGCTTGGCGTGCGCGGCATCATCGACCCAAACGTCGACGCGTCACGTCTCCTGGAGTCCCTGCGAGAAGTAGTGAGCGGCGAGATCGTTGTTTCGAAACGTTTGGCAAGCCGCCTCGTTGGAGAGTACGTGGCGTCGTTGACAGACGAGCGCACGCGAGGATTACCGCGCGCCGGGCAGAAGAACGGCGAGCTAAGCGAACGTGAGCGCGAGGTGCTGATCCGCCTCGCGAGGGGCGAGACCAATCGGCTGATCGGCGATGGCATGTACATCTCCATTCACACCGTCCGTGCCCACGTGCGGAGCCTGATGCACAAGCTGAACGTGGCGAATCGGGTGCAGGCAGCGACGTACGCATTCGAGCACGGACTGGTGGACAACGGAGCTGCGCTTCGTCGCGAGCCTAGCGGAGGTGTTGGCGCGAAATGACTGTTCTTCTTGTCGAAGACGACCAGGACCTCGCCGAGATCGTCGGCTACACGCTGAGGCGCGCGGGACACGAGGTGGTCATCGCGTACGACGGAATCGCCGCGCTGCGCCTGCTCAAGACGCGAGCCCTGAGGCTGGTGATCCTGGACATCAACCTTCCTCAACTGGATGGTTGGCAGGTGCTGCGCCAGATCCGCGTTTCATCGGCGACGCCGGTGATCATGCTCACGGGGCAGAGCGCCGACGACGAGGTCGTCCGCGCCCTGAAGCTGGGCGCCGACGACTATGTGACGAAGCCATTCAGCCCGGCTCAGCTCGTGGCCCGGGTGGAAGCGGTCCTGCGCCGCACGGTGCCCGAAACCGGGACGACCAGCGCCCGCGTGCTGGACATCGGAGACATCTCGCTGGACGTGGGCGTGCAGCAGGTGACGATCCGCGGCCGGGAGGTCGCCCTGACGAAGATCGAGTTCCGGCTGCTGCACGAGCTTGCCCTGCGGGAAGGCGAAGTCGTCTCGCACCAGGAGCTGGGGCGTCGCATCTGGGGCGTCCAGGACATCGGTAGCGCGGCCATGGCGAAGAGTCATATCCGCAACCTTCGCCGCAAGATCGAACCCGACGCCGCGCGGCCGCTCTACGTACACACGGTCGCCGGCCTCGGATACCGTCTCACGGCGAGCGGACATGCGCGCCTGATGAACTCCGACAAGAAGCCGGCATGAGGTCCTGGGCGTATCCCGGCGTCACGCGCGAGCGACGACGCTGGCGAACGCACCGACCGCCGAAGACGGGGCGACGATGAAAATTCTCCTTGCGGACGCCGATATCGACCTGAGCGATGTGACGGCGTTTGCCCTGAGGCGGCAGGGATTCTCCGTGTCGATCGCCTATTCGGGCGCTCAGGCGCTCCAAAACCATCGCGATGAGCGACCGGACGTCGTGTTGCTGGACCTTGGACTGGCGGAGCCGAAGGGCATCGAGGTGCTGCGGAGCATTCGTGAGCAGGGTGAGACGCCGGTCATCGTCCTCGATCGGCGCCCGCACCCCGCGACCGACGACGAGTCATCGATGGTGGAAGCGTTCTCGGCCGGGGCCGACGACTACGTCACGAAGCCCTTCTCCTTTCGTCAGCTCGGGCTCCGAGTGACCGCGGTGGCCCGCCGCCGGGCGGCGCAAACCTCGCCCTCGGCGCTGGATCTGCCGGGTCTGGCTATCGATCCGGATACATGGTCGGTGTCGTACGACGGCCAGCCGCTGAGCCTCACGCGCATTGAGTTCCGGATCCTGTACTGCCTGGCGTCGCATTTCGGACGGGTTACGCCCACCGACCGGCTGCTGCGGTACGTCTGGTCGGGGGAGGGCGGTGACAGCAATGTGCTGAAGACCCACCTCTCGCATGTCCGCCAGAAGTTCGGCGCCAAAGGCATCCCCCTGTCCATCACCGCGGTGCCAAATATCGGCTACGTGCTGCGCGCCGCGGTGGCGGCGACCGAAATAGACGAACCAGACGAAGCCGCGCGATCTCACGTGTCTTAGACACGGACTTAACGCTCGCTCAACTGGATACAGGTACAACGAAGAAGACACCTCGCTGTTTTGTTATGTCCGGGGGCTTTCCGTTGGCGACGCTACCACACGAAGTAGACGCACCACTCGCTCGCTCGGGCGGCTTTGTCGCCGTTGCGCCCGACGACTCCGGTATACAACTCGACCGGGCGACGTTCGAGAGCAAGCGCGTACAGCTCTTCGCGAAGCGGATGATGGACATCGTCGGTGGCATCGCGCTGCTGGTGCTGTTCAGCGTCCCCGCGGCGCTCGTCGCTCTGGCGATCCGCCTCGAATCTGCCGGTTCGCCGGTACTGACCCAGGTGCGGGTCGGCAAGTACGGGCGGACGTTCAAGATGTACAAGTTCCGGACCATGTACCGGGATGCGGAAGCCCGCCGTGCGGAGCTCCTGGACCTCAACGAGCAAGATGGCCCGATCTTCAAGATACGGAACGATCCACGCATGACGCGGCTCGGGCGCTGGCTGCGGAAGCTGAGCGTCGACGAGCTGCCGCAGCTGCTGAACGTCGTGCGGGGCGAAATGAGCCTGGTTGGGCCTCGCCCCCCGTTGCCACACGAGGTGATGGTGTACACGGACCGGCAGCTCCGCCGGCTGCAGGCGAAGCCGGGGCTGACGGGCCTGTGGCAGGTACACGGTCGCAGCACGCTGACGTTCGAGAAGATGGTCGCGCTTGACCTCGAGTACATCGACGAGTGGACGCTTCTGCGCGACGTGGTGATCCTCGCCAAGACGTTCCCGGCCGTGGTATCGACACGAGGCGCGTTCTGAGCGAGCTTGACGCGTTCTCCTCCGCCGGTTTACGCGTCCTCAATGTCCGGGTCGTTAGAATGGATACTGGCAGCGCGGCGAGCGCGCCCCAGAGTTCGCACCCAAGAGGAGTCTTCCGATGGCGATGAAACCGCTGATAGTCGCGGCGCGGTACAAGTACCTGCTGCTCGTGCCCTTCCTCGTCATCATGCCGATTGCGATCGGGCTCATGCTGATCGCGCCGCAGCCGAAGTTCACATCCTCGGCTAAAGTCTGGGTGAACCCGCCCGCATTGCTGCCATCGATCCCCAGCTCCGACCCGGCATACGTCTCGCCCGCGCAAAATCGCGCCAATGACCTCAACGAGCTGCTCGCGACGGATTCGTTCTCGATTGGCGTCGCGCAACGCGCGGGCCTTGCCGTGGATACGCAGCAGGCGAAGGACGCGGCCGTGATCAAAGTGCGCACCGGCACGAGCGTCTTCGCCGAAGGACGCCATCTCGTGGATGTCTTGCACACCGACAGCAGCCCGACGGCGGCGATGAAGATGACGGAGGCCCTCGTCGGGAGCTTCACGGACGAAGTGCAGGCTCAGACCAAGAAAGAGATCGAGCAGGCCGTCAGCTTTTACACGAAGCAGCGCCAGGACAACCAGTCGAAGCTCGACGAGGCACAACTTGCGCAACAGTCGTACCGACCGACATCGCCGACGGACTCGCATATCACTGAGCTTGCCGCCGCGGTGACGGCGGCACAGCTCTCGGTGAGCACCAGCGCGAAGGCATTGGCAGACGCGCAGCAGCTCTCCGGATCGGCCGGCACACAGACGGTGACCACGCGCGATGCCCCCAGTCTGCCGACGGCCGCGGAACCGCGGAAGAAAACGTCGCTGTTGATCTTCCCTGTGGTGGGGCTCTTCCTCGCCATCAGCCTGAGCGCGGGACTCTACGGCCTGCTGCTCCGCACCGACAACAACATCCGCGTCGCGGAGGACCTGCAAGCGCTGCCCGGCCTGTTGCTGCTGGGCACGGTGCCCGATGTTGCCAAGATGAAGCGGCGCCGCTGGCCGCGGCACTTCTACCGGCTGGCGTTGACGTCGTTGGGCAGTACGGCCCAACACGTGCCGTAGCGTGATTTTCAGGAAGCGAGCAACCCGATAGGCGCAGACGTAGGGGGCGGACAGGACATGGCAATGGAGCAGACGCGACCCTGGGAGGCCGCCCGAAGCGAAGAGACGTGGGGCGAAAGTTGGACCCCGGTTCTCGGCGCCATCGAGGAGCTGGCACTGACCGACCCACAGTTCGGCATCATCGAAGAGCGATTCCGGCAGATCGCGGCGCGCTGTCTCGAGACACGCGTGCCGACGGCCAGCCAATCGATCGCGATCTCCAGCGCAACGACGGGCGATGGAAAGAGTTCGGTGGCGATCGGGATCGCCGCCGCGGCGGCCCGGAATCTCGGCACCAGCGTGCTGCTGGTCGAGGCGGATCTCCGCCGGCCGGAACTGGCAGAGGACTTCCGTCTGCCTACCAGCATTGGCCTGAGCGACTACCTGATGTCCGAGGTGGAGTTGAAGCCGTGCATCCAGGCGACGCGCATGCAAAACGTCTGGCTGCTGCCGGCCGGGCGGCAGGCGCAGAACCCCGGCCCGCTGATCCGCTCCCAGCGGTTCCAGGACCTGATGAAGACACTGCACGAGACGTACCCGACGATCATCATCGATGTGCCGCCGCTGCTGACGTCGCCGGATGCGGCCGTCATCGCGCGGCAGGCCGAAGGGCTGGTGCTGGTAGTGCGAGCAGGGCGCACGCACATCCAGGATGCGGCGAACGCGTTGAAGGCGGTACGCGAGGTGCCGGTCCGTGGCGTCGTATTAAACGCCACCCGCGAGTGGTTCCCCGGGTGGATCGCGCGCCTGCTCGGCATGTCACGCTTCGCCATCGAGTAACGAGTTGAAACTGTACCTCGCATTCCTTGTGGTGTTCCTCATGCTGGGTCTGTCGACCCGCTCGCTGGGCGCGTGGAGCTATCTGGCGATCGGCGGCGCATCGGTGCTGCTGACGGGCGTCTACTTGTTCAGCACATCGGCCTGGGCATGAACGCGTACCTCGAGACCGGGTCGCAACGCCCGATCGTGCAGGATTCGAGCGTTCCCTTGCTCATCATCGCGACGGGTGCTGCGTTGAGCCTGGGCGCCTTCCTGGCGCTCGCCGGCGGCGGCATCGCGCTGCTCGTCGTCGCGGGTGGGCTACTCATGATGGCCGCGCTGGTGCGGCCGGTCATCGGACTGTACGCGGCGATGTTGTTCGCCCTTGCCGGCAACATCCACCTGAACGATCCGAACTACGCCGCCGGCAGCCGCCTGTTCCTGTCGGTTCGGGAGATCGCAGTCAACCTGACGCCGACAGAACTCGTGCTGATGTTTGCGGCGATCGGGCTGTGCATCCGCCTGGTATTCGATGACGAGGTGCAGTTCCGGGCTGGGGCCCTGCTGCTCCCGATCGCCTTCTTCATGACGGCCATCGCGCTCGCGGTCGCGGTCGGCATTTCGCGGGGGGCGGATATGGCCGTGCTGCGCCAGGAAGTGCGCGGGCTCGTGTTGCTGCCGATCCTGTATCTGCTGATCACGCACTTCGTCACGCGCCAGCAGCAGGTCACCCGGCTGATGTGGACGTTTGTCGTGGGCGCGAACATCATGGCGGCGGAGAGCGTCTATCGCTACCTCACGCAGGTCCGAAGCGGGTACAGTCTGGATCTCTCGCAGAGCATGGCCTTCGCGCACGAGAACTCTCTGCTGTGCGGCGCGGCGATCGTCCTGTTGCTCGCGCGGCTCGTATGGACCAGAAACATCGTCCAGGAGTGGAGGTGCGTAGCACTGATGCTCCTTCCGCTCGCCGCGATGCTGGTGATGCACCGGCGGGCGGGGTTGGTGGCGCTGGACGGAGGCGTCGCGCTGCTTTGCGTCGTGCTGCTGCGCGAGAAGGTGCGCACGTTCCTGGTGGTCGTGCCGCTGGCCGTCCTGGTGTTTGGCGCCGTGGTGGCCGCGACGTGGAACAACCCCGGCGGTTCGGGGGAGTTCGCGCGGTCGTTCCGGGCGGCCACGGGAAGCGCCGACGTAACGGCGCGCGACCAATCGTCGAACGATTATCGCGACCGAGAGGCGCTGAATATCCGCCTGAACATCAAGGCGGACCCCCTGGTTGGCCTGGGCTTTGGCCGCCCCTACGCGTTCTACGTGCCGGTTTCCAACCTGAGCGCGGATTGGCCGCTCTGGAGCTCCGTGCCGCACAACTCCGTACTGTGGATCTGGATGGACGCCGGGCTGCTGGGCTTCATTTCGCTCACCGTCCTCTTCGCCGCGGCGCTCTGCCGTTCGATGCAGCTGCTGCGGCTCTCCGCGACGGCGATGAAGCCGTACGCGTTCACCTTCGGCGCCATCGTATTGATGTTCTTCATGTATTCCTGGGTGGATCTGGGCATGATCACGCCGCGTACCTTGATCCTGTTCGGGCTGGCGCTCGGAGGCATCGGCACGCTCGGGATCATCGCTGAGTCCGAGCGCAAAGGGGCGGACCAGGCGGCGTAGGTCGAGCCGGCCGGCAGGGCAGTAGAGACGTCACGGCTCGGACGAGCAGCCTCGCCAACGGGATTGGGAGGGGTTGAGGAGCTCTACTTCTCGACGGAGCGCCACTCGGCACTCAACGGATCCTCAACGGGGAAGGCCTACCTTGCATACGGTATGAACCCCGTCCGCTGAAAGGAGCCGCCCAGGTGACCACCCTCGTTTCAACGGCAGCAATGCGCAAGCCAACGGGCAGCGCCGTCGGCGTCGCCGTCATCGGCTGCGGCTACTGGGGACCAAATCTCATCCGCAACTTCTTCGACACGCCCGGCTGCCGGGTGGTAGCAGCCTGCGACGCCAACGACGGACGCCTCGAGACGATCAGCCGGCGCCACCCGAGCCTGACCGTGACCACCTCCTTCGACGACGTGCTGGCCGACCCGTCGGTCGATGCGGTCGCCATCGCAACGCCCGTCAACACGCACGCACCGCTGGCGAAACGCGCGCTCGAAGCCGGAAAGCACGTCCTGGTCGAGAAGCCGATGACCACGACCGTCGCCGACGCGGAAGAGCTGGTGGACCTCGCCGAGCGCTCCGGCTTGACGCTGATGGTGGACCACACCTTCGTCTACACGGGCGCCGTCCGCCGCATCAAGCAGCTGATCGATACGGGCGAGCTGGGCAACCTCTACTACTACGACTCGGTGCGCATCAACCTGGGGCTCATTCAGCACGACGTGAGCGTCGTCTGGGATCTCGCCGCGCACGATCTGGCGATCATGGACTACTTGATCGAGCAGCGGCCGATCGGTATCAGCGCCGTGGCGTCGACGCACTTCCCCGGCGGCATGGCCGATGTCGCGTACCTGACGGTGCATTTCGAAAACGCGATGATCGCTCACTTCCATGTGAACTGGCTCTCACCGGTGAAAGTACGACAGGTGCTGATCGGCGGCGACCGACGGATGGCGCTCTACGACGACATTGAGTCGACGGAGAAGGTGAAGGTGTACGACCGCGGCGTGCGCTGGAGCGACGACAAGGACGAAGCACGCCGCGAGGCGCTCGTCGCGTACCGGCTCGGCGACATGTTCGCGCCGGTGCTGGATCAGACCGAAGCGCTGCGGAACGAGTGCGGCCACTTCATCGAGTGCATCCGCAGCGGGCAGGCGCCGGCGACGGACGGCCACGCCGGGTTGCGCACCGTCCGCATGCTGGCCGCCGCCGAACGATCGATCAACGAGCAGGGCGTGGTGGTGCGCGTCAATGGCTGATATCCGCGTCCCGTTTGTCGATATGCACGCCCGGCTGGCGCCGCTGCGCGCGGATCTGCTGGCGGCGTGCGCCCGGGTCATCGACAGCGGCATCGCCGTCATGGGGCCCGAAGGGCGCGCGCTCGAAGAGGAGTTCGCCGCGTTCTGCGGCGTTGAACACGGCATTGCCGTCGCCAACGGTACGGCAGCGCTGCAGCTCGCCCTTCTCGCGTTGAACATCGGCCCCGGCGACGAGGTGATCACCGTCTCCAATACCTTTATCGCGACGGTAGAAGCGATCAGCGCGGTAGGCGCGACGCCCGTCCTCGTCGACGTGGAACCCGACACCTACCTGATGGACCCGGCGGCGTTCGAGGCAGCCATCACGCCGCGGACGCGCGCGGTGATCCCCGTCCATCTCTACGGGTTGATGTGCGATATGCACGCACTGACCGCCATCGCGCGGCGCCACCGCCTGGCCGTCATCGAAGACGCCTGCCAGGCGCACGGCGCGACGCTGGGCGACGCCGTAGCCGGATCGATGTCGGATGCCGCATGTTTCAGCTTCTATCCCGCAAAGAATCTGGGGACGGTGGGTGAAGGCGGCATGGTCGTGACAGGAGACGCAGCTCTGGCGAAGCGCATGCGGTCATTGCGGAGCCACGGCGAGTCCGAACGCTATCATCACAGCGAACCGGGCTGGAATCTGCGGCTCGGCGAGATCCAGGCGGCCACGACTCGCGTGCAGCTCGGCCATCTTGCCGCCTGGAACGAAGCGCGGCGCCGCGTCGCGGGATGGTATGGCGAGCTACACGGCGGGCTCGATATGCAACTGCCTGTGGCGCCCGCGGGGCGAGAACACGTGTATCACCTGTACGTGGTTCAGGTCGACGACCGAGATCGGATACGGGAAGCACTGGCGGCGGATGGGATCGGGACGGGCGTACACTACCCGGTGCCCGTGTACGAGCAGCCGGCGTACCGCTCACTCGGCTTGAGCGCGGCCGGCCTGCCCGTGACGTCGGCGGCGGCTGGACGGCTGCTCTCGCTGCCCATGTACCCGGAGATGACGCGCGAGCAGGCCAACCTCGTGGCCGAGTCGCTTCGGCGGGCTATCGAGGCGCGACGACCGCTCGTGAGCGCACCTTCAATCGCGTAACGGAGCGCACAGCGCGGCGTTCGGATGATCGGGGCCTGCGACCGCGGGGCCAGCAGGGCAGGAATGGGAGCTATGACAGATCTTCACGGCGCGCGGATTCTCGTCACGGGTGGAGCCGGATTCATCGGCTCGTTCATCGTGGACCAGGCACTGGAAGCCGGCGCATCGCACGTTGCCGTCGTCGACGACTTCGTGCGCGGCCGCCCGGAGAACCTTGCGGCGGCACGCGCGACCGGCCGCGTCGACATGCGCGAGGGCGACATCTGCGACGAGGCACTGATTGACGAACTGACGGCCGGCTGCGACGTGGTGTTTCACCAGGCGGCGCTTCGCATCACCCAGTGCGCGGAAGAACCTCTGCGCGCCGTGCGGGTGATGATCAACGGCACCCAGAACGTCATCGAAGCGGCGGTGCGTCACAAGGTGAAGCGCGTCATCGCGGCCTCGAGCGCATCGGTCTACGGCGAGCCCAGCTACTTCCCGATCGACGAAGCACATCCATTCAACAACCGGACGCTCTACGGTGCGGCAAAGATCGCCAACGAACAGATCCTCCGCTCGTATAACGAGATGTACGGCATGGACTACATCATGCTTCGGTACTTCAACGCCTATGGCCCGCGCATGGACATTTACGGCGTCTACACCGAGGTGCTTGCCCGTTGGATGGACCGCCTGGACCGTGGTGAAGCGCCGATCATCTTCGGAGATGGCAAGCAGTCGATGGACCTCGTGTACGTCGGCGACCTCGCCCGCGCCAACATCCTGGCGGCGCAGAGCGACGTGACCGACGACGTGTTCAACGTCGGCACGGGCACCGAGACAACGCTGCGCGAGCTGTGCGAGATCTTGCTCGAATTGACGGGGCAAACGCATCTCGAGCCGCGGCACGAGCCCGAACGCAAGGTGAACCCCGTGCGCCGGCGCCTGTCGTCGATCGAGCGCATCCGCGGCGCACTTGGCTACGAGCCGCGGACCAGCCTGCGGGAAGGGCTGCTGGCGCTGATGGAGTGGCGCAAGGCGTCGCTGACGCTCTCGTGACGAGGCCTGCCAGGGAAGATGGCATCATCCGGCATCGACAGGCGCACTGAGATGGCTCCGCAGGTCACCATCATCATCCCCACGTTCAATCGCGCGCGTTACCTCGCCCGTGCGCTAGACGCGCTCGAACGGCAGACGGTCAGCCACGGCACGTTCGATGTGGTGGTTATCGACGATGGCTCCACGGACGATACCGGTGAGGTAGCGCGGGGGCCGTACGCATTTCCGCTGCAGCTCATCACGCAAACGAATCAGGGCCCCGCGGCCGCGAGAAACGCGGGCATCTGCAGCGCGACGGGCGATGTGATCCTGTTTGTCGACGACGACGTGATCCCGGCGCCGGATCTCGTCGCGGTGCATCTCGGGATGCACACGGGCGAGGCGCGCGTCGTCATCGGACGCATGACCGCTCCAGCACAAGGGCGGCAGCCGTTCTGGGCCGAGTGGGAGCAACTCATGCTCGACCGGCAGTACGCCGACATGGTCGCAGGCCGCTTCCAGCCCTGTCCGCGCCAGTTCTACACCGCAAATGCGTCGGTCCGGCGCGATGACCTGGTGCGTGCCGGGCTGTTCGATCCGAGCTTCCGCAGGTCGGAAGATGTCGAGTTGGCGTACCGGTTGGAGCGGCTCGGCCTGCCGTTCGTCTTTGTGAGCGAGGCCTGCGTACTGCACGACACACCGCGCACGCTGCAGGGCTGGATCCACATGGCCGAGCAGTACGGCTACTACGACGTGGTTCTGTGGCGTGACAAAGATGTCCGCTACGGGCTGGAGATGCTGGCCGAAGACTTCCTCTTCGCCCGGCGTCGGAGCCTTCGCGCCGCCGCGCGCCTCGTCGTCGGCAGGGCGAGGCTGATGGCCGCTGTCCGGACGCTGGCGCCCCGACTGGCCGGCATCGCGGCCGCGTTGCGGCTGCGGCGCGTTTCGATGGCGGGCTGCAGCGCGCTGTTCAATCTCCTGTACTGGGACGCCTTCTGCCGAGAGCTCGGCGGCCGCCGCCAATTCTGGAACGCGCTCGAGAGCCAGCGGCCTATCGTTTCCGCCCAATTGACGGCGGCAGAATGAGTGCGGCGCCGCCCAGCGTGCTCTTCCTTGGCTCGGGATTCGCCGGCCATCGGACGCGCTTCCTCAACCTCAAGGCGCATGCCGAACACGATGAGCGCATCCGGCCGCGCTTCGCGCTGGTCGGCGGCTGGCAGGACGGCGGTGTGATCGAGCGGCTGCCGCTCATCAGCCGCGGCGCGAGGGGCCGTATCCGGACGCTCATCGAGGCATCATCGTTCGCCGGCATGCCGCGACCTGATGCGATTTGGACCGCGGCAGGCACCGCACTGACGCCATATTTGTGGTCGCAGATCGGCCCGCTGCGGCGGCCGCTGGTACTGGACTTCGACTGGACCGTGGAGCAGCGCGAGGCCTGGGCGCCCGAGTATTTCGGCCGCCCTCCACGGGCTGGACTTCGGCGCACCGTGGCGCTGCTCCAGGAGCGAGCGCTTTGGAGCCGGGTCTCGATGTTCACGCCGTGGTCGCAATGGGCCGCGAAGCCGGTGCTCGCGAGCGGCGTCGATCCCCGGCGCGTCCGCGTCATCCCGCCCGGGGTCGACCTCGACGCCTGGGACGCGCCCCGCAACGCCGATGCGCGCGGCGGCCCGCTGCGATTGCTCTTCGTTGGCGGCGACTTCGTGCGTAAGGGCGGCGACGCGCTGATCAAGATCGTACACGAGTCGTTTCCCGGGCGCTGCGAACTCGACGTCGTGACGCACGCGCCGGTCGAGCCGGCGCCGGGCGTGCGGGTACACTCCGCGACGCCAAACTCGCCCGAGCTTCGCGACCTGTACGCCCGTGCGGACCTGTTCGTCCTGCCGACGCGGGCAGACTGCTTCGGCATCGCCACGGTGGAAGCGATGGCGAGCGGCCTCCCGGTGCTCGTGACCGACGTTGGGGCCGCCCGGGAGATCGTGGACGATGGCCAAACCGGCTGGCTCATCGAACCTGGCCCACATGCCCTGCGAGACGCGCTCGAACGTGCCGTCGAACGCCGGGGCTGCCTGCCGGCCATGGGCCGGCGCGCCCGCGCCGTCGCCGAGCAGCGCTTCGACGGCAGGCGAAACGACCGGCTGGTCATCGACGTTATGATCGAAGAGATCGAGGCGGCGAGGGCCCGCTGATGCCCTGCGCCTTGCAGCGCTTGCCACGTCCACGCAGCGCGGGGCGTGGCCGGGCGTGCAACAGTCGCGAAGGAACGCGAGAGGACGACAGGAGTCGCCATGACCGCAATGATGTCCGTGCCGTTGACGAAGCCGTTCATGGGCGAGGAGGAGGAGCGCGCGGTGCTGGCCGTGCTGCGCTCCGGATGGCTGGTGCAAGGCAGCCGCGTGGAGCAGTTCGAGTCGCGAATCGCGGAGTACTGCGGCGCTCGCCACGCCGTCGCCACCACGAACTGCACGACGGCGCTCCAGCTCGCGCTGCACCAACTGGAGCTGAAACGCACCGACGAAGTGATCGTTCCGAGTTTTACGTTCGTGGCCTCGGTGAACGCGATCATCCATGCGGGCGGCACGCCGCGGATTGTCGATGTCGAGCCCGATACGTGGAACATCGACCCGACGGCCGTGGAAGCCGCCATCAACCGCAACACGCGAGCGATCATGCCCGTCGACCAGTTCGGCCTGGCGGCGGATATCCGGGCGATCGGCGAGATCGCCTCGCGGCGAGGGTTGCGCGTGGTCGAGGATGCGGCTCCGTCGCTTGGTGCGGCGATCGGCGATGCCCGCATCGGCGGCATCAGCGAGATGACCTGCTTCAGCTTCCATCCCCGCAAGACGATCACGAGCGCCGAAGGCGGGATGGTGCTCACCAATGATGACGACCTGGCGGCGCGCATGCGCGTCCTGCGATCGCACGGCGCCTCGGTGTCCGACCTGGCGCGGCACCACTCCGACGATGTCGTGATCGAGACGTACGACGAACCGGGATTCAACTTTCGCATGAGCGACCTGCACGCCGCCGTTGGCCTGGCGCAACTCGACCGTCTGGACTGGCTGATCACGAAGCGCCGCGAAGCGGCGGCCGTGTACGACCGGGCGTTCGATGCGCTGGAATCGGTCACGCATTCCGCCGCCCGGCCGGGATACTTCCACACCTACCAGAGCTACTGCATCGTGCTGACGGACGCATCGCCGGTGAGTCGGCAGGAAGCGATGCGACGTCTGAAGGCCGCGGGCGTCACGACGCGGCGCGGCTGCGGTGCCGTGCACCTTGAGCCATTCTTCGTGAAGCGGTTTGGCCTGGCGCGGCTGCCTGTATCCGAGCGACTCGCCGCGCGCAGCATCGCCCTGCCCCTGTTCCCCACGATGTCGACTGACGAACAGCAGTACGTCATCAACGCGGTGGAAAAGGCGCTCCGATGATAGCCGAGAAGGTCGAACCCGCATCCGAAACGCCGGGCGGCGGCCGGCGCATCGTGCTGGCGCTGCAGACCACCGATGTCGGCGGGATGGAATCGTTCTGCATCGATCTCGCCGCCGAGTACACGCGACGGGGGATGCAGGTGACGGCGCTTGTGCCCGAGCCGGCCCCGTTTGACGTTGTCGAGCAGCGGTTTCGAACCGCGGGGGCGGATGTGATCCGGCTGGACACCAACGAACGCGGCGGGCGTCGCGCGCAGGCGGGACGCTGGCTCCGAGTCGTGCGGGCGCTGCGCGCGCTCCACCCGGACGTCGTACATGTGCACGTCGCCGGCGGCACGGGCGGTGTCGCCACCGTCGCGACGGCGCGATTGGCGACGCGCGCGACCGTCATCCTCTCCGAGCACGATGTACCGCCCGAGCATCCCAGCCTGCGGCAACGCATCACGGGGCGCATCATCGACCGGGCGGCGCACGCGACGGTCGCGGTGTCGCGTCGAAACGGCCGGCTTCGCAGTGCACGCACGAGCGCCCGGGCGGCGACATTCGCTTCGGTGCTGAACGGCGTACCGATCATCGACTTTCCCGCTGCCGAGCGGAGCGCGAACCGGGAACGGATACGCGCCGAACTGTCGATCTCCCCGGACGCCCTGGTCGTGGGGTGCGTGGTGCGGCTCGTGCAGGGGAAGGGTCTCGACGATTTGCTGAGTGCCTTCGCCGAGGTACAGGCAGCCAGGGCGTGCGAGCTGGTGCTCGTCGGCGATGGGCCGATGCGGCCGGAGCTCGAGTCCATGGCGGCGCGGCTCGGCATCGGCGATCGCGTCCACTTCGCCGGCAGGCTCGCCCACCCGGCGCCGTACTTCGATGCGATGGATGTCTTCGTGCTGGCGGTGCCGGCGGGCTCGATGTCCATCGCGCTGCTCGAGGCGATGGCGCGCGGCCTGCCGCCGATCATCACGTTCTGCGGCCCGGAAGAGGCCGTCATCAACGAGGAGAGCGGGCTGTGCGCGCCGCCGAACGACCCGCACGGCCTGGCCAACGTGATGAAGCGGATGGTCGAGGACGACGCGCTCCGTGAGCGTCTCAGCGCCGCCGCCGCCGCCCACGTCCGCCGCCACTTCTCCATCGCGCGCGTCGCGGACAATATGCTGGCGATCTACGATTCGGCGCGGCTCGGCAAGGTGCCAGCTGCGTTGCGGACGGACGCCCCGACGAATCCCCGTCCTGGCGATATCGGATAGACTCCCGGCCCGGGCGTACTCATCGTGAGATGTGCCCGGTTGCAGGTGCCCCGACGTCACTCTGCGTCGAGTGTGCCCGCGGCTTCCATCCGGCGAAACGCCGCCCCGTCGACGAAGCCAAGGCGCGGCACGACAAGCAGTCCTCGTACGAAGCCGCGAGCATACGGGAGCAACGCGCCCAGCCGGCGCGGGCGGCGTAGCCTGACGACGGCCGCCAGCGCCGGCGCGAGGATATCCCACTGTTCGAGCAGGAAGATCCAGGCGGCACTCAGGTCGCCGCGGCGTGTGAACCGGCCATAGTTGATGCCCAGCTCCCGCGCGTAGCTCCGGTAGAGCGCCGCGAGCTCGCGCTTGGGCCGGAAGCCGTTCACGTGGACGACTTCAATCTCAGACGAGGCCAACCAGTTCGCCTGGCGGAACGCCTTGTACGCCATGGGCGTGTCGGCGTTGATGACGGACATGTCGTTCGGCCCGAGCAGTTCGTCGAAGCCGCCGACACGTCGCAGGAACGTCTTGCGGCAGCTCATGTTCGCCCCGGCCCCGATGGCTGAGATCTTGCGCCGTATTCGACGCGTGTGAATGTCCGGCGGCGGGAGCGTTTCGGGAAACCAGCCGCCGGCGCCATCGTGCGGCGGCGCCTTCAGCTGGCCGAAGATGAACTCGAGTTCAGGCTGCGTGCGAAACGCCTCGACAATCCGCGAGAGCCAGTCCGGGCGCGGCACGCAGTCGTCATCGACAAACGCCACGAGATCGGCGCGGGCCAGGGCGGCGCCAAGATTGCGGGCCGGATTTGCGCCGCGCCGCGGCATCCGGTGGTAGATAACCCGCTCGTCGAAGCCGGCGACCACCCGTTCGGTCGCGTCGTCGTCGCTCTGGTCCATCACCAGGACCTCGAAGTCCGTTTGCTGGCCGCATGCCAGGCCGGCGAGCGTCTCCTGGAGGAACGTGGACCGATTGCGGGTTGGAATGACGACAGAGATCCGCGGCGGACTGCTGCTCGCCCCGGTCCCGGGTGGTGACGGTTGCGCCGGCAGGGCGTTTTCGTGCTGGTCGTCCTGCGTCACAGCAGCCACTCCTCCCATCGGTCGTAGGCTCCTTCGAGTGCGGCGCGGAAGATGCGATCGCCGTCCCACGACGTGATCATCGTACGGCCGACCGTGCCCGGCGGGCGCGTATCTTCGCAGGCGGCGTAAATAGTGTCGTAGCCGGCCGCACGAGCGGGTTCCATGGCCCAATCGGGCCAGTCCTGCCGGCGGCCCACGGGGATAGCGAAGGCTGTAGGACGTATACCGAGCCGCGCCTCGATCACGGCTCCAGACTCAGCCAGTTCGCGATCGACCTCGCCGGCAGGGATCGTCGAAAGTCGCGTGTGCGTGAGGGAGTGGCTGCCGATCTCGGCGCCTTGCCCGGCGAGGCGCTCGATCTCACGCCAGCCGAGCACAAGCCCCTGCTCGAAGTCGCCCCGGCCGTCGGCCCAATCCGTCACCACGAAGAGCGTCCACGGGATGCCGAGGTCAGCGAGAATCGGCGCGGCGTTCGTGGCCACGCTCATCAGGCCATCGTCGAAGGTGACGGCGAGTTGTTTCGGCTGGCCTCCGGTGCCGGCAATGTCCGCGGCAGGGACGAAGGAGTAGCCGGCGGAGAGCGCCGTCTCCAACTGCCGCCGGAACCGCCGGGGCTGGACGTCGTTTACGCCCCACTGCGGCGTGCCAACAGAGTGGTAGCAGAGGATGCGGGCCCGGTCGTCAGGCGGCACCGGCCGACGCAGCGCCAGCAGGCCGCGCTCGCACCCCGCACGGAGCGACGATGCTCGTGCTCTCGTGAGCCCGGCACGCCGCACGGTGGCGCGAATTCGCTCCCTCATAGCTGCCCTTCCGGGTGCTGTCGCGCCGGGCAGCCGCGGCCAGCAGAGGGGCCGCCGAGCGTCGGGAGATGGTCAAGCGGCACTCGATTGTCAGTTGTAGCCATATCCTCGCGGTTCCACAGCGTATTGCCAGCCTGAAGCAGACTAGACGGCGCCGGTTGAGAATGGGTGAACCGGGCACCAATCCCACGTCGAGAACGGCTCACAAGCTCGTGTACAGCGCACGGGGCCGGGGCACGCCAATGACGCCGACCGGCTGTCCTCAACACGCCCGCTTCCCAGAGTTCACCATCTCTCAACCTCGGGTTCCTATGTTGTTTCCATGCTAGCAGGAGAAGTCGTGAGCTACAGCGGAACCGCAGAGGCACCCGCTCCGCAGACGCCGGACGCAGCCGATGCCCGGAGCGTCCGCGTCGCCCGCAACATCGTTGTGCTCCTGATCGCGCAGGCGGTCATCTGGATCGCGGGCAGCGGCCTGGGCATCCTCCTGCCACGGTTTTTCGGTGATGCGAACATCGGGCGGCTGACGTTCGCGTACTCGCTCACCGGGTTCTTTGCGGTCATCATCCTCTTCGGCTGCGAGCCGTACCTGGCGCGCGAGGTTGCGCGCCGGCCCGAGACGGCCCCACACCTGGCCTTCAATGCGCTGATCGTCAAGCTCCCCCTGATGGTGCTCTGCGTGGCCGGCGCGGTCGCGTTCGTCAACGTCTTCAGCTACCCGGAAGCGACACGGCGCATCGTCTATGTCTTGAGCGCCGGCATGTGCCTGGCAGCGGTTGGGAACACGATCTCGGCGACCTTGCAGGGGCTCGAGCGCATGACGCTCACATCATCCGCGGCGGTGCTCGAGCGCGTGCTGTCCGGCGTGCTCGGGGTGGGCGCCGTCGCGCTGGCCGGAATGGGGCTGACCGAGTACGCGCTCATCCTGCTTGCGACAGGCGGCCTTACGACCGTGATCGTCGGTGGATATTTCGTGCGCACGGTCGGGTTGTCGTATCGCATCGACATGACTGTATGCCGCGCACTGCTGCGCGGCGGCTCGCCGTTCCTCCTCTGGAGCATCGCCCTTCTGGTCTACGCCACGATCGACATCACGATGCTGTCGCTGATGACGAGCGACCAGGTCGTCGGTTGGTATGGTACGGCCTATCGGTTCGTCGGCATCGCGACGTTCTTCCCGTCTGCCATCACCATGGCGCTGCTACCGAACGTGTCGCGCGGCGGCGTCATGGAGTCGCGCTCGCTCATCCAACGCTGCCTGAACCTCGCGATGCTGATCAGCTTCGGCATCACCGTGTTCTTTGTCGTTGGCGCCAGCGCGATCATCGATTTTCTCGGGTATCCCGCCGGCTTCGACCACACGGTGCTCCTGCTGAGGATCCTGTCCCTCCACATCCCATTGACGACGTTCGGCATGATCGCTGGTGTGATAGTGATCGCCTCGCATCGGGAGGGAGCCCGCACGAAGGCGGCGATCGTCGCCGCGATCCTGAATCCGCTGATGAACCTGGCCGCGATCCCGTACTTCGAACACGTGGCCGGCGACGGGGCCATCGGCGCGGCGATCACGTCCGTGATCATCGAGGTCTTCATGACATCGGTGATGTTCGCCCTGGTCCCGAAGGGCATCTTTGGTGCGAGCAACATCAACAACATCCTGCGCAGCCTGGTCGCCGGCCTGGCTATGGCAGCGGGCATGCTGATCGCGGCGCCCTTCGGATTGATCCCGATGGCGGCACTGGGCGGGGCATCCTTTGCGATCACTGCCGTTGCGGTGCGCGCGGTGTCGATACGCGAGATGCGGGGTGTCTTGCAGACCGTCGCTCAACGCTAGACGAGGCTCAGGTCAACTCCTTCACCACCACCGCCGGTACGCCCGAAACGAGCGTGTTCGGCGGTACATCGCGATTGACGACGGAGCCCGCGCTGACGATGCTACCCCGCCCGATGGTTACGCCGGGGAGGATCGTCACACCTGTACCGACCCACACGCCATCTTCGATGACAACCGGGAGCGCCTCAAACGCGGGGCTGAAGCGCCGCTCAGCGGAGCCGATCGCGTGCTTGCTGGTGAAGATATGCACGAACTGCGAGATCTCGACGTTACGCCCGATCGTGACGTTGCCTTCGAGGTTGAAGAGCACTCCGGTTGAGATGATGGTGTCGGCGCCGATGCTCAGGCGCTCGTAGGGATTTCTTCCGCTGCCGGTGATGTCGATGGTGTTCATGAATGCCACGCGCGGACCCACCCTGACGCCAAGGCGCCGGTAGACTGCCGCGCGAAGCGTCGTCAGCGTGAACTGCGGCATCAGCCGGCAGAGTAAGTTCGCCACGCGCAGCTTCAGGCGGGTGTTCTCCCACACCAGCCGGAACTCGCTACGGAGACGCACTGATCCTGGCACATGCACTCCCTGCTGATGATCGGCCGCCACGCACGTCAGTTTGAGGCACGCGGGCCGGAATCGGAAGGAAGCTTCGATTCTGGCGGCATGTTCTCGACGCAGGCTCAACGGGCTATCCACGGCGGCTCAACGCTCCATCCCTACTCTGTAGAGGCGGCGGGGCAGACTGGTTCTCAAACAACAGGCCCGTCGCCGTCACGCTCGAAAGGGTCCGCACTCGTGAAGCCACGCGTGGCATTTGTGATCGAACAGGCGCTGGGCCACGTCGCCTACGGCGCCAGCCTTCGCCGTGCGCTGGCACGCCGCGACGACATCGAACCGGTGTGGATCGATGTCCCCTTCGCCCCGCGCGGCGCTGGACGCCTGCCCCTGGTCCGGAACAACTGGACCGTGCGCGGCAGCCTCGAAGCGGCCCGCCGGATACGCGCGGAGCATCGGCGCAATCCGCTCGACGCGATGTTCTTGCACACGCAGACCATCAGCCTCTTCGCGGGCGGCCTGATGCGAGGCATCCCGACGCTGCTTTCGCTCGATGCGACGCCCCGGAACCTCGACCAGCTCGCCGGCGCGTACGCCCACGCCGTAAGTCCCGCGCCGATCGAGAGATTGAAGCGCGCGGCACACCGCCGCGTGATGCGGCGGGCGAAGCACTTCACGACGTGGTCGCGCTGGGCGAAGGAGTCGCTCGTCGCGGAGTATGGTGTCGACGGATCCCGCGTCACCGTGGTGCATCCCGGCACGAGTATGGACACGTTCCCGCCGCGCGACGAAGCCGCGCGACCGGCGGGACAGCCGCTGCGACTGCTCTTCGTGGGGGGAGACTTCGCCCGAAAGGGAGGCGACCTCCTGCTCGACGTGTACCGCCAGTCGCTGCATCAAACGTGCGAACTGGACCTGGTGACGGCGGCCGCCGTGCCGAGCGGCGATGGCGTGCATGTGTACAACGGGCTGGCGCCGCATTCGGCGGAACTGCTCGACCTGTACCGCAACGCGGATGTATTCGTCCTGCCGACGCGCGGCGACTGTCTCGCGGTCGTGATGGGCGAGGCGATGGCGGCGTCACTGCCCATCATCACAACCACCATCGGCGCGCACGGAGAGGCGGTCGACGACGGCGCGAGCGGGTACCTGATCAACATCGATGACGCGAACGCGCTTCGTGACCGGATCCAGCGGCTCGCCAACGATCGGGCGATGTGCGCGCGGATGGGCAGCCGATCCCGCGAGATCGGCGAGTTGCGCTTCGACATGAATCGCGGCGCCGGCCAGATCGCGGACCTTCTCGTCACGCTGGCGAGCGGAGGCAGCACGGTCGACCTGGAGCCGCGCTCCGCGGCGTTCCGCGCCACGCAGGAGGATCTTTCATGACGCGAGCATTGGTGACCGGAGGCGCAGGCTTCATCGGACGATACCTCGTCGACCGGCTCGTCGAGCGCGGCGACGACGTCGTCGTACTCGACAATCTGAGGCGCGGCACCCGCGCGGCGATCCAGCGCCACATCGATGTGGGCTCGATCAACTTCATCGAGGGCGACATCCGTGATGCCGCGGCGCTGCGGGACGCGATGGCGCGCGTCGAAACCGTGTACCACCTTGCCGCGCAATCAAACGTGATGGGCGCGATCGAGGATGAGGACTACAGCTTCACCACCAACGCGCTCGGGACGGTCAACGTCCTCCGCATCGCGACGGAGCTGGGCGTCAAGCGGGTCGTCTTCTCGTCCTCGCGCGAGGTGTACGGCGAGGCCCAGTACACGCCGGTGGACGAGGACCACGCCATGGCGGCCAAGAACCCGTACGGCGCCAGCAAGGTGGCGGGCGAGGCCTACTGCCGAACGTACGCGCACTGCTACGGCCTCGACGTGGCGATTCTCCGCCTGGCGAACGTGTACGGGCAGGGCGACCGGGACCGCGTCATCCCGCTGTGGCTCGAGCAGGCCGCGGGCGGGCGCGAGCTGCGCGTCTTCGGCGGCAGCCAGGTGCTCGACTTCGTCGGGGTCAGCATCGTGGTCGACGCGCTGGTGCTCGCCGGCGAACGAGGGCTCGACGGCCCAACGAACATCGGTAGCGGTACCGGCACATCGATCATCGAACTTGCGAACCGCATCCTGGAGGTGACGGGCTCGCGGAGCGCGATTCATCGCGTGGCCGCACGAGGCGTGGAGGTGAACCGATTCATCGCCGATGTAACGCGCATGCGTGCGCTGGGCATTCAGCCCGACAGTGACCCGTTGATCCACCTCGCCGCCATGGCACGCGACGTCGGCGGGCGAGTCCTCGTCTGACCATGAGCACACAGACACTCGTGATCGTCGGCGATGCGATTCCTGTCGCGTCCGATGTCGGCCAGCACCCACGCCGTGACTACGACGCCCTCATCGAGCGCCTGGGCGCCGACGTGTTGCATGCGGGAGCGTTGCGCAAGCGGCGAGGCCGCATGCTCGATGGCATCGCGCTCGCGCGGATCGCCGCCCGCCGCGCCGACAGCTACCAGCACATCTACTGCGACAGCGAGCACATCGGAATACCGCTGGCCTACCTGCTGCGGCGGCGCCCTGGTGCCCGACTGACGATGATCGCGCACTACCTGACTCCGGCGAAGAAGCGCGTGCTCGTTCGGGCGCTGCGCGTCCAGAGCCGCATCGATGCGGTGATCGTGCATGCGCCCGCGCAGGCCGCGCGAGCGCACTCGCTGGGCTTCCGGGATGACCAGCTCGCCCTGCTCCCGTACCAGGTCGATGCACGCTTCTGGGCGCCGGACGGATCTGCGGTGGCATCGCACATCGCCAGCGCCGGCCAGGAGTTCCGCGACTATGCGACGTTGACGCAGGCCGCGCGCGATCTGCCCGCCAGCATCGAGATCGCCGCGGGGAGCCACTGGTCGAAACGCGAGCAGGACTTCGGGGACGGGGGCCTGCCGCGGAACGTGACCGTTCGCCGTCGCGCCTATCCCGAGCTGCGCGAGATGTACGCGGCGGCGCGTTTCGTCGTCGTGCCGCTTCATGATGTCGATTTCCAGGCCGGCATCATCACCATCCTCGAAGCGATGTCGATGGGTAAAGCTGTGATCACGAGCCGGACGCGCGGACAAACGGGGACCGTGAGCGGGCCGCTGATGGACGGGGGCGCATTGCGCGACATCGGAGAGGACGCGTGGCATGAGCCGACGGGTATCTACGTGCCACCTGGCGACCCGGCCGCGCTGCGACAGGCGATGGACTACCTGCTCGCACGCCCCGATGTCGCCGCGCGCATGGGTGCCGCGGGCCGCGCGCACGTCGAAGCCGCGCTGGACCTGGATCGGTTCGTGGATCGCGTGAGTCACGTGATCGCGCCGTCGGCGTCTGGCGCGCCCCGGACGGCGTTCGCATGATGACGATCTTCGCGGTGCTTTTGTTCGTCGCGGTATTGCCGTTTCTCGGGGCGGCGCTCTACCTCGGATTCCTGTCCGTGCTGGCGCTGATCCCCGAACCGCCTGCTGCTCACCATGGGCCTGCGCGACGCCGCTTCGTGATGCTCATTCCCGCACGCGACGAGGAGCGCCGCCTGCCCCGGCTCCTCGCGAGCATCGAAGCGTTGGACTATCCGCGCGATCTCGTTTCGGTGCTGGTCATCGCCGACAACTGCACGGACGGTACGGCGGCTCTTGCCCGCGCTTGGGGCGCCATCGTGTGCGAGCGAAACGACCTGGAGCGCGTCGGCAAGGGGTACGCGATCGACTTCGGCCTCCGCCAGATCCGCGATTCGTACGACGCCCTCGTCGTGATCGACGGCGACTGCACGGTGAGTGCGAACCTGCTCACGGCGTTCAACCGCCGGCTCGATGCGGGCGACGAAGCGGTGCAGGCGTACTACACCATGTCTGCCTCGGGCGGATCCTCGACGCAGGCCGTGCGGGGCCTGGCGCTTGCGCTTGTCCACCTGGTGCGGCCGCTCGGCAAACGGCGCATTGGCGCCAGCGCGGGGCTGAAGGGTTCGGGCATGTGCTTTAGCCGGCGCGTCATCACCGATTCCGGATGGCAGGCCTTCGGGCTGGCCGAAGACATCGAGCAGCACAACCGGCTGCTGCGCCGGGGCTTCCGCGTGGGATTCGCGCGCGCGGCGGTGGTGAGCGGCGCGGCGCCGGACAGCCTCGGCGACGCGCGCGGACAGCATCGACGCTGGGAAGCAGGACGGCTGGCGGCGATGCGGCACGACGCGATCTCGCTCCTGGCCGACGGGCTGCGCCTGCGGTCGATGCCGCGGTTTGACGCCGGCGTAGAACTGCTCATTCCGCCGCTTTCGATCGTTGCTGCCGCGTTGACATCTCTGTTCATCGCGGGCGTGCTGATGAACTCTGCCCTCGTTTGGGGATCAGCGGCGGTCGGCCTGGCGTCCCTTGCCGCCTACCTGCTGGCAGGATTGTGGTTGCAGGGTCTGGGCTGGAGAACGACGTTCTGGAGCATTGCCATGATCCCGGGCTACGCGTGCTGGAAGCTCGCGGTGTACGCGCAGTCCATCGCAGCCAGGCCGGTGCGCTGGGAGCAGACGCGCCGCACCGACGCCGATGCAAGCGCGGCCGACGCATCCCCGTAGCGCCGACGACTACGGCTGGAGATGCACGCAAAGGGAGCGGGCCGATCTGGCCCGCTCCCTCGGTTTCAGCTCCCAGGGACGTTACTCAACGCCCTGAAAGTCGTGCTGGACGTCAACACCGGCCGCGTCCGCATGGCCACCGCCCGGCAGCTGCGGCTCGTTCGCCTCAGTTGCTTCGACAGCGCTCTCGGGCTTCTCCGGCGTCGTTGCCGGCTGCGTGATCGCCGGCGTATTCGTCGGCGGTGTCTGCGCACTGGCCGCGGTGAGGCCCGTCATGGCAACACCACCGACTGCCGAGCCGACGAGCGCCAGACCCAGGCCTGCGCCCAGCACTTTCGCCTTCATCGTTTCAAACATCGTGGTTCCTCCTTTCCTTTGAGACTCGAAGCGTTTTCTCGCTCCTGTACTCTCAGACTAGAGGCGCGCGGTGAACCCGCCGTGAAACGCCAATGAATCTGCGTTCATCATTGAACGGCGTGCGCTGACGGCACCCCGCACTCTCGTCGGAGTGCGTTCTGTGAACAGGAAAAGGGGCGCCGCGAAGGCGCCCCTTTCGTTGTCACTACGTAGATTTCCGCGCGGTCAGCCGCCCTGCTGCACAACCTCGAAGCCCATCGGCGCACCTTCATAGTGACGCCAGCCGACATTGGAGCCGCCACCGCAGACGACATCCGACGGTGACACCGGCGTCCCCGCGGGCAGCCGCGCCACCCACGTCTGCCACACCGAGTCCCGTCCGCTTCCGGCCGCCGCCACGCCCTTCACGCTGCAACTCGCCGCCGACCACACGTTGAACACCACGTCCTCCGACCCCACCGGCGTCAGTCCGTTCACCGGCAGCGTCGGCCCGTCGTACGCCACGTTGTCCCAGTGGAACGTGTTACCACCTATTTGACACTCCGCTACAGTGGCATAGTGTTCAACGTCGAACGCCTTGCATGAGTTGTAGTTCACGTGCTGCAGGTATACGTACGCGCGGTCAAACCCCAGGTCCTGCACATCCTGGTCCACCTGCGTGATCCCGTTCACCACCACCTTCACGTGCGTCCGCGAGACGTACACGTCCACGTGGTCCCGCACGTTGTCCTGGCCGTAGTACCGCGCCCCGCACCCGTTGCACCCCGGAAACAGGTCCGTCAGCACCCCGCCCTGCGACAGCTTCCCCTGGAACGTCCCGTTCCGGAACCACAGGTCGAACGCCTGCGCCGTCTGCGGCACGCTGTTCCGGTCGTCCACCCCGATCTTCGTCAGGTTCGGCGACAGCGTCAGACGCACGTACCGCCGCTCCAGCGTCTTCAGGTCCACATCAAAGTGGATGTGCCCCGTCCGCCCCGCAAAGTCGAACGGGTGCTGTTGCCGCATCACCACCATCCCGAACTGCCCGTCCTCCATCCGCGTCATGAAGTGCTCGTACATCGAGAACCCGCACGGCGACGGGATCAGTTCGTACCCCGGCACGTCCGTGTTATCTGTGTTGTTCGTTGGCACGTAGTACGGCAGCCAGCTCGTCTGCCCCGCGTTCGTGCTCGACAGGCAGTCCAGCGACACCGCATCCCCCGCCTGCGGGAACGCCGCGTCCATCGTCGTCTGCTTCGTCCGGTAGTCGTTGCAGAACCCCCCTGCCCACGTGTCGCAGAAGTTCCGCGGCTCCCCGCACTGCGTCACCCCCTTCGGGTTCAGCTTCCCCGCGCACGCCGCGTCAAAGCTCCCCGACCCCATCGTCGCCGTCGGGACCACGCCCGGCGTCGACGTCGGGACCACACCCATCGTCGCCGCCTGCGGCGCTGCCCTTTCAGCGGTTCTCGCTACCGGAGCGGCATCAGCCGGTGTCGGGTCGTGAGGATGCGCATCAGCCGCGGCGGCGACCTGCGCGGCAGAAGGCGCGTGCGGATCGTTACTCGTTATGGGGGTGACCGCCGGCGCTGGCGGCGGCGTGTCACTCGGGGCTGGCGACGGCTGGGGGACGCCGGTCGGCTGTTCAGGTACTGCCGTCGTGTCAACCACCGACGACGCGCTGGCTTGATCAACATGGGCGGCAGGGCACTCGCCGCCCGACGTACATCCGCCGCCTCCGCCGCCGACGGACATCGCCCGCACGACGAGCAGCGTCGAAACGACACCCAGGCCGAACGCCAATGCGCCTATCGCCAGCAGACTCTTCCGCGTCTTCGGCCGTTTCACCGTCCACCTCCGCACACGCACGATCGTAGCACACGCCCTCGTCGTTGCAGGCTGCGGCTGGACTGCCAGAATTGCGTACTTGACAGCCCTCGGTCGATTATCTGGTGTGCGAGGCGGCAGGCGCGGCGGCCACAGCATCGACCACGTCCGCGAACCCGCGGCCGCCATCTTCCGGCCGAAAGTCGGTGCCCACGCGACGCCTGCCTGCCGCACCCAGGTCGCGCCTTCGAGGCGCGTCGGCGACCAGATCACCCAGGGCACGCGCCAGCTCAGCGATGTCTCCCTCCGGCACCAGCAGCCCGGTTTCGCCGTGGCTCACAAGCTCTGGCACGCCGCCGTGCGCGTAGCCGACCACGGGTAGCCGCGCGGCCGATGCTTCCAGCACGCCGAGCGGGCACGGGTCGGAGCGCGCCGGATGCACGAAGATATCCAACGCCGCATGGATGCGCGCAACGTCCTTCCGGTAGCCGGCAAACACGCATCGTTTGCCGACCTCCAGCGCCGCGGCTCGTGCCTTCAACAGGCTCAGCACCTCCAAGGTGCCGTCGCCGGCGATCAGCAGGTACGCGGTCGGATGGTCGCCGGCGATGAGGGCGAACGCGTTGATCGCGTCTTCCTGGCCCTTGTAGTAGTCCAGACGCGCAACGCTGCCGATGACGACGGCTTCTTGCGGCAGCCCCAACTCGTCGCGAACGGCTTGCCTGGTGCCGACCGGCTCGGGCTCGGGCAACGGCATGGTGTTGCGCACCGTCGTCACCCGCTCAGGCGCGATGCCGAAGTCGATCGCCTGGCGCCGGACGAAGTCGCTCACCGCGACGATGTGCGCGCAGTTGCGAAGCCGTTCCAACGACGACTCGCCGAGCCACCAACCGACGTTGTAGTGGAGGTGGATCACGTGGGGTCGTTGCAATTTGACGGCGAGATACGCCGCGATTTGGCTGTCCCAGCGCTGCTGGCTCCCGTAGACGATGCTTGCGTCGCCCGATTGCGCTGCATTCAGCAGCCGCGGCAGCGCGAGCCGAAGGCGGATCCTCGCCGCAGCCTGTACCACGAGCCGGCGAATGCCCGGCGGGCTATAGCGGAACCCCATATCGAATCGTTCGACCCGGATGCCGGCGAGGCGCTCGAACTCAACCGCGCTTTCGCGATCGCCACTCCAGGATTGGTGAAAGACGCGAGCGGTGTACCGATCGTCCCGCTGCGCGAGCAATCCGGCGAACACGCGCGCCTCGGGCGAGAAGCCCTGCGCGACCTGGACCCCCAGGAGACTCGTACGACGGCTCACAAATCCCGCCAATCGGCACGCCGCGTCCGGGCGGCCCGCTCACGGTATCTACGCACCGGGGCGCCACGAAGCGCTGCGTTGACGCGGCGCCGCACCGGCAACCGCCAGATCATCACGCCGCCGGCGGAGCAACGGCGCCATTCGGGTCGGCAGCTGCTGCCCAGGCGCAAGAGACCCACCACGCCGCGGAGACATACAGCAGCGCCAGCAAGTAGCCGCCGATGACGTCGCTCGGCCAGTGCCGCGAATCGACCACGCGTTCCAGCCCGCCCAGCGCAATGACGGCGACGCAGAGCGCGCGGATGCCGGCGGCCACGGCTCTCGAGGAGATGATCAGCGGCGCAAAGACGAAGATCAACCCGAACACCAAGAACTCGCCGAAGGCATGGCCGCTCGGAAAGCTGCCTGGCGAGGGGTACGCGCGCCCGGCCTCGATGGTACCCGAAAAGGGAGGCCGGTCGACCAGCCGGCGCACCCCCACTTGCACCAGCCCCATCGGCAGCGCGAACAGCATCAGCCCCGCTTCTACGAAGTGGCGCCGCACCGCCAGCGCGGCGGCCACCACAAGCGCCACCACGATAACCGTCGTGACCTGGCCGGCGCGGCGCATGTACCCCCAGAGGTGGTCGCTGAGCGGAAAGACGTGGTGGTGATAGTCCAGCCAGCGCGCGGCGCGATTCTCCAGGGGAAGATCAGACGACCCGTGGGCCCACCAGGAGAGGAGCACGGTCACAACAAGCAGCAGACCCCACGCGCACCAGAATGCGGCCGCAGGCGGCCGACGCCGCCCTTGGCGATGGCCTGCCGGCCCCGGTGTCACGGCGCGGCGAGTCTCAGACGTGCTCATTGAGGAAATATAGCCTGACGTGATCGGCGACGGGCAAATCCGGGTGGGTGCGCTCGCCTCATGGAACGAGCGGCGCTGGCGGATCCGGTGTTCCGGCCGCAAGTGCGCTGGCTTCTCATTGTTCGCGGCGCAGCGCGAACGCGCTGATCACGGTCACGGCGAGCAGCAGGAAGCCGATCCGGCCGGTCCAGAGCACGGCGATGCCCTGCGGGTGCGTCACGAACAGGAATGGGTTCGCGCCGAGCAGACTGAGGACGGGGCTGGCAAGCATCGACATCAGCGCGATCCATGCCAGCGCGGCCGCGAGGCGCCAGCGGAGCGCATGCGCGCCCGCGGCGCTCGACGCGAGGAACAGGGCGCCGACCAAGCCGGGTAGCAGCAAGAACAGGTGATCTCCCTCCGTGAGCGGTCCGTACGTCATGGCAGCGGCGAGGAAGAACCCGACCTGGAGCAGGAACTGGTCCGCGCTCTCAGCTTCGCGCCGGCCACGCGGGATCGCATACAGCACTGCCGCCACCAGCGCCGCAACAAGCAGCACGGCCAGGCCGTTGAGCAACAGGCTGCTGTCCGTCCAGGCCTGCGCGGCGCCGTTTGTGCTGAACAGGCGCTCAAGAACCCCGCGCAGCGCGTAGTTGTCCATCTGTGTCGTAAACGGAGCGTTCGCATCGTATCGAGACGCGTCGATCCAACCGCGGAACGGGCCCAGCCCCTGGGGCGCCATGACCAGAAAGGAGCCGACGAAAAGGATCAGCGCAGTAGCCACGCTGGTGGCGGCCGCACGGTACTGCCGGCGTAACAGCAGGAACACCACCAGCACGCCCAGGAACGGCTTGATCACGAACATCAGGCCCCACGCCATCCCGGCGCCGCGCGGCCTCTCTGCGCGCAGGAACCAGGCGCCTACGACGATGAGGAACAACAGCGCGAAGTTCGCTTGGCCGTGGTACAGGTCGTCGCGTACCGGAAAGGTGGCGAACAACAGTGCCAGAACAAGCAGGAGCCAGTGGCCCGCGACGCGGTGCCCAAACTCACGCAGCAGCAGCACAACGCTCGCGATCAGGCACGCCGCGCTGATCGCGAGCCACGTCAGGCGCGCAACGTCGTCGCCGATCTGCGCCAGCGGCACGATGATCTCCGCGAACAGCGGCGGGTAGGCATATGCGTGGTGAATCCCCCCCGCCGCGACTCGATAGTCGTAGGGGTCACCCCCGCGCGCGATCGTGTGCGCCGTCTCCAGATAGAGGCCGAAGTCGACGGTCGTCCGCCAGGACGGGTTGCCATTCACGGTGCGGGCGATCGCGGCGACATCGAGCAGGAGGAGCACTGCGGCGAAGAGCGTGATCGCAGGCGCCACGAAGCGCCGATCAAGGACGGCGCGCAGACGCCCCGTCACGAGCGCTGCTCGGCGGGCCTGACGCACCCTCGGACGGACTCGGAATGCACCCGCTCGAGAGCAGCGCGCCGCGCAGGCGTCGCTTCACATTCGGCCAGACGATACCCGAGCGCGGTCATCGGCGCCTCCACGCATATTGCGATGCAACGGCGGCGAGCACCAGCATGGCCGCGATGGCGCCAGCCGCCCAGCGATGATCGCTGCGGCTGGATGATTCGGGCACGGCATTCAAGACGACCGCATCCGGCGGTTCCGCAACCCCACCGACGCTGCCGGTACTCTCGAACTGCGATGCGGGCAATCGCACAAACGGCGCGATGGAGGGCACGCCGTTCGTGTTCACGATGAACAGCATGTAGTACCCCGGCGGAGCGAGATTAGGATTCTGCGGTGCGTCCACCAGCAATCCCCCCGCCGTCTGCGAGAACGAGAGACTCATGTATCGCAGGCTCATGTTCGTGGAGTGCGTGACAGCCGACGGCGCGATGAGCGCGACGGATGCAACATTCGCGGCATCCGGTGTGCCCACGAAGAAGCTTGTGCCGTACGGGATCGCCGACGTGGGCGCCGAGGAGATCGCCGGACGTGCGCCCGCAAACAGGTAGGGCGGCGAGTAGATCTCGGCGGTCCGCTGGTCAGGCGCCCCGGTATAGCTGCCGCCGCCCGACACCGTCACGCGGCCGTCGGGCAGGAGCACGGCCACCGAGTGGTACAGGCGTGGCGTCTGCATCGATGCCATCGTCGTCCAGATCCTGGTCGCGGGGTCCCACAGCTCCGCCGGCATGACCGCGTTTGCGCTATTGCTGGCGTCCTTCGTCGTCTCGCCGCCCGTGGCCAGCACCTTCCCGTCAGGCAACGCCGTCAGATTCAAGAAGCTTCGCGGGTAGGCCATGGATGCCGTCTGCACCCATGCCGGATTGGCGGCATTCATGTCGAGCACATACGTCGTTGCCGACGACGGATCGGAGAGTCCGGCATCCGCCGCCGACCCCGCCTTCATGATCTGGTTGGAGGCGTACATGACGCTACTGCCGCCGTCGAGCGGGCGCGAGTCGAGCATCGTCCACGCCTGCGCATTCACGTCGAGCACTTCCGTCGTCGTCGCGAACTCGGATCCGCCGGCGTGGAGCACCCGCCCATCCGAGAGCACGTACAGGAACGGATAGAGCGGGAGGATCGCGCTCGCGTTCGGCAGCTGCGCCCACGTGTTCGAACCGGGGTTGTAGATCTCGGGGATCGAACGATGTTAGAGTCGCTCGATAGGTAGCCCGACACGACGAGGATGCGGCCATCCGGCATCTCCACCGACGTCGGATACCAGCGCGCAAAGTTCATCGGCGCGGCGGATGTCCACGTTACGGACAGTGGATCGAAGATGTTGACGTCGACGATGCCTGGACCGAGTCCACCACCGCCCACCGTGATGGCCCGCCCATCCCAGAGGAACGTTTGCCCTCCGCATTCCACGTTCGTCGCTACGGGCGCCGGCGTAGAAGCATGTGTCAACGGGTTGAGCGTGTACTGGTTGTTGCTGCCCAGGCCTACCCCGAGCACGTTTCCGTTGCGCATCACCATCGCGTGAACGAATACGTCCGGCGTCGCGAACGGCGCCTCCCACTGCCCAAGCTGGGCAGGGGCATTCGGCGTCGCGCCGGTCGCCGCGCCCGCGCTAAGCAGGAAGATCGAGGCCAACGCGGCGCCCGCTACGAGCGAACGCGTGGTCCGCAACACGGCGGCACGGTTCGAGTACGGATATGGCGGACTAGGCATTGATCGTCCTTCCCACCTCGTGAGTTCCATCACTTTGCACGTTTTCTCTCGATCTCTCAACGCCCCGAAGCGGCAGCGGTGTCAAGACAGAAGCAACCACCAGGAGCGCGCGCGTCCCACCTCCGGCGTTGCCGCGCGTCAGGGCGAGGCAGCCTCGCGCTTCTTGGCCACCACCAACAGGATGAAGCAGACCTGGGACAGGAGGGGGTTGGCGGTCACCATGTACGTGCCCGGCAGTCGACGCTCGCGAGGGCCCGTCGTGAGGTAGTAGCCAAAGACGCGTTGCACATCGAATCGCCGGCGGAGCAGCGAAACCAGCTCTCGTTTCGAGTAGAGCTTCACGTGCGTTTCGTCGCGGGCGTTCCACACCGTCCCGTTGACCAGGTACCGCGCGACACCCTTCAAGCTCTCCAGGGCGAATCGATTGGGCGTCGAGAGGAGCAGCGTCCCTCCGCGCTTCGTCACACGGTGCAATTCATCGACGACCGCGGCCGCCTCGTATCCGTCGAAGTGCTCGATAATCTCGAAGGCGACGGTGACATCTGCCGTTTCGTCTCCAAACGGAAGCCGGCGCGTGTCGCCGCGTACGGCGCGACATCCCGCGTTCTGAGCCATCCCGCACTCTTGCGCGCCCCTGTCCTGCGCGACCGCGCGACCGCCGGTACGGGCTGCGACCTGAGCCGTAAACGTGCCGTCGCCCGACGCCACGTCGAGGACGACCCCGGATGGCCTGCACGGAAGGTCGTCGAGCGCGCGCTCGATGACGCGATGGCGGCCCGCCATCCACCGTTGGTACCAGAGATCGGCATCGACCATTCGCGTCACATCCTCGGATGCGGGGCGGGACGGATGTTCTTATGTCACGCCTGAAGCGACATGATACCAGCGGTCGTACCAACGAAACGAGGGGCGCCTTGACGGCGCCCCTCGTGTTTGTCGCTGTACGATGTTCTGCAAGCGGTCAACCGCCCTGCTTGACGACCTCGAAGCCCATGGGTGTGCCCGCGTACCAGCCCCAGCCGTTGTTGCTGCCGCCTGTGCAGACGACATCTGACGGTGACACCGGCGTCCCCGCGGGCAGCCGCGCCACCCACGTCTGCCAGACGTAGTTGCGCCCGCTCCCAACCGCCGCCACGCCCTTCACGCTGCAACTCGCCGCCGACCACACGTTGAACACCACGTCCTCCGACCCCGCCGGCGTCAGCCCGTTCACCGGCAGCGTCGGCCCGTCGTACGCCACGTTGTCCCAGTGGAACGTGTTGCCCGCCAGCTGGCACTCGCCAATCGTCGCGTACCCTTCGATCGCGTACGCTTTGCACGAGTTGTAGTTCACGTGCTGCAGGTACACGTACGCACGGTCGAACCCCAAGTCCTGCACATCCTGGTCCACCTGCGTGATCCCGTTCACCACCACCTTCACGTGCGTCCGCGAGACGTACACGTCCACGTGGTCCCGCACGTTGTCCTGGCCGTAGT
>Ga0080064_1001402_pt1 | contig 48825 bp, 47 predicted proteins | sample Subgrocontami54m_FD_69260 | JGI IMG/M metagenome (GOLD analysis project Ga0080064, IMG submission 69260) | Subsurface groundwater microbial communities from S. Glens Falls, New York, USA - GMW46 contaminated, 5.4 m (SPADES assembly) (version 2) ...
GTAGCCTACGTCGAAGCGGTGCTTGACGAAGGGGACGCGAAGGGGCTGATGCAAGCGCTGCGCAACGTCGCAGAGGCACAGGGCGGTATCGCCGCGGTTGCCGAGCGGGCGGGCTTGAGTCGTGAAACACTTTATCGCACGCTTTCAAAGAGCGGCAATCCGCAGCTCATGAGTTTGACCAGGATCCTCGGCGCGACGGGCTTGCGGCTCAGCGTTACGCACGCGCATACCGACTTACCGCGTTCACTACGAGCGAGCAGGGCAGCTTAAAACTGCTGGGCCGCCATCCAGCCCTTAACGGACTCACTGAAAGCGTTCCAAACCATGCCCACCGAAACGGTATACAAGCAGGTATAAAATGCAACACGCCGTATATGCTACTAGAGTAATCAACGAGATAGGCCGTTTATGCTGCTGATGATCGACAACTACGATTCGTTCACCTATAACCTGGTGCAGTATTTCGGCGAACTCGAGCAGGATGTGGTGGTTTACCGCAACGACGAAATCACGCTTGAAGAAATCGATGCACTGAAGCCGCGCCAGATCGTGATTTCCCCCGGCCCATGCACGCCGAACGAAGCCGGTATTTCAGTGCCGCTGATCCGGCAGTTCGCAGGCAAGGTACCCATACTCGGCGTTTGCCTCGGCCACCAGGCGATCGGACAGGCGTTTGGCGGAAAAATCGTGCACGCAAAACAGGTGATGCACGGCAAGACCTCCGCAATCCAGCATAACGCCGGCGGCGTATTCCGCAACCTGCCCAATCCGTTCCAGGCGACGCGCTATCATTCACTGGTGATCGAGCGCGCAAGCCTGCCCGACTGCCTCGAAATCACGGCCTGGACCGACGATGGGGAAATCATGGGGGTGCGGCACCAACAACTCGCGGTCGAGGGCGTGCAATTTCATCCGGAGGCCATCCTGACCGAACGCGGCCACGCGCTGCTCGCGAATTTTCTGCAGGGAGAGAAACCATGAAACCACAGGAAGCGCTGGCCCGCATCATCGAGCATCGGGAGATTTTCCACGAGGAAATGCTGTCGCTGATGCGGCAGATCATGAGTGGAGAAGTATCACCGGTGCTGATTGCCGCGATCATAACCGGGCTGCGCGTGAAGAAGGAGTCCATAGGCGAAATTGCGGCCGCGGCGCAGGTGATGCGCGAATTCGCGACCAAGGTGCCGGCCGGCGATGACGCCAGGCTGGTCGATACCTGTGGCACCGGGGGTGATGCCGCGCACAGCTTCAACATTTCGACCGCGGCGGCGTTTGTTGCCGCCGCGGCCGGCGCCCAGGTCGCGAAGCACGGCGGGCGCTCGGTGTCGAGCAAATCCGGCAGCGCCGACGTGCTGGAAGCGCTCGGCGCCAACATCAATCTGAAACCGGAGCAGGTCGCGCAGTCGATCAAGGAAGTCGGCGTCGGCTTCATGTTCGCGCCCAATCATCACAGCGCGATGAAGCACGCCGCGCCGGTGCGCAAGGAGCTCGGCGTGCGCACCATATTCAACATTCTCGGGCCGCTCACCAATCCGGCTGGCGCGCGCAATCAGCTGATGGGCGTGTTCCATCCCGATCTGGTCGGCATCCAGGCGCGCGTGCTGCAGCGGCTCGGCAGCCGTCACGTGATGATCGTGCACGGGCTCGAGAGCCTCGACGAAATCTCCGTCTGCGGCCCGACGCTGATCGGCGAGCTTAAGAATGACGAAGTCCGGGAGTACCAGATCAAGCCATCCGATTTCGGGCTCGCCACGCAGGACGCCGCCGCAATCCGCGTCGATGGCGCCGAGCAGTCAAAGGCGATGCTGCTCGCCGCGCTCGAAAACAAGACGGGCGTTGCACGCGACATCGTCGCGCTCAATGCGGGCGCCAGCATTTACGTTGCCGGGCTCTGTGACTCGCACGCCGCAGGTGTAAAGACCGCGCTCGAGGTGATTGCGAGCGGGGCGGCTCGCAAAAAACTCGATCAGTTCGTCGCGTTCACCAAGCAGTATGTCTGACATCCTGCAGCGTATCCTTGCCGTCAAGGCGGTGGAAATTGCTGCGGCAAAAGCCACCCGTCCGCCCGTCGTGTTACGCGCAGATGCGGAAGCGATGTCCAGGCCGCGCGAATTTGTCGCGGCGCTGCGTGCGAAAATCGCTGCCGGCGAGCCGGCGGTGATCGCCGAAATCAAGAAGGCGAGCCCTAGCCGCGGCGTGTTGCGGGAGCGTTTCGATCCGGCGGCAATCGCCGCAAGCTACGCCGGGCACGGCGCGGCGTGCCTGTCGGTTCTGACCGATGCGCAGTTTTTCCAGGGCAGCGCGGAAGACCTGGGCCAGGCGCGCTCGGCGTGCCGGCTGCCGGTGCTGCGCAAGGACTTCATGCTTGAGCCCTATCAGGTGTATGAATCGCGCGCGGCAGGTGCGGACTGCATATTGCTGATTGCGGCGGCGCTCAAGCTTGCACGCATGCGCGAGCTCGAGGCGGTGGCGCAGTCGCTCGGGTTGGCGGTACTGGTCGAAGTGCACGATGCCGCGGAACTCGATATTGCTCTCGAACTGGAAACCCCGCTCATCGGTATCAACAACCGCAACCTGCGCACGTTCGAAACCCGGCTCGATGTCACGCTTCGTCTGCTGCCGCGCATCCCGGATGATCGCATCGTGATTACCGAAAGCGGCATACTGAAGCCCCAGGACGTCGCTCTGATGCGCGGGAATGACGTCAATTGTTTTCTGGTCGGCGAGGCATTCATGCGCGCGGCCGACCCCGGCGGGGAGCTGGCGCGCCTGTTCGGCGCCCAAAACTGAAAGGCGTTAAAATCGGTTCTGACCGCAGACGATCACCTATGCCTGACTTCGACAACCTGATCATTGCCTTCGACAACGGCCTGCGTACCCTGCTCGCGCCTGCGCACAGCGCGCGGCCGCATCCCGATGCGGATATCGCCGGCAGTGAACTTGGCATCGAGGAAAAACAGCTCGCCGCGGCATTGATGCGCGTCAACCACAGCGGGGAGATCTGTGCGCAAGCCTTGTATCAAGGCCAGGCGCTGACCGCGCGCAATCCCGCAGCGCGCGCGGTGCTCGAGACGGCGGCTGCCGAGGAGACCGATCACCTGGCGTGGACAGCGCAGCGCGTCGCCGAACTCGGCGGGCGCGTGAGTGTGCTCAACCCACTGTGGTATGCGGGCTCGTTCGCGCTCGGCGCTGCAGCCGGCCTGCTCGGCGACCGATGGAATCTCGGTTTTCTGGCCGAAACCGAACGCCAGGTCGAGGGTCATCTCGCCGGGCACCTAGAGCGCGTGCCGCCGCGCGATGAGAAAAGCCGCGTCATTCTGGAACAGATGAAAGCCGACGAAGCGCGCCATGCGCTAACCGCGGTGGAGCACGGTGCGGCCGAGCTGCCGGCGCCGGTCAGACTGGCGATGAAACTCGGTTCGCGCGTGATGACGCGCACTTCGTTCTGGATTTAAAACTTTGCCGCAAATGGGCGCTTCATGCGTCCCGAATTTCGTAGTCGTGGGTAATCGCGGCGGTTTTGGCGAGCATGATTGAAGCCGAGCAGTATTTCTCCGCCGAGAGGTGGATCGCGCGTTCGACCTGCGGCGGCTTGAGATTCTTGCCGCTGACGATGAAATGGAAGTGGATTTTGGTGAATACCTTGGGGTCCTCGGCGGCGCGCTCCGACTCGATCTCGAGCACGCAGCCGGAGATTTCCGCGCGTGCCTTATTCAGGATGTGCACGACGTCGTAGGCGGCGCAGCCGCCGGTGCCGATCAACACGGTTTCCATCGGCCGTGCGCCGAGATTGCGGCCGCCGCCCTCGGGCGCGCCGTCCATCACGATCGCGTGGCCGCTGCCGGACTCGCCGACGAAACACACGTTTTCAACCCATTTGATGCGAGCTTTCATGCGGTCATCCTGGAACGAACGGGAAACGGTTTGCGACTATAGCAGCCCGCCGCGGCGCGGAGGCGTATCCCCATCGGCGGCGGCCCGCTCGCCTCGGCCCTCAGTTGGTTTGACAGCATGGCGATTTTTGCCATAAAATCCAAAGCTTTCCGTTGTCTCCGACGGGTTTAAAGGTTGCGGTAGTCTATGAAGACTTTTACGGCGAAAGCCCATGAAATCAGGCACGACTGGTATGTAGTAGACGCCCAGAACAAAGTGCTCGGCAGGCTTGCCGCGGCGCTCGCGCACCGGTTGCGCGGCAAACACAAGCCGGAATTCACCCCGCACGTCGACGGCGGTGATTATATCGTGGTGGTCAACGTCGATAAGCTGCGCGTAACCGGCAATAAGGCGAACGCCAAACTCTATCATCGCCACAGCACCTACCCGGGTGGTATTTACACCACCAACTTTGCCAAACTGCATGCGCGACACCCCGGCCGCGTGCTCGAAATGGCAGTCAAGGGCATGCTGCCCAAAGGGCCGCTGGGCTATGCAATGCTGAAGAAGCTCAAAGTCTATGCCGGTACCGGCCATCCGCACACCGCGCAGCAACCGAAGTCACTTGAAATAAGGGCTTGATACCATGCCAGCAGCCAAGCAAGTTCAATACCACTACGGTACCGGCCGCCGCAAGAGTTCGGTTGCGCGTGTTTTCATGAAACCGGGCAAAGGCGATATCGTTGTCAACGGCAAGCCGGTCGACGTGTTTTTCTCGCGCGAAACCGGGCGCATGATCGTGCGCCAGCCACTGGTACTGACCGACAGGCTTTCCGCGTTCGATATCAGGGTTAACGTCAATGGTGGCGGCGAGTCCGGACAGGCCGGCGCGGTGCGTCACGGCATCACGCGCGCATTGATCGAGCACGACGCGACGCTCAAACCGGCGCTCAAGAAAGCCGGGCTGGTGACACGCGATGCGCGCGAGGTGGAGCGCAAGAAAGTCGGTTTGCACAAGGCACGCCGGCGCAAGCAGTTCTCGAAACGCTAACGCATAGCGGCCAAGAGGCCCCTGGCAAGGAAAGCCGCCTGCGGGCGGCTTTTTCGTTTCTAACTTACAATTATCCGTGACGGATGAGCGTAATGGCACACAAGAGGCTCAAAATCGGCGTGGTAGGCGGAACCGGCTATACCGGTGTCGAGCTGCTGCGTTTGCTCGCGCAACATCCTCACAGCGAGCTCGTGGTGATCACCTCGCGCCAGGAAGCCGGCACCCCGGTCGCGGCGATGTTTCCCAGCCTGCGCGGCCGCGTCGATATCGGGTTCAGCGCGCCGTCGGATGCTGCGCTCAAGCAATGCGACGTGGTGTTCTTCGCCACGCCCAACGGTGTTGCGATGGCGCAGGCCAGAGCACTGGTCGACGCGGGTGTGCGCGTGATCGATATCTCGGCCGATTTCCGCATCAAGGACATCGCGACGTGGGAAAAATGGTACGGCACGAAGCACGCGTGCCCGGAATTGGTTGCGGCTGCGGCCTATGGCCTGCCGGAGGTCAACCGGGAGAGAATCAAGCGCGCACGCATTGTCGCCAACCCGGGGTGTTATCCGACTTCAGTGCAACTTGGCTTCCTGCCGCTGATCAAGAGCGGCAAAGTCGATCTCGATCACCTGATCGCGGACGCCAAATCCGGTGTCAGCGGGGCGGGACGCAAGGCCGAAGTGCATACGCTGTTTTGCGAGGCCTCGGACAATTTCAAGGCCTACGGCGTGACTGGCCACCGCCATCATCCTGAGATAATGCAGGGGCTAAACCAGATGGCGGGGCGTGAAGTGCGGCTTACCTTCGTGCCGCATCTGACGCCGATGATCCGCGGTATTCATGCGACGCTTTATGCGCGCCTGACCGGCAGCGAGGACCTGCAGCAGCTCTACGAAAAACATTATGCGAACGAGCCGTTTGTCGACGTGCTGCCGGCAGGCAGTCATCCCGATACCCGCTCGGTGCGCGGCAGCAACCTCTGCCGCATTGCTGTGCATCGGCCGCAGGACGGCGACATGGCGGTGGTGTTGTCGGTGATCGACAACCTGACCAAGGGCGCTGCGGGCCAGGCGGTGCAGAACATGAACCTCATGTGCGACCTGCCGGAGACGAGCGGATTGGAGCAGATCGCATTAATGCCGTGATCAGAAAACTCAAACGCAGATTCGGAATCTCGGCGCCGCGCATGGCGGTGCGCGCGGCGATTCCGTGGTACTGGCGCTGGCTGGGATTGGTGATGCTGGCATTGCTGATCGTGTTGATGTCGCGCGCGGCTTACGATTTCGGCATGCGGTTCGCGGGCTTCGAGCAAAGCGAAGCTGATCGCGAAGTGCAGCGCCTGAGCACGGCCAACGCCGGCATGCAGCAGGAGCTGGAAAAGATGCGGGGGCAGTTCGCGCAGAACGAACGCCAGATACAGATCGAACGCGTGGCCTATGCCGACCTGGTCAAGCAAATGAAGGTGCTGACCGAGGAAAACGCGGCGCTCAAGGAAGATTTGGCGTTTTTTCAGACATTGATGCCCTCCGGCGGAAAGGAAGATGGGGTGGCAATCAACCGGTTTCTGGTGCAAAATGACACCAAGCCGGACGAATACCGGTATCGGCTGCTGTTGACTCAGACCGGCAAGCGCAGCAAGGATTTCCAGGGCCACATGGAATTCGCGGTCTATTTGCAGCAGGGCGACAAGAAACTTGTCATGACTTTGCCCGCCGAAGACGAAAAGGATGGCAGGAGTTTCAAGCTGAACTTTCGCTTTTACCAGCGTATCGAGGGCAGTTTTCGCGTTGCCCCCAATGCAAAGGTAAAAAGCATGCAGGTCCGGGTGTTTGAAGACGGCAGCAAAGAACCCAGGCTGACCCGGTCCACCAATGCGTCTTGATCCGGAGGTCGAACATGTTTGGCAGCAAGAGCAACAAACCGCAGAATCGCATCGATTGCCTAATCGGCGCCGGTACCACCATCGAGGGCAATATAACCTTCAGTGGCGGGTTGCGCGTCGATGGTCACGTTCACGGCAATGTGTTGGCCACCGAGGACGAGCCCGGGACGCTGGTATTATCCGAACAGGCGCGCATCGAGGGCGAAATCCGCGTCTCACATGTGGTTATTAATGGCACGGTGCTCGGTCCGGTGTATGCCGCCGAATACATGGAACTGCAGGCCAAGGCCAATGTCACAGGAGATGTCTGCTACCGCACGATTGAAATACAGCTTGGTGCGGTGGTGCAAGGCCGATTGATTTATCAGCCCGAGGCCAAGTCCGGCAAGGTCGTGTCGCTGAAGCCATCCTACGCGGATTGAGCGCGGGATTTGCCGCGGTTTTTACAGGAGAGCAGCAGATGAACGCAGTCACCGAAATGCCCGAGCCGCTGGTGTTCAGCGCGAGCGCGGCGAGCAAAGTAAAACAGTTGATCGACGAAGAAGGCAACTCCGCACTCAAGTTGCGTGTCTTCGTCACCGGCGGCGGCTGCTCCGGCTTCCAGTACGGGTTCACTTTCGACGAGGTGACCAACGAAGACGACACGGCGCTGCAGAAAAACGGCGTTACGCTGCTGATCGACCCGATGAGCCTGCAATATCTTGGCGGCGCCGAAATCGATTACCAGGAAGGCGCCGAGGGCGCGCAGTTTGTGATCAAGAATCCCAACGCGACCTCGACCTGCGGATGCGGATCTTCGTTTTCGGCCTGAGTAGACACAGGCCGGGGAAAACGGGCGCGGACAGCGCCCTTTTTTTCGTTCAGGCGCGGTAGACCGCTCCCAGTACGCGCGTGCCGCGCGCGCCGGTCACCGGGGGTAGATTGCCGGGCCGGTGACTCAAACAGCGTTGCGCGAGCCACGCGAACGCGAGCGCTTCGACCTGTTCGGCGTTGACGCCCAGCGTGCCGGTGGTTGCGACGGCTCTCCCCGCCAATTGCGTTGACAGCCGATTCATCAATGCCGCGTTGCGCATGCCGCCGCCACAAACATAGACTTCCGTCGCTTCGGCGCAGTATTTTCGCAGCGCTTCGCTGATACTGTGCGCCGTCAATTCGAGCAACGTTGCCTGCACGTCAACGGGCCGTTCCGCGCCTGACAGGTGCTGCTCCAGCCATTCCAGATTGAAGGTTTCGCGTCCGGTGCTTTTCGGCGGTGCGCGCCCGAAATATTCGTGGCCGGAAAGCCGCGCGAGCAGCCCGGACAGCATGCGCCCGTTCACTGCCCATGCGCCGCCCGCGTCGAACGGTTGACCGATATGGCGCGCGGACCACGCGTCGAGCAAAACGTTACCGGGGCCACAGTCGAAACCGGTGACCATGCCGCCACGCGGCAGCCAAGTGAGGTTGGCGATGCCGCCGATATTGACGATTACTCGGTCCGTGTCCGGGCTCGAAAACACCGCGTGATGAAACGCCGGCACCAGCGGCGCGCCGTGGCCCCCTGCGGCTATGTCGCGGCTGCGGAAATCGCACACCACGTCGATTCCGGTAAGCTCCGCGAGCAATGCGCCGTTGACGAGCTGTATCGTGTAGCCGGCTGCGGGTTGATGGCGCACGGTCTGGCCATGGCAGCCGATCGCGCGGATCGAGGCGGGCTTGACTGACGACAGTTCGAGCAGTGCATGCACACTCCCGGCATAAGCCCGGGTCAGCGTGTTGGCGGCGAGCGCAGCGCGCGCCAGCTCATCCATGCCCGGCTGATTCAGCGCGAGCAATTCCCCGCGCAGTGCCGGATCGAAGGGTTGATGATGACTCGCTGCAACACGAGGTATCCCGTAGTCAAGATCGGCGAGCACGGCATCGATCCCATCCAGGCTGGTGCCGGACATCAGCCCGATGAAGAGCCCGGGCATGGCGGAATAATCAGTCCAGACGCGCGAGGTTGGTTCCGCGCAGCAAATCCAGCCGTTGTACGTGCGGTTTGGCGTTGCGTTGGAACGCCGGCTTCTGTTCGGATGTGATCGGCGGCGCCGCCGGCATTGCCACTCGCAGAGGATTCTGGTGCACGTCATTGATGCGGAATTCGTAATGCAGGTGCGGGCCGGTCGCAAGCCCGGTGGCGCCCACGTAGCCGATCACTTCGCCCTGCGCGACACGCTTGCCCTTGCGTATGCCGCTGGCGAATCCCGACAGGTGTCCGTACCAGGTGGTGTACTTCGACTGATGGCGCAGCACGACTGCTTTGCCATAACCACCCTGCCAGCCGGCGAAATCGACTACGCCGTCGCCGGTGGCCTTGACCCGGGTGCCGGTGGGCGCGCCATAGTCTATGCCTTTGTGCGCGCGCCATGTCTGCAGCACCGGGTGAAAGCGCGAATTGGAATAACCGGAGGTTATGCGCGAAAGCTCAAGTGGCGAACGCAGAAACTGCTTGCGCAGATTCTTGCCGTCAAGCGTGTAATAACCGCCCGTGTCTTCGGCATACTGGAAATAGACGGCCTGGTAGGTCTTGCCCTGGTTGGTGAACTCGGCGGATATTACGCGGCCGGTCTTGACCGGTTCACCCTGGTAGTAGAACACCTCGTAGACGACACTGAAACGATCGCCTTTTCTCAGGTCGCGGTGAAAGTCGATGTCCGACGAGAAAATGTCCGCGATCTGCATCGCTACCGCATCGGACAGTCCCGCCGCATCGGTTGCGCCGAACAGCGAGTTTCTGATCTGCGCTGAACTCATCAGTAAGCGCAGCTCAAGCTGCGCCGGTTCTTCCTTGATGGAATAGCCCGCCGCGTCACGGTCGACCGCAAACACGTTGCTGCCGTTCAGATAACGCAGGCTTGCGAGCCGCCCGTCGGCAGTGGTAGCCGCGTGCACGGTCTTGCCGGGAATCAACTGGTACAGCGCCTTCGCCTGCTTGTCGCCGCGTAGCCGCCGCAGTGCTTCGTCGTCGTCGACTTTCAGCCGCGCAAGCAAAGAGGCCACCGTGTCGCCGCGCTGGATGCGCTCCCCGCGGCTGAAAGTCTGGTTGATGTCCTCCGCCGAGATCAACTCCGGCAGCCTGATCTCGTCAACGACGTTGAAGACAGGTACGGTATCGACCAGCGTATCAGGGGCGATGCCGAACGCCGCAACGACGCTGAAACAGGGCACGGCGATCAACACCGCGGCAATTCGGAGGCGAATCGGAAGCCTCCGTATCGAGTCGAGCAGCTTCTGCGCTAAAATCATGCTTCCTGCACGTGGTCCTTAAGTCCTGCGTGGAACGACGCGCAAAGCTTAGCAGAACGGTACGGGTGCGCAACCCTGAATTTTGCATGGTGATAACAACAACGATTATAGTGAGGCCGCCGTGGTGGCGCTGAAAGAGCAACTCGATGTCATCACGCGCGGCTGCGGTGAACTGCTGGTCGAAGCCGAGCTTGTCGACAAGCTGAAGTCAGGCCGGCCGCTGCGCGTCAAGGCCGGTTTTGATCCGACCGCGCCTGACCTGCATCTCGGCCACACAGTGCTGATCAACAAACTGCGTCAGCTGCAGGACCTTGGCCACCACATCCTGTTCCTGATTGGCGATTTCACCGGCATGATTGGTGACCCGAGCGGCAGGAACGCCACGCGCCCACCGCTTACGCGGGCGGAAATCGAGCGCAACGCCGAAACCTACAAGTCGCAGGTTTTCAAAGTACTGGATGCGGAAAAAACCGAGATTGTCTACAACTCGGCGTGGATGGACAGATTAAGCTCGGCCGACATGATCAGGCTTGCCGCGACGCACACCGTCGCGCGTATGCTCGAGCGCGACGATTTCGGCAAGCGCTATCAAAACAACCGGCCGATTGCCATCCATGAGTTCCTCTATCCGCTGGTGCAGGGCTACGACTCGGTCGCGCTGAAGGCCGATCTCGAACTCGGCGGCACCGATCAGAAATTCAATCTGCTGGTGGGGCGCGAGCTGCAGAAACATTACGGCCAGCCGCCGCAGTGCGTGCTCACCATGCCGCTGCTCGAGGGTCTGGACGGGGTCAATAAAATGTCGAAGTCGCTTGGCAACTACGTGGGCATCGACGAGCATCCCGATGAAATTTTCGGCAAGCTGATGTCGGCCTCCGACGAGCTGATGTGGCGTTATATCGAGTTGTTGTCGTTCGCGCCGCCCGCGACAGTCAGGCAGTGGAAAAAAGAAGTTGCGGACGGCCGTAATCCGCGCGACATCAAGGTTGGCTTCGCGCAGGAAATCGTCGCGCGCTTTCATGACCAGTCGGCAGCGCAGCGCGCGCTCGCCGATTTCGAGGCACGCTTCAAGCAGGGCGAGATCCCCGCCGACATTCCCGTCGTCAGCGTGCGCGCAGTCGCCGGCGGTATCGCGATCGCGAATCTGCTCAAGGAAGCTGGACTCACGGCCAGCACGTCGGAGGCGCTGCGCATGATCGCGCAGGGCGGGGTCAAGCTCGACGGCGAGAAGGTCAGCGACAAGGCCCTCAAGCTCGCCACGGGCGTGCAGGTCGTGGTCCAGGTCGGTAAGCGCAAGTTCGCGCGCGTCACCGTCGGTTGACGCTCAGCTACCTGTCCCCCGCCGCGCTCGAACGACGCGCCAGTATCGCTTAAATCACTGTCCATGAAACACGGTACAGCTTAAAGGAACCCCGCATGACACAGACTACTTCAACTCAACCGCCTGCAGGCAAGGAAATCGCCACGCTCGGCGGCGGCTGTTTCTGGTGCCTCGAGGCGGTATTCGACGGTTTGCAGGGCGTCGAGTCGGTCGAATCGGGCTACACCGGCGGCACCATAGCCCATCCAACCTACCGGCAGGTTTGCAGCGGCGACACCGGTCACGCCGAAGTCGTGCGCGTGACGTTTGATCCCAAGATCATCTCGTTCGGCGAGATTCTCGAGGTTTTCTTCGTGATCCACAATCCGACCACGTTGAACTTCCAGGGCAATGACGTCGGTACGCAATACCGCTCGGCGATTTTTTATCATACTTCCGAGCAGCAGGCGGTGGCCGGGCAGCTGATTGCCGGATTGACCGCCGAAAAGGCCTTTGGCGACCCGATCGTAACCGAGGTGAAGCCGGCGCCGACATTCTACGTCGCCGAGGATTATCACCAGGAATATTACGCCAACAACAGCTACCAGCCGTACTGCCAGACGGTGGTGACTCCGAAGGTGGCGAAATTCCGGAAAATCTTCGCAGCCAAGGTCAAGAAGTAAGCGCCGCGCTGTGCAGCGCAAATTTGAATCGGTCAGGGAACTGCCCCCGTTTCCACTACTCATGAACCTTCCCTCACCCTCGGTCCCTCTCCCGAGGGGGAGAGGGAAGCACGACGCTCCCTTCTCCCTCCGGGAGAAGGGTTGGGGATGAGGGAAGAGACGCCACGCCAGGTTCATGGGTACAATTCGCGGCGCGCACGCCGTGGCGTCTCTCCGGCGGCCGGATGCCGCCTGTCATTAAGCTGTAACAATCGGCAGCTAAGATGCTCTCGTCCCTCAAAATCAATCAATGTCAGAGAATGGAGAGCAATCGATGAAATCCGAATTTGTCCAACGTTTTGTCTCGCGTGCAACGCTGGCCCTTGGCCTTGCTGGAGCGAGCGCCGCAGTGGCGGCAGACATCACCGGCGCCGGCGCGACCTTCCCGTATCCGCTCTATTCAAAGTGGGCCGTGGCCTACAAAGCGAAAACCGGGATTGGCATGAATTATCAATCGATCGGTTCCGGCGGCGGCATCAAGCAGATCATAGCCAAGACCGTCGATTTCGGCGCCTCCGACGCCCCGTTGCAAGTTGCGGAACTCGAAAAAAATGGTCTGGTTCAGTTTCCGATGGTGATCGGTGGCGTGGTTCCCGTCTTCAACATCGAGGGAATCAAACCCGGCGCGCTGCGCCTGACGGGTACCGTGCTCGCCGACGTCTATCTCGGCAAGATCACGAAGTGGAACGCGCCGGCGATCGCGGCCCTCAATAAGGGCGTCAAGCTGCCGGATCAGGACATTACGGTGGTGGCGCGCTCCGACGGCTCGGGCACCACTTTTATTTTCACCAACTACCTGTCGAAAGTCAGCGCCGATTGGAAAAACAAGGCCGGCAACAACACTTCGGTGAAATGGCCCGCCGGGGTTACGGGCAAGGGCAACGAAGGCGTGGCCGCCTATGTGCAACGCCTCTCCGGTTCGATCGGCTATGTCGAATACGCGTACGCGATCCAGAACAAAATGTCCTACGTGCTGTTGCAGAACAAGGACGGTGTGTTCGTTAGCCCGGATGACAAGACTTTCAGGGCAGCCGCCGCCAATGCGCAATGGGAGAAAGCGCCTGGCTTCTACCAGATTCTGACCGAGCAGCCGGGCAAGGACAGCTGGCCGATTACCGGAGCGACCTTCATCCTGATGCACAAGAAGCAGGACAAGCCCGAGAATGCTTTGATTGCACTCAAGTTCTTCGACTGGGCTTACGAAAGCGGCGACAAAATGGCGCTTGATCTCGATTACATCCCGATGCCGGACAATGTGGTGACGCTCGTCAAGGCTGAGTGGAAGAAAATCCGGAACGCATCAGGCAAGCCGGTTTACTGAGCGTTTCACCGTTCCTTTAATTCCAAACGTCGCTGCGGGGAGCCTGTAAAGGCTCCCCGCTGTTTTCGAGGCAGACCATGCCACCCCGCGAGACGCAGCAGTGATTGCGCCGTCGTTCGAGACCGGCGGCCAAACCACCTATAATAAAAGGCCTACGCCTGCCAAGCAGCTGCCCTGGATGGATTCCTTTTTCAAGAATTTGACGCGGTTTTTCGCGTTTTTCGTTTTCTCGATCCTGGCTGCAATCTTGGTTTCGCTGGTTTTCCACAGCCAGCTCACCTTGAGCAAGTTTGGATTCGGTTTCCTGTTAGATCCCGAATGGAATCCGGTGACGCAGGAGTTCGGGGCACTGGTGCCGATTTACGGCACGCTGGTCAGCTCCGCGATTGCCATGATCATCGGCATCCCCGTCAGTTTTGGCATTGCGTTGTTTCTCACCGAGCTGTCTCCGGTCTGGCTCAAGCGTCCGCTCGGCACGGCGATCGAAATGCTGGCGGCGATTCCGAGCATCATCTACGGCATGTGGGGGCTGTTCGTGTTTGCGCCTATATTTGCCGAGTACGTGCAACCCGCGCTGATCAAAACGTTCGGTGCATTGCCGATTTTCGGCATGCTGTTCAAAGGCCCGGCGATGGGCATCGGCATGCTGACCGCGGGCATCATACTCGCGATCATGGTGATTCCGTTCATCACTGCGGTAATGCGCGACGTGTTCGAGCTGGTGCCGCCGCTGCTGAAGGAATCGGCCTACGGTCTCGGCGCCACGACCTGGGAGGTGGTGTGGAAAGTCGTGTTGCCGTACACCAAGATCGGCGTCGTCGGCGGCGTCATGCTCGGGCTCGGGCGCGCTCTGGGCGAGACCATGGCCGTTACCTTCGTCATCGGCAACGCGCATCGCTTGAGCTCGTCGCTGCTCGCGCCCGGCAACAGCATCGCATCGTCGCTTGCCAACGAGTTCAACGAAGCAGTCGGCGACCTTCATTCCTCGGCATTGATTGAACTGGGATTGATCCTGTTCCTGATCACCACCATCGTGCTTGCGCTCTCTAAATTGCTGCTGCTGCAGCTCGCGAAGCAGGAAGGCCGGCAAACGTAGGGTCGCGATGAACAAGATTTATCAACGCAGGCGCAGGGTAAACGCGGTGATGCTGTGCATCTCCGGCGCGACCATGGCATTCGGCCTGTTCTGGCTGGCGTGGATACTGATCACGCTGCTGCATGAAGGGTTCAGCGCATTGAATTTGACCCTGTTTACACAAATGACACCCCCGCCTGGCAGCGACGGTGGCTTGCTCAATGCCATAGCCGGCAGCCTGCTGATGGTGACGATGGCGACGCTGATCGGCACACCGATCGGCATCCTGGCTGGCACCTACCTCGCCGAGTTTGGGCGCCGCGGCTGGCTCGCGCCGGCGACACGCTTCATCAATGACATCCTGCTGTCCGCGCCGTCGATCGTGATCGGCCTGTTCGTCTATTCAATCTACGTCGCACAGGTCAGACATTTTTCGGGTTGGGGCGGCGCCCTCGCGCTGTCGTTGATCGTGATCCCCGTGGTGGTGCGCACCACCGACGATATGCTGAAGCTGGTGCCGGACAGTCTGCGCGAAGCAGCCGTCGCACTCGGCGCGCCGGCCTGGAAAATGATCGTGTTCGTATCCTACCGCGCAGCACGCGCCGGCATCATCACAGGCATCCTGCTCGCGGTCGCGCGCATTAGCGGCGAGACCGCGCCATTGCTGTTTACGGCGCTCAGCAACCAGTTCTGGTCGCTGAACATGAACCAGCCGATGGCCAACCTGCCGATGGTGATTTTTCAGTTCGCGATGAGCCCGTATCCGGATTGGCACCGGCTGGCGTGGGGCGGCGCGATCCTGATCACCTTGGGCGTACTCGGCCTCAACATTCTTGCGCGCGTCATGTTCCGGAGCAAAATCTGAGCCCGCGCTTACCACTGGATCCGACACATGAGTGAAGAACTGCAGTTCCCCAACCCGAAGCTGAAGGTCAATGACCTCAATTTCTACTACGGTAAATTCCAGGCGATCAAGAACGTTACGATGGCCATCCCGGCCAACAAAGTGACTGCTTTCATCGGGCCGTCGGGATGCGGCAAGTCGACGCTGCTGCGCACGTTCAACCGGCTGTATGAGCTCTACCCCGATCAACGCGCCGAAGGCGAAATCCGGCTTGACGGCGACAACATACTCGACAAGAAGCAGGACATCACGTTGCTGCGCGCCAAGGTCGGCATGGTGTTCCAGAAGCCGACGCCGTTCCCGATGTCGATTTACGACAATATCGCGTTCGGCGTACGCCTGTACGAGAACCTGAGGCGTGGTGAAATGGACGACCGTGTCGAATGGGCGTTGACCAAGGCTGCGCTGTGGAAAGAGGTCAAGGACAAGTTGAACCAGAGCGGCAACAGCCTGTCGGGCGGCCAGCAGCAGCGGTTGTGCATCGCGCGTGGCATCGCGATCAAGCCCGAGGTATTGTTGCTCGATGAGCCATGCTCGGCGCTCGACCCGATTTCGACCGCGCGTATCGAAGAGCTGATGAACGAATTAAAACTCGATTATACCGTGGTGATCGTTACTCACAACATGCAGCAGGCGGCGCGAGTTTCGGACTACACTGCCTACATGTACCTGGGCGAGATGATCGAATTCGGCATTACCGACAACATATTCATCAAGCCCAAGCGCAAGGAAACCGAGGATTACATCACCGGACGGTTTGGATGAAACCGTCCCTGGAGCGATCACCATGACACAAAGCGAACATTCTTCAAAACAATACGACATCGACCTCGAAACCCTGCGCTCGCGCGTACTCGAAATGGGCGGCCTGGTCGAGTCGCAGATCCTTGCCGCGATCGACGGGCTTATGGCGGGGGACCTCAGTGCGCTCGAAGCGGTGGTCGAGGAGGATCACCGCGTGAACGCATTCGAGGTCAACATCGACACCGATTGCAGCCACCTGATTGCCCGTCGGCAACCCGCAGCGGGCGATTTGCGCATGGTGCTCGCCATCATCAAGATTGTGACGGACCTCGAGCGCATCGGCGACGAGGCTGCCAAAATCGCGCGCATGGGAAAGCAAAGCCACAGTGGCGCCCGGATGCCGAATATGCCGATTGCGGCGATCAAGCATGTCGGCGACATCGCGATCGGCATGCTGCGCAAGGCGCTCGACGCGCTCGCGCGGCTCGATCCGGCCGCCGCCGCCGCGATTGTGCGCGAGGACGCCGCGATCGACGAAGAATTCCGCTCGATCGTGCGGCAGCTGATCACGTTCATGATGGAAGACCCGCGCACCATTTCCACGGCAATCGAGATCCTTTGGGTCGCGAAAGCGATCGAGCGCATTGGCGACCACTCGAAAAACATGGCGGAACAGGTGATCTATATCGTCAAGGGCACCGATGTCCGCCACACTTCGGTCGAGGCGCTCGAGCGCGAAGCGCTGAGCTGAGACGGGCCATCCGCGATGTCAAGATGAACAGCGATATTCTGGTAGTCGAAGACGAGCCTGCGATTCAGGAACTGATTGCGGTTAACCTCGAGCACGCCGGACATCGCGTGCGGCGCGCCCACAACGCGGCCGAGGCCAACGCCGTGATACGCGATGTCCGCCCCGACCTGATCGTGCTCGACTGGATGCTGCCGGACCTCGCCGGTACGATATTGGCGCGCAAGCTGCGAGCCGATGCGCGCACCAGGGATATTCCGATCATCATGCTGACCGCGCGGGCGCAGGAGCAGGACAAGGTCGCGGGTCTCGAGTCCGGCGCCGACGATTACATCACCAAGCCGTTTTCGCCGAAGGAATTGCTGGCGCGGATCAAGGCGGTGCTGCGGCGGCGCGCGCCGCAACTGACCGACGATGCGATCGAAGTCGCGGGATTGCGGCTCGACCCGGCGCTACACCGCGTCTCTGGTCGCGGCAAGGAGCTGCAACTCGGGCCGACCGAGTTCAAACTGCTGCATTTCCTGATGACGCACCCGGAGCGCGTGCACAGCCGGACACAACTGCTGGACCAGGTGTGGGGCGATCACGTATTCCTCGAGGAGCGCACCGTCGACGTGCATATCAGGCGGTTGCGTCAGGCCCTGGAGCCGACCGGCCATGACCGGTTGATCGAGACCGTGCGCGGCGCCGGCTATCGCCTGGGTACCGGCCCGGCCGCGAAATAGCGCGCAGATGCTGCCCCGCACCGCAATCACGGTCTCGCTGGTCGCGATCATTGCGCTGGTGATCGGCTTGATTTTCGGCGCCGCAGCGGGCTGGGCGTCATTCTCGGGCGCTGTTCTGCTGCTGCTTTTACAGCACGTCAGGCATGTCGATCTGCTCGTGCGCTGGCTGAGACGGCCAACGCCGGGGGAAGTGCCGGAGGGGCGCGGCGCGTGGGATCAAGTGTTTGCGCTGCTTTATCGGTTCGAGCGCGTACAGGCGAAGCAGCACCAGCAGCTCGCAAAAACCCTGGCCCGTTTCCGCCAGGCCGGGCGTGCGCACCCCGATGGAGTTGTGATACTCGACGCGGACAACCGCATCGAATGGTGCAACGATACCGCGGAGGCCCATTTCGATCTCGGCGCCGGGACCGATGCCGGCCAGCCCGTCACCAACCTCGTGCGCCAGCCGGAGTTCGTCGCCTACGTCGAATCCGGCGATTTCGCGCGGCCGGTCGAGCTGCGCGCGCCGCGCGGCGCCGGCGTGATTCTGTCGGTGCAGATCATCCCTTACGGCGATGCGCAAAAACTGCTGCTGTCGCGCGACGTCACCCGGCTGGAGAAGCTCGAGACGATGCGCCGCGATTTCGTCGCCAACGTGTCGCATGAGCTGCGCACGCCACTTACTGTGCTGTCGGGGTTTCTCGAGACCATCAAGGAACTGAAACTCGATCCGAAACGGTCGCGGGATTATCTCGACCTGATGGCGGAACAGAGCACGCGCATGCAGCGCATCGTCGACGATCTGCTGACGCTGTCGACGCTGGAATCCGCGTCGGGCCCAATGTTCGACGAGCGAGTCGGCGTCGCGCCGTTGCTCGACAGGCTGCGCGCCGAAGCCGCGGCGTTGAGCGGCGGCAAGCACAAGATCGTGCTCGATGCCGAGCCGGGTTTCGATCTACTGGGTTCCGAAAGCGAAATCGCTAGCGCATTCGGCAATCTGGCCAGCAACGCGATCCGCTATACGCCGGCCGGCGGGGAGGTACGCCTGACCTGGCGTGCGACCAAAAACGGCGCCGAATTCGCGGTCGAAGATACCGGCCCCGGTATCGCGGCCGAACATATTCCCCGGCTGACCGAGCGCTTCTACCGGGTCGACCGCGGGCGCTCGCGCGAAACCGGCGGCACCGGCCTCGGGCTCGCGATCGTCAAGCATATCTTGAGCCGCCACCAGGCGACGCTCGATATCGCGAGCGAGCCGGGCAAAGGCAGCCGCTTTGCGGCGCGCTTTTCCGGGCGCCGGGTTGTTCCCGTTGCGACGATACCGGAAGGTGCCGTGAGCAAGTCCTGAAGCAACCCGTTGAGGCGGCGTTTTATTTCAGGAGTTTGACAAACCTTCATCATTACCATATTATTCGAAATATGGAATCAAGTCAGGTTATCAAGGCTTTATCTGCATTAGCCCAAGACTCTCGGTTGGCGATCTTCAGGCTGTTGATTCAAAGCGGACCGCAGGGGTTGAACGTCGGCAAGATTGCCGGGCGTCTCGATATCGCGCCTGCAACGCTGTCGTTTCACCTCAAAGAACTCAGCATCGCCGGGCTGCTTACCTCACGCCAGGAAGGGCGGTTCGTGATCTATTCGGCCAACTTCGCGACGATGAACGATCTGATCGGATTTCTCACTCAAAACTGCTGTGGCGGAAATTCATGTACACCCGTTGTCGCGTGCGATCCGATGCGGGCAACTGAAAAACATCACGCCTGATGGCGGGATCCGAATGAGCGACAAGGTCTACAACGTGTTGTTTCTGTGCACGCACAACTCGGCGCGCAGCCTCTTGGCCGAGGCGATACTCAACAATCCTGCGGTAAACCGGGGCCGATTCAAAGCCTACAGCGCGGGCAGTCATCCCTCGGGCAAGCCCAATCCGTTTGCTCTGGAGCACATCCAACGCGTGGGTTTGCCGGTCGTCGGCCTGCGCAGCAAAGATTGGGACGAATTCGCCAAACCGGGCGCGCCGAAAATGGATTTCGTGTTTACGGTATGCGATAACGCGGCGAATGAAGCGTGCCCGGTGTGGCCCGGGCAGCCGATAACCGCGCACTGGGGACTGCCCGATCCGGCGGCGGTGGAGGGCAGCGATGAGCAGAAACGCCGAGCGTTCACCGATGCATTCCTCACGCTGTCCAATCGCATCAATATTTTCGCCAGCTTGCCGGTGAACAAGCTCGACAAATCGAGCCTGCGGAAAAAGCTCGACGACATCGGCAAGACCGCCAACGAAGCTCCGCAGGAATGAGCGCTGGTTCTGAGACGGCAGCGCGTCCTGCGCTGGGCGTGTTCGAACGCTGGCTCACGTTGTGGGTATTCCTGTGCATCGTCGCCGGCATCGCGTTCGGTCAGGTCTTTCCCGCATTTTTCCAGATGGTGGGAGGCCTCGAGATCGCGCGCGTCAACATTGCGGTCGGTGTCCTGATCTGGGCGATGATCGTGCCAATGCTGCTCAGGATCGACTTCAGCGCGATCACGCAGGTACGCTCGCAGTGGCGGGGCATTGCAGTCACGGTGTTCGTCAATTGGGCCGTGAAGCCATTCTCGATGGCGCTTCTGGGATGGATATTCATCCGCCACGTGTTTGCGCCGTACCTGCCGGCCGCTCAGATCGACAGCTACTTTGCGGGGCTCATCCTGCTCGCGGCTGCACCGTGCACGGCGATGGTGTTCGTATGGAGCCGGCTTTCCGACGGCGATCCGTATTTCACATTGAGCCAGGTGGCGCTCAACGATCTTATTATGGTTTTCGCGTTCGGGCCGATCGTCGCCTTGCTGCTGGGGCTCGCGTCCATCACCGTGCCGTGGGACACGCTGCTGATCTCGGTAGCGCTATATATCGTCGTGCCGGTGATTGTCTCGCAGGTATGGCGCCGCACCTTGCTCGCGCGGGGCGGTCAGCCGGCTCTCGAGCGCACGCTGGCTGCGCTGCACCCGCTTTCGCTGCTGGCGCTGTTGGCGACGCTGGTGCTGCTGTTCGGCTTTCAGGGCGATGCGATTATCCGTCAGCCGCTGGTGATCGCGATACTTGCGGTGCCGATCCTGATCCAGGTCTATTTCAATTCCGCTCTCGCCTATTGGCTCAACCGCAGGCTCGGCGTCGCGCACAACGTTGCATGTCCTTCGGCGCTGATCGGCGCCAGCAACTTTTTCGAGCTCGCGGTGGCCGCCGCGATCAGCTTATTCGGCTTCGAATCGGGAGCGGCGCTCGCGACCGTGGTCGGTGTTCTGATCGAGGTGCCGGTAATGCTGTCGGTGGTGCGTATCGTCAATGCTTCGCGACAGTGGTACGAGGGCAACACCATCCGCCAGTCAGGCCGCTGCCGCCGCTTGCCGTAGCGGGGTAACCGGGGCGGACCGGCACAAAGTGCGCGTGTGAGCCTCTGGTCGCACTTGATCTGCATCGGAACAAGTTACAATTAACCTCGTCGCCGCTTTATTTGGCGTTCTTGATTTCACGCGCATGGCCCACGTCATCGATTACGAATTCGGCATCAGTGCGATCGACTCCGGCTACCAGCGGCCGCTGCTCGACGCGATTCATCTGATTGTCGAAGGCGACCGCGCTGCAGTGATCGATACCGCCGCCAACAGTTCCGTGCCGCGGGTTCTCGATGCATTGCACGGCAAGGGTTTGCGTCCCGAGCAGGTCGATTACGTGATTCTCACGCACATTCACCTCGACCATGCCGGTGGCGCCGGACTGCTGATGTCGCAGTTGCCGAACGCGCGGCTGACGGTACATCCGCGCGGCACGCGGCATATGATCGATCCGGGCAAGCTGATCGCAGGCACGATCGCGGTGTATGGCGAGGAGGCATCGCGACGCCTCTATGGGGAAATCATGCCGGTACCGCGCAGCCGCGTGATCGAGACGCCGCATGAATCCTCGCTCGAACTCAATGGCCGCGAGCTCGTGTTTTTCGACACGCCGGGACACGCGCGCCATCACGTCTGCGTGCTCGACACCCGATCGGGGCACCTGTTCGCGGGCGACACGTTCGGCCTTTCCTATCGCGAGCTCGACCTGAACGGCCGGCAGTTTGCGTTTCCGACGACGAGCCCGACGCAGTTCGACCCGGATGCCGCGCACCGCTCGCTCGAACTTATACTGGGACTCAAGCCGGGCGCGATCTACGTCACGCATTACAGCCAGGTGCGCGACCTTGCGCGCATGGGCGTCGATCTGCACCGGCTGATCGATGCCCACGCGGAGCTCGCGCGCCGCGAGCGCGACGCCGGGCCGGCGCGGCACGAGCGTCTCAAGGCCGGGGTGAAGCAGCTCGTGCTCGACGAGGCGCAGCGTTATTCCTGGCAGCTGCCGCGCGAGCAGGTGCTGGAGGTTTTCGCAGGCGATATCGAAATCAACGCGCAGGGGCTGGCCATCTGGCTCGATGCGTCAGGCGCTGCGTGAATCGAATTCCGAATTCTGATCAATCCGGCCTAAAGCCTGTTTTTTCGCGCCAGTAGAGGCAGCGCCAGCGCGCGTCGCATAATAGTCGAGTTTTTCTTGCCTCTTAATAAGTCGAAACAATGGTCAAATCGAACAAAACCAAAGCCGGACCCTCGCTGTCCTGCGCGACATCCTCCTCCCCAAGCTCACCTCCGGCGAACTGCTCCTCCGCCACATGACGGCCTACTCCCGCGGTCTCCATGTGAACCTCGATACGCAGGAGCTCTCGTACTACATGAAAACGAGGATGGAGAACAACCCTGAGCACGTATATGAAAGATCGTTTCCCAAATTGAACACTTGTCGAATCGACCTTCGGGGCGCGACCCTTGCACGGATGTTCTCAAATCAGCTACACTTGTTCTCAATATGAGAGCAAAAGCCCTCCCGCCAGCCCCGCAGCTGGTTGAAATTCTGTTCGGTGCCTATCGCCGCCAGATTCTGGCGCTGCTCCTGCTGCGTCCGGACGAGAGTTTCTATGTGCGGGAAATCGGCCGGCTGGCCGGCGTGCCGGCCGGCTCGCTGCATCGCGAACTGAAACTGTTGAGCGATGCCGGGCTGCTGCTGCGGTCGGCGGCGGGCAACCAGGTGCGCTATCAGGTCGACCGCACGTGCCCGATCCAGGAGGAACTGGCGGGCATCTTCCGCAAGACGGCCGGGCTGGCTGACGTGCTGCGCGAGGCGCTGGCGCCGATTGCGGGCAAAATACGCGTGGCGTTCATCTTCGGGTCGGTGGCGCAGGGCAAGGAGCGCGCCACCAGCGACGTGGATGTGCTGGTGGTGGGTTCGGCCTCGTTTGCTGCCGTCGTGGAGGCGCTGAGCCGCGCGGGCGAGCGCTTGCGGCGCGAAGTTAACCCGGTAGTGATGACCAGGACCGCCTTCGAGGCGAAGCTGGCGAGTCGCGACCGCTTCATGGCCAGGGTGGCGCGCGAGCCGAAAATATTTCTGCTAGGGGATGCCAGTGAGTTTGCAGAACTTGCTGAAGATCGGGCAGCTTAAGGCGCATCCGCCCGACGCCGCCGAAGTGCAACGACTGCTCGCCGCGGCCGCGAGAAACCTCGCCGATGCCCGCGAGACCACAATCAGCCCCGAGACGCGCTTCGATGCGGCCTACAAGGCCATCATGCAGGCGGCGCTGGCCGTGCTGATGGCACATGGCTACCGGCCGGACACGAACCGGCCGGGGCATCATGTGACGGTGGTGCAGGGACTGACGCTGACCATCGGACTGGCGCCGGCCCGCGTCACGGTGATCGATACGCTGCGGCGCAAGCGCAATCTGTCCGACTACACGGGCGAGGATATCGACGATTCGTCGGCGGAACACTGCATCGCCGAGGCCGACCGTTTGTTGCAGGAGGTCACCGCCTGGCTCACGGCCCATCGTCCGCAACTGATAGTCCCGCAGCGATGACGGCGCAGCGATTCGCGGAATCGGTGGTGGAGGATGCGGCGCTTGCCTGGCTGGAGGCGCTGGGCTACGCGGTACTCCACGGCCCCGACATTGCGATTGGCGAGCCTGCTGCTGAGCGCAGAGTGGGCGACGGCGTAGCTGACCGTTTGGATAAGAAAATGGGGAACGCATAGCCCACTCGCTAGTCGCCCTCGATTTTGACATCGGGAATATGGTTGAATGAAATCCGCATCGGCGCGGCTTTGAGCGCGAGATGCGCGCCGCCGAAGTAAAGCGTGTTTTTGCCGTAACGCAGGTTGAGCTTGTCGATCGCCGCGTTGAGCTTGTCGCGCGCATCAAGGCGCTCGAATAATGCGCCGGATTGGCAGGCCGCATCAAACAATTCGAGCAGGGTCACGCCCACCGCGAGCGGCTTGGCCGCGGTTTGCGGGAATTCGCGCCACAGCCGTGCCAGCGCCTTGAGCAGTTGCACGGTGTCGCTGGTGGGATCGAAACCGATCTGGTTCTCCCGGCGCGTGCCGTCGACGTATTTGACGCCGACATGCAGCGTGCCGGCAATCAAGTGGTAATCGCGCAGCCGCATGGCGGCTTTTTGCAGCAGCCGGTGCAGCACCGAGTATGCGGCCTCGCGCGAGCGCAGATGCGGCGGTAGCACGTGCGAATGACCGACGCTCGAGCGCTCGCCCGGCGCCGTGTGCACGGCTTCGCCGCGCAGCCTGGCGTGGACGCGCTCGCCCTCGACGCCGCCCCACACTTTGCGCAGTTCCAGTTTGCCGGCGCGGCACAACTGCTCGACGCTGTGAATGCCGCTTAGCCGCAGGCGTTTTTCCATTGCCGCGCCGATGCCGCACAAATCGCGCAATTGCAGGCCGAACAGGCAGCGCGGCAAGTCGCCGTCCTCGATCACCACGCAGCCGTCGGGTTTTTGCATGTCGGACGCGGTCTTGGCGAGGAAGGTATTCGGCGCGATGCCGATCGAGCAGCGCAGCCCGGCCCCGACGGTGCCGGCGATCGTGCGCTTGATGCGCCCGGCGATTGCGAGCGCTTGCTCGCGCTGCCGTTCGCGGCCGAGCAATTCGCACGTCATCTCGTCGATCGAGTACACCTGTTCGACGTGGATGCAGCTTTCGACCGCCGCCACCAGCCGGTGGTGATATTCAACGTAGGTCGCCGGGCGCGCCTCGACCAGCCGCAGGCCGGGACACATGCGCTTCGCATCCGACACGCGAGTGCCGGTCTTGACGCCGAATTTCTTCGCTTCGTAGCTTGCGGCGATGCAGCAGGTGGTGTCTGCGACCACCGGCAATATCGCGACCGGCTTGCCGCGCAGTTCCGGGCGTTCTTGCTGCTCGACCGAGGCGAAATAGGAGTTGAAATCGACGTAGAGTACGCGTAACGGCATGGGTTTACAGGAGGCTGTCTCCGGTTACGGCGCGGCAATTGCATCGCCGCGCGGACCGGCAAAACCCATGATATCGCTTTTATCCGGTGCTTCCACAGGTTGCTGCCGCGCTGGGAAAAAGCTTGCACCGCAGGCGCAAGTTTGGATTACAATCGCCTCAGCCCAGTTCCTGGGTGACACTCGTGTCTTAAAGGAGAGAAGACGATGGCTGCAAAAAAGAAGGCTAGCAAGAAACCCGCAAAGAAAAAATCTGCACGTAAACCAAGCGCTGCGTTCATGAGGCCGATGCAGATTTCCGCCGCGCTCGCCGCGGTAATTGGCGGCGGCCCGTATCCGCGCACCGAAGTCACCAAAAAACTGTGGATCTACATCAAGCGTCACGGTCTGCAGGACAGCAAGAACCGCCGTATGATTAATGCCGACGACAAGATGTTGGGAGTGTTCGGCGGCAAGAAGCAGGTGTCGATGTTCGATATGACCAAACTGGTCGGCAAGCACCTGAAATAAGCAGGTCCCGACCCGGCAGACGGGTCGCTGTACGACGTCCACGAAAACGGCCGGCGCCGCGTTGAGCGGTCGTTGGCCGTTTTTTTCAAGCGAACGCTACTGCCGCGATTGCAGCGCCGCGATGCGATCCTCGAGCGGCGGGTGCGTCGAGAACAGCGCCATGAAGCCCGGCGTGTTGCTGATTCCGGCGGCGGCAATCGACTGCGGCAATGCGCCCGGCGCGAGCCCGCCCAGCCGCGCCAACGCATTGATCATCGGGCGGCCGCTGCCGAGCAATTGCGCCGAGCCGGCGTCGGCGCGGAATTCGCGCTGGCGCGAGAACCAGGCGACGATCATGGATGCCAACACGCCGAACACGATCTGGCACACGATTACCGTGATGTAGTAGCCGGGGCCGATGCCGCGTTCGGTTTTGAACACGGCCTTATCGACGAGATAGCCGACGATGCGCGAGAGAAACACGACGAACGTATTGACCACGCCCTGGATCAGCGTCAGCGTCACCATGTCCCCGTTCGCGATGTGCGAGACCTCATGGCCGAGCACGGCCTCGACTTCATTCCGGCTCATCGAGCGCAGCAACCCGGTCGAGACCGCGACCAGCGCCGAGTTTTTGAACGCGCCGGTGGCGAACGCATTGGGTTCGCCTTCGTAACAGGCGACCTCCGGCATGCCGATGCCGGCTTTGTCGGCGAGCGTGCGCACCGTATCCACCAGCCAGCGCTGCTCCGCGCCCTCGGAGCCGTCGATGACCTGCGCTCCGGTCGACCATTTCGCAATCGGCTTCGATATCAGCAGCGAAATTATCGAACCGCCGAAACCGACCACCAGCGAGAACACCAGCAATGCGCCAACGTTGATGCCGCCTTCAGTCAGGAAGCGGTCGACCCCAAGCACGCTCAGCACGATCGACAGCACCAGCATGATCGCGAGGTTGGTGACTATGAACAGCACAATACGTTTCATCTGGATATCCTCTTGCCAGTTATTCACAAATCAGCCCAATGCCCGGCGGGCGCAGAGCGCGATTTTACCCGTCACATGAGACCGCGCAAGCGACGGTTGGTTCCCGGCGGGCCGCGTGAACCTTAGGAGTTGCGCCGCCGGCAACATCCACCGGGAGTAACGAACGCTTAACGCCGGTTTTTCCGGACTGCGTCGGCCCGCGCCGGCTGCTCGAGCGCCTCGGGATCCACCGGGATCTCGATGATCGAGGGAACCTCGGCCTTGAGCGCCTCGGTAACCGCTTCGCCGATGTCGGCAGCGCGTTGCACGTAGAATCCGCGGCCGCCGAACAGCTCGGCGAACTTGTCGAAACGGGGATTGGTGAGATCCGACCCGACATAGCGGCCGCCGAAGAAAAACTTCTGATAGGCCTTCTCGCTGCCCCAGCAGTTATTGTTGAGCACCAGTGCCACCACCGGCGCGCGGCAGCGCAATGCGGTTTCGATCTCGCAGCCGTTCATCAAAAACGATCCGTCGCCGTTGATGCTCACCACCGGGCGGGACGGCGCGGCCATCTTGGCCCCGATCGAGGCCGGGTAGGCGAAGCCGAGGCAGCCCTGATCCACCGGGGTTACGAAGCTGCGCGGCTGGTTGAATTCGAGCATGTTGAATGCCGGCGAAATGGTCGTACCGCCATCGACGCAAACAACCGCATCACGCGGCAGCACTTTGCGCAATTCGGCATGAACGCGGTGCGGCTGGATGGGCGTGGTATCCAGCCGTTCCGCCGCGGCGAGCCGCTCGGCGCGTTCGCGTTTGCGCTGCGCAATATCGGTCAGGCGTTCGCGATTTCGCGGCCACGCGGATTCGCCTGCCCGCAAGCATGCAATCAGCGCCCGCAGGGTTTCACGGGCGTCTCCCATCAGCCCGACCTCGACCGGATAGTTGCGCCCGATCTCCTTCGGATCGATTTCGATTTGCAGGATAGGCACACCCGCAGGAATCGTCTCATTATTGTAAAACGTGGTGAAGTGAGCAAGCCGGGTCCCTGCCGCCAGAATAAGGTCCGCTTCCCGCACGGCCGTCTTTGCTTCGGGCGCACCTGCCCGCCCGATTGGTCCGATCACCAGCGGGTGTTCCTGTGGAACCACGTCATTGCGCGAATACGAAGTGACGACCGCTGCCGAAAGCATGCCGGCCAGCTCCAGGACTTCTGCGCTCGCGCCGCTGTCTCCTACACCCAGACCGGCCAGGATGACCGGCCGCCGGGCGCGTAGCAGCGCCGCGGCTGCGGCAGCCACTGCCTCGGCGTGCGCGGGTCCGGCACGTTCGTCGCGGTAGCGCTCAGGCGGCAGCCACTCCGCGTCGAACTCATCATTGAGGATGTCCCGCGGCAGATCGAGGTGAACCGGTCCCCGCTTGCCGCTGGTAGCCACCCGGAATGCGTGGCGAAACAGCTCCGGAATCCGGTTTGCAACGGGCACCTGCGCGCTCCACTTGGTGAGCGGCCGCAGCATTGCCACCTGGTCGATTTCCTGAAACGAGTCCCGGTGCGTCTGCGAGAGCATGGGCGCTCCGGTTATCGCGAGCAGCGGCGAGTGACTCAGACGCGCGACCGAGATCCCGGTGGCGAGATTGGTCGCCCCGGGACCGTTGGTTGCCATGCACACGCCGACCTTGCCCGACACCCGCGCGTAGCCATCCGCCATATGGGATGCGCCCTGCTCGTGCCGGGTCCCGATCCAGGCGATATCCTGCTGGTCATGCAGTTCGTCCATGATCTCGATCATGCACGACCCGACAATGCCGTAGACGAAACGGACTTTCTCGGTGCGCAGCGATTCGATTACCGCGCGCCCGGCTGACACCTTGGCCATGATTTTCTCCCTGAAAAGTCGACGGAATCCGGGTCAGCCCGTCCATTGCGGCGGGAATGTTTTATTCGTTCTGTCGCAGCATCGGACCATGCGGCGCCAAAGCGGGAGGACAAAACCACGCGTATCATAATCTTTTTCGCCGCAACGATGATCGCCGGATTTTGTCCGCAAGCCGGCGCTCCTGGGAATCACGGTTTGCGCAGCAGCCAGCCGCCGCCTGCCAGTGCAGCCGCCATGGCCCAGAATACCGGAGCGATGCCGAGTGCGGCGCCCAGCGCGCCGAACAGCAGCGGTATTCCGGCCTGACTGAAATTCAGCAACAACGTGCGCACCCCGACCGCCTCCCCGCCGCGGCCGGGCGGGGCGTGTGCGTACACGAGCGCCATGATCGTCGGCTGCGTGCCGCCGAGCGCGATTCCGAGGACGAACGCGAACGCAATTAGCACCGGTACGGTGGTCACCAGCGGAAACACGAAGAAACCCACGCCGGTAGCCATCATCGCGGCGATCAGCAGGCGCCATTCGCTGACGCGGTGCGCAAACAGCGGCAGCGCGAGACGAACGATGAATATTGCCGCACCGTAGGCGCCGAGGATGAGGCCGATTTTCGACGCGGAAAGCCCGATCTGCGAACCGTAAATCGGTACCACGAAAGTGAACAGGTCCCACGCCATCGACAGCGCGGCGCTCACGATGAAAACCCGCCGCAGCGAGCGGTTACGCCAAAGATCCGCCGTTCGCGGCTTTCTGCCGGGAGCCTCCGGCGACTCGTGCCGCACGACCTCCAGCCGCCGCATGAGCAGCACGCCGAGCGCAATCAGCGCGCTGCCCGCGAGCAGCAGGAACGACACGCGGTGCCCGATCCAGTCGATCGCGAATCCGGTCAGCATCGGTCCGATGAAATTTGCCGTCGAAAAACTGAGCGCGAGCAGGCTGAAGTTGCGCACGCGGCCTTCGGGCGCGCCCATCGAGCCGGCCGCGTGGTGGACCGCGATGTGATACAGAATGAAGCCGGATCCCACGAGCGGGCTCGCGATGAACAGCACTTCGATGCGCGGCACCGCGAAAACCAGAACCAGGCCTGCAATGATTGCGCCCGCGCCGAGCAACATCGGTTTGCGCACGCCGATGCGATCGAGCACGCGCCCGGCGCTGACGACAAAAAACATCGGCGCCAGCGCAAGCAGCGACACGATAGCGCCCACGGTGAACGGCGTCGCTTCCAGGCTCAGTGCGAACAGCGACAAGTTGACGCGGCAGCCTGCGAACGCAATGTGCAGCAGGATGGTCGGCAGTACGAGGTGGTAGGCTGTCAATGCTGGACCGGGCGGCACCCGTTTACGCGCGTGCTTGGCGACGGTGGCGGCAAAAAGCCGCGGCGCTCACGTCGAATGAACGGGAAAGGATGTCAAAACGGGCATTTTACCCGGGTTCGCACGGCATGGCCTGCCTTTCGCGCTGATCCGGCATCACGCTGGTGGCCGGGGGCGCCACGCGACCAGTGCAACGCCCGCGCAGGTGATGGCAATTCCCGCGATAGAGAGCAGGGATGGCACCACCTGGAACATCGCGAACTCCAGCGCTACGGCGAAAATCGGAGTCAGGTAAACGAGGCTGGTTACGCGGGTGGCTTCGCCGCGGCGCATCAGCGTGTGCAGCGCGTTGACCGCGAGGATAGAGGCGGCGATCACGAGAAAAGCGATTGCGCCGAGCATCGGCCATGCCCAGTTCACCTGGAAACCTTCGACGTACCACGCCAGCGGCGCCAGAATCGCGACGGATGCGACGAACTGCAGCAGTGCTGCCATGCGCAGGTCGACCAGCGGGCAGAACACACGCTGGTAAAGCGTGCCGGCCGTGAGCCCCGCCAGCGCGATGATGACTGCGAGCAGGCTGCCGAGCGTCATTTCGCGCACGTCGATCTTGTGCCACACGACAAGCACGACGCCGGCGAGACCGAGTGCGATCCCGAGCCACTGCCGGGCCGCGGGTAACTCACCCAGCCAACGCACCGCGATGAGCGCGGTCAGCAGCGGCTGCACCGACAGCAGCACCGCGGTAATACCCGCGGAAACGCCGAGATACTGCGTATAGTGGCTGCCGCCCAGATGCATCGCGTGCATCAGCAGCCCGGCAACGATTACATGCCAGAAATCGATGCGCGAGGAGGGCAACCGCGGGCGCGCGATCAGCACGATCGGCAGCAGGCATGCGACGCCGAACAGAAATCTCAGCGTGAGAAAAGTGAACGGCGCGGCGTACTGCAGCCCGATCTTGGTGGCGAGAAATCCCGACCCCCAGATGGCGACGAAATACCATGCAAGAAAGGAATCGAACCAGCGGTGTTCGGATAGCGGCGCAGTCACGCCAGTGAGGGCCTGCTTTCGGTGTTGACGCGCCGAGTATACCTTGTGGCAGGCCGCGCGCGCTGTGCAATCCGGCCCAAACCGGCAGCGTGCGCCGGGGTCGGAAACGCGCGGGGAAATTCGAATATAATGCGCATACATTCCGCATCGCTCGACGCACTTCGACGCATTTATCAAGGATTTGCCAGGGGGACCCCATGTTTGGACGCTTGATGCCGCAGGAAGGCCGGTTCTTCGAAATGTTCAACGAGCATGCCCAGCAGGTCGTGGATGGCAGCTACGAACTCGCTGCATTGATGGCGACCGGTGATGATCTCGAACGCCGCGTGCGCAAGATCGAAGCGATCGAAAAGCGCGCCGACCGTATCACCCGCGCCACCATCGAGCTGCTGCACCGGACTTTCATAACCCCGCTCGACCGCGATGACATCCATCAGCTGATCAGCAAGATGGACGATATCCTCGACCTGATCGAGGACTCCGCGCAGTTGATGTTCCTGTATAACGTGCGGGCTCCCACGCCCGAGGCGAAGAAGCTCGCGGACATTTGCGTGACGTGCTGCGAGAAAATGCAAAGTGCGGTCGTGCTGCTCTCCAGCATGGACAATGCCGCAGCCATCATGGATATCTGCACCGATATCGACCGGCTCGAGTCGGAGGCCGACCACGTGATGCGCTCGGCCATCGCGCGCCTGTTCCGGGACGAGCCCGACGTGCGCGAGTTGATCAAGCTGCGCACCGTCTACGAGCACCTGGAGACCGTGACCGACCGCTGCGAGGACGTGGCCAACATCATTCAGGGCATCGTGCTCGAGAATTCATGAGCGCGCGGTTAGTGCGGGGGCGAATGGCGGGGCAGGCCGCATGAGCTACGAAGTGCTGGTGTTTCTGATCGTGGTGGCGCTTGCGTTCGACTTCATGAACGGCTTCCACGACGCCGCCAACGCAATCGCGACCATCGTCTCGACCCGGGTGCTGCGGCCGCAATGGGCGGTATTGTGGGCCGCGTTTTTCAACTTCATTGCGTTCGGGATCTTCGGTGTCGCGGTCGCGGCGACGATCGGCAAGGGCATCATCGATCCCGAGATCGTCGACCATTACGTGATCTTCGGCGCGCTGGTCGGCGCGATCTCCTGGAACATCATCACCTGGTACTACGGCATTCCGTCGAGTTCTTCGCACGCGCTGATCGGCGGGCTGGGCGGCGCCGCGGTTGCCAAGGGCGGTGTGCACACCTTGATTGCGAGCGGGTTCCTCAAGACCGCGGCCGCGATACTGGCGTCGCCGGCGCTGGGATTCGTGCTCGGCGTTGCGCTGATGCTCGCGGTGTCGTGGGCGTGGGCGCGCTCGACGCCGCGCCGGGTCGATCGCTGGTTCCGCAGGCTGCAGCTGGTTTCGGCGGCGCTCTACAGCATCGGTCACGGCGGCAACGACGCGCAGAAGACCATGGGCATCATCTGGATGCTGCTGATAACCGCCGGCTCCCTAGGGGCCAAGGATCCGCTGCCGCTATGGGTGGTGTTCGCCTGTTACGGCACGATTGCGCTCGGCACGCTGTTTGGCGGCTGGCGCATCGTCAAGACCATGGGTCAGAAGATCACGAAGTTGAAGCCGGTGAGCGGTTTTTGCGCTGAAACCGGCGGCGCGATCACGCTGTTTCTCGCGACCGGGCTGGGCATTCCGGTGTCGACGACCCACACCATTACCGGCGCGATCGTCGGCGTCGGTTCGGCGCGAAAGGTTTCCGCCGTACGCTGGGGGGTTGCCGGCACCATCGTCTGGGCGTGGGTTTTCACCATTCCGTGCTCGGCGTTCGTCGCCGCGATCGCGTGGTGGCTCGCGCACTTCTTCCTGTGAGTTTGCCTCACGCGGTGCGCTGAAGCACGCGTCCGGTGCGCGTGCCGGTCGGTGCGCCGTCGCGCCAGGCTATGCTGCCGTTGACGATCACGGCGGCGATTCCCGTGGCAGGCCGCGTCGAATGCGTGAAATCCGCGGCATCGATCACGGTGTCGGCGTCGAAAATCGTAATGTCGGCGTGCGCGCCTTCCTGCAGCACGCCCCGCCCCCTCAATCCGAACGTGCCGGCTGTCAGGCCCGTCATTTTGTGGACTGCGGTCTCGAGCGGGAAGAGCTTCAGCTCGCGCGAGTAATGGCCCAGCACCCGCGGGAACGTGCCCCATAACCTGGGGTGCGGCGTGGTGTCGTGCGGCAGCCCGTCCGAGCCTATCATGGTGTGATCGAAGCTAAGGATGCGTTGCACGTCTTGCTCGTCGAGCATGAAGTAGATAGCGCCCGCCGGTTTGATCGCCTCCACCGCTTCGGCTTTGGTCGTCTGCAGGCGCCGCGCGACTTCGTCCAGATCCACGCCGGAGAACTCGGGATGCGGTTTCGACCAGGTGATGATGACGCGCGAGGATTGCTCGAGCCGGTCGTAGCGCAGCACGGTTGACGAGGCGATGTACGGATAGCAGTCGAGCCCGACCGGTTGCCGGCGCATGGCGTTTTCGATCAATGCCAGCGTTGCGGGTGAGCGGCCGTGGTTCGCGGCGCCGGCGCATTTGTGGTGAGAAATGACGACCGCTACGCCGAGTGCGCGGCCGATGCCGAAGGTTTCTTCCATCGCCTCGACGATGTGGTCGTCCTCGTTACGCATGTGCGTGACGTAGAGACCGCCGAATTCTCCGAGCGGCCGGCATACCTCGACGATCTCTTCCATCGTCGCGCAGGCGGCGGGAGGATAAGCGGTGCCGGTTGAAACGCCGATGGCGCCGGCGGCGAGCGATTCGCGCGCCATTTCGCGCATCTTGGCGATTTCCGCCCGGGTCGCGGCGCGGTCGAGCCGGTCCATGGTTGCGACGCGAAACGTGGTATGGCCGGCAAGACACGCGGCATTGATCGCGGCGGGCCGGGATTCGAGTTCTTCGCGGTAGGCGCGGAAACCCGGGAACCTGAACCAGCCGCCTTCGCCGTCCAGAAGATCGAGCGGCGGCACGACTGCGCCGCGCGGCGCGGGGCTATGCGCAAGGCTGATGCCACAGTTGCCGGTGATGACCGTGGTGACGCCCTGGCTCAACTTGGGCATCACGTCGGGATCCGATAGCAACAACCGGTCATCATGGGTGTGCGCATCAATGAAACCCGGCGCCGCGATCAGGCCCGAGGCATCGAATTCGACGTCGGCACGCGCGTGGTCAAGCGCGCCCAGCCGGGCGATGTGGCCGCCGCGCACGCCGATCTCGCCATTGCGGCGCGGCGCGTTGGTGCCGTCGATCAGCGTCGCGTTGCGAATGATCAGGTCGTAGTGTTCGCGATCGGGCATGGCCGGGAATTACGGAGCGAGCCGCTCGATTTTCCAGCGGCGGGACTTGAGCGTATACAGCACGCGGTCGTGCAGGCGATTGGCACGTCCCTGCCAGAATTCGATCGCGGCGGGCAGCACGCGGTAGCCGCCCCAGTGCGCGGGGCGCGGGGTCGCCTCACCGTGGCGTTGTTCGGCCTCGGCAAAAAGCGTCTCGAGCGTGCGACGATCCGCTACCACCTTGCTTTGCGGCGATGCGATCGCGGCATGCCGGCTGCCGAGCGGGCGGCCGGCGAAGTAAGCGTCGGACTCCTGCGCCGATATCTTTTCGACGCGGCCTTCAATGCGCACTTCGCGCTCGAGTTCCGTCCAGTAAAAAACCAGCGCGGCCTCGGCATTCGCGGTGAGCTCCCGTCCCTTGCGCGACCGGTAGCTGGTATAGAACACGAAGCCGCCGTGATCGACGCCTTTCAGGAGCACGATGCGCGCGGAGGGACGTCCGGCGGCGGAAACGGTGGCGAGTGTCATCGCGTTCACCATCGGCACCTGCGCCTTGACCGCCTCGTCAAACCACCGCGTGAACTGCTCGACCGGGTCGCGCGCGACGTCGTTCTCATCGAGGCTTTCACGCCGGTACTCCTGCCGCAGGTCAGCGATGTTCATCGGGGAGGCGCGAGTGGATTCGACCCTATTCTAGCGCGGCGCGAGCCGCGATAGCCATGCGTACACCGGCCGCTGGAGGCGTTCGTGCGCGCGCCGTCACTTGCGGCTAATACGGCTGCGCGCCGAACAGCGTGGAATGCAGGAACAGCACCGCAACGTAGAGTGCAATCCCGGCCACGGGTTGCAGCCAGCCGATTTCGCCGGGCTTGAACTGATTTCTGCGGGCGGCGATCGCCACGAACGGCATGTTCGAGCTGACTGCGGCGAAGCGCCGCCAGTCGTCGCCTAGAGTGATTGCCTTGCGCCGGTCGATCAGCACCGTGCCCGACAGCGCCAGCACCAGGAACCCGCCGAAGAAAATCATCGACGCCGCGTCGCCGCGCGCGAGGACATGGCTCGCCGCCCACAGCGCAAAGCCCCACATCAGCGGGTGGCGCGTGATGCGCAGGATGCCGCGCGCCGCTTCATCCGTCTTAAGCAGCCGTTCCTGCCCGACCAGCGTCGGGTTGCGCTCTAGCAGGCCGCACGCCATCAGGATGAACGCGATCGGCATCACGACGAGCGGCACGTAGCGCAGCGCCGGGGAGTACCACAATCCGACAAACGGTGCGCGGTAATAGGCCCAGATCATGTAGCCGAGCGTCGCGAATGCGATGAGCGAATACAGGCCGAGGTAGGCGTTGCCGAGCGCATTGACGAATTTCGCGCGCAGCGGCGTGCTTGAAACGTAGTGCGTCGCGAGAAACGCGACGGTAGCGGCTATCAGATGGTTCATCGGATTCATGGCGGCGGCTATACACAGTCCGGAGACATTCTAGCGAATCCGGCGTCACATGAACATCAGCCGCTCGAACCAATGGGCGTCCTGCATCTCCACCAAGGCTTCGCGCGTGTGGTCCGGGGGAGCGGTGCCGAACTCCTGCGCGTGCTGCTATCATGCCCGATCCAGCTTCCCGGATCCCACTTGCCACGTGCTCGCCTACCGCCATCAATTTCACGCCGGGTGTTTTTCCGACGTTTTCAAGCACGCGCTGCTCGCGCAGCTCGTGCTGGCGCTCGGAAAGAAAGACAAGCCTTTTTTCTACCTTGATACGCACGCGGGCATCGCGCATTACGACCTCGCGCACGAATGGGCGCAGAAAAATGCCGAATACCGGGACGGCATCGAACTTATATGGGCGCGTCAGGATGCGCCGCCGGAAATGGCGCCGTATCTTGACGCGGTGCGCGCGGAGAACGCGAACGGCAAGCTGCGCTACTACCCGGGCTCTCCGTGCATCGTGCGTCGGCTCGTGCGCGCACGCGACCGCATGGTGCTGACCGAACTCAACCGGAAAGACTGCGAAGCGCTGGCGGCGCGCTATTTCCGCGACCGCCGTGTCACGGTCGAATTTTCGGACGGCTATCAGGCGCTCAAGGCCCATCTGCCGCCACCGGAGCGGCGCGGGCTGATATTCGTCGATTCGTCGTTCGACCGTGCGCGGGAGTTCGCGCGCCTGACGCAGGGATTAGCCGGGGCTTACCGGAAATTCGCAACCGGCGTCTATGCGCTGTGGTATCCGCTCATGGAACCGATGGCGATGCGCGCCTTAGAACGCGGCATTATTGCCACCGGCATCCGCAGAATTCTGCAACTTGAGATATCCGTGCATCCCGGGGAATTGACCCCGAGCCTGCGCGGCTGCGGACTGCTGGTTGTCAATCCGCCATTCGGGTTTGAAGTCACGGCACGCACGATACTCGAGTGGCTTGCCCCGGTGCTTACCCGCACCGGCGAGGGCGGGCAGCGGGTGAGCTGGCTGGCGGGTCAATGAACGAACCTCCACCGCTCAGCTTTCCTGATAGCATTTGCAGCGCGAGACAATCACCGGTTAAATTTCATTTTCGAATCAGGAGGAGGAACCATGCATGATTTTCGTTGGCCGGCGTTGATTACGCTGGGTGTGTTGGTGCTGTTGTTCGTGGTTGCGGGGAATGTGGGCCGATTGCGCACCAGGCACAAGGTGGCGGCCCCTGCCATGACCGGCAATCCGGAAGTCGAACGCGCAATTCGCGTGCAGGGAAATACCGTCGAAAGCACGCTCATGTTCCTGCCCGCATTGTGGTTGTTTGCGGCGTTCGTGAGCGGCGCGTGGTCGGCCGCGCTGGGAGCGGTGTGGCTTGCCGCCCGGGCGTGGTATGTGGTCGCGTATCAGCAGGACGCCGCCAAGCGCGGGCCGCCATTCGTGGTGTCGATGCTGGTGTTTGGGGTGCTTACCTTGGGCGCCGCGTGGGGCGTGATCCGCGCATTCCTGTAGCGCGGTAGTACCGGCAGGTCCGGCATTGCGGCACGCCGGCAAAACGCGCTAAGCGCTGCGCGCGGCGAGGAATTCGGCGAGCACGCGGGTCGTGTGCGAGCGGTCCGGATATTTAACGATTGCGCGCGGCGCACCCTGCGCGACGATGTGCCCGCCGGCATCGCCGCCTTCGGGGCCGAGGTCGATGATCCAGTCGGCCTCTGCGATCACATCGAGGTTGTGCTCGATCACGATTACGGTGTTGCCGGCATCGACCAGACGGTGCAGCACGCGGATCAGCTTCTCGACATCGGCCATATGCAGACCGACGGTGGGCTCGTCCAATACATACAGCGTACTGTTTTGCGCCCCCACCCTGGCCCTCCCCCATGAATGGGGGAGGGAAATATTTTTTTTCACCGTGCTGTCCATGTCAGCAGCACCGCCAATATTGGCTCCCTCCCTCGCTTGCGGGGGAGGGTTGGGGTGGGGGGAGCGTACCTTGGCCAGTTCGGTGACCAATTTGATGCGCTGTGCCTCGCCGCCGGAAAGCGTCGGGCTTTGCTGGCCGAGCGTGAGATAGCCGAGGCCAACGTCCTGCAACAGCCGCAGCGCGTGATGGATGGACGCATGCGCGCTGAAAAATTCGACGGCTTCATCGACCGAGAGCGCAAGCACTTCGCCGATCGATTTTCCCTTGAAGCGCACCGCGAGGGTCTCCGGACCGAAGCGCGCGCCAGCGCACGCTTCGCACGTGATCCTGACGTCGGGGAGGAAACTCATCTCGATGCGCTTCATGCCCTGGCCTTCGCATGTCTCGCAGCGCCCGCCTTTGGTGTTGAAAGAAAAGCGGCTTGCAGTGTAGCCGCGCATGCGGGCTTCACCGATCTCCGCGAACAGCCGCCGCACCGCGTCCCAGAATCCGACGTAAGTGGCCGGACACGAGCGCGGTGTTTTGCCGATCGGGGTCTGATCGACTTCAAGTACCCGCCCGACCTGCTGCCAACCATTCAAGTCGCGGCAGCCAACGAGGGCCGGCGTCATTTTTTTGTTATGTTCGCCCACTCTGTGCGCAAGATTCGTGTAGAGCACATCGCGGGCGAGCGTCGATTTGCCGGAGCCCGATACGCCGGTGATGACGGTCAGCCGCCCGAGCGGAACGCGTACATTCACGTTCTTCAGATTGTGCAGGGCGGCTGCCGCGATTTCGAGCGCCGGTGTTTGCCTGGAAACCGGCCGCGGCGGGTGCAGCGGGTGCTTGAGCGGTGAGGCGAGGAACCTGCCGGTTACGGAACGTGGATTTTCCATCAGGTTCTGCACCGTGCCGGTGGCGATAATCTCGCCGCCCAGCCTGCCGGCGCCGGGGCCGAGGTCGATCACGTGCGCCGCGCGCCGTATGGTGTCTTCGTCGTGCTCGACCACGAGCAGCGTGTTGCCTCTGGCTTCGAGCTTCTCGAGCGTATCGAGCAGCACCGCGTTGTCGCGGTGGTGCAGGCCTATGGTCGGCTCATCGAGTATGTAGCACACGCCGCGCAGGTTGGAGCCGAGTTGGGATGCGAGCCGGATGCGCTGCGCTTCGCCGCCGGAGAGCGTCGGCGCCGAACGGTCGAGCGCAAGATACGAAAGGCCCACTTCGTTCAGAAAATCGAGACGCGACTTCAGCTCGGCGAGTAGATCACGCGCGATCCCGGCCTCGCGCTCATTTTTTCCGATATCGGATTCGATGTCGCGGAACAGCGCCGCCACCTTGCCGACCGCCAGCGCGGTGACATCGGCGATCGACTGGTTGCGGTATCGTACCGCGAGCGCCTCGCGGTTCAGGCGTTTGCCGTTGCACGCGGGGCAGGTTTCATCGACTGCCAGCCACTCGATCCAGGAGTCGAGCACGTGGTCTTCGGTGCCGGTATTCGCGCGCTCGTCATTCCACCCGACATCCGTGAGCTTGAGCCCGGTGCCGTAGCATTCGCCGCACCAGCCGTGCCTTGAGTTGAACGAGAACAGGCGCGGGTCGAGTTCGGGAAAGCTGCGGCCGCACGACGGGCATGCGCGCTTTACCGAAAACACCGTTTCCTGCATCCGCGCGAGCGCCGGGTCGCGCTTGGCCATCGCCTGCTCCAGCGCTTCGAGCGGCGCGAGTACGCGTACCACGCCTTTTCCGATATCCAGTGCCTGCGCAAGCCCGGCGCGCAGGGTTGCTTCGTTGTCGGCTGCGATGCGCACATCCGCGACCGGCAGCTCGATCGAGTGTTCGCGGAAGCGGTCAAGTCGCGGCCATTTGGCCGTGGGAATAAATTCGCCGTCGACGCGCAAATGCGTGTGACCCCGGCCGCCCGCCCACTTGGCGAGATCGGTGTAATAGCCCTTGCGCGACACCACCAGCGGCGCGAGCAGTCCGATACGCTGATTACGGTAATCGCGCAGAATGCGCGCCGTGATCGCGTCCATCGATTGCGGCTCGATCGCCACGTTGCAATCGGGACAGTATTGAGTGCCGAGTTTGACGAACAATAACCGCAAAAAATGATAAATCTCGGTCAGCGTCGCGACCGTGCTTTTGCGGCCGCCGCGGCTTGCGCGCTGTTCGATCGCGACCGTCGGTGGAATGCCGAAGACCGCATCGACGTCGGGCCTGGAGGCAGGCTGCACGAACTGGCGCGCGTAGGCGTTGAGCGACTCGAGATAGCGGCGCTGGCCTTCGGCGAACACGATGTCGAACGCGAGCGTCGACTTGCCGCTGCCGGAAACTCCGGTCAGGACGGTGAACTGGTTGCGTGGAATCGAGACGTCGATGTTCTTGAGATTGTGCTCGCGGGCGTTGTGGACGCGAATGAAATTGTCAGCGGTGGTAATTTCCCTCATCCCCGACCCTTCTCCCGGGGGGAGAAGGGAGGTTTGCTGCTTCCCTCTCCCTTCGGGAGAGGGATCGAGGGTGAGGGAAGATGGACGAATCGCGGTTTCGTATTCCCGCAGCGCCTTGCCGGTGTGCGAACTGGCGTGCCGCATCACGTCCGCGGGAGTGCCGGTGCAGACGACCTCGCCGCCGGCATCGCCGCCTTCGGGGCCAAGGTCGATAACCCAGTCGCAGGCGGCGATCACGTCGAGGTTGTGCTCGATCACCACCAGCGAGTGGCCCACGGCGATCAGTTGGCGGAAGGCGCGCAGGAGTTTTGCGACGTCGTCGAAGTGAAGTCCCGTAGTCGGCTCATCAAATAAAAAAAGTGAGGCGTGAGGGGTGAGGCGTGAGGCGTTTTTCGAGCGCGCGCCCGCCTCCGCGAGATGTCCCGCAAGCTTCAGGCGCTGCGCCTCCCCGCCGGAGAGCGTAGGTACCGGCTGGCCGAGCCGCAGATATTCGAGTCCCACGTCAGCGAGCGGTTTAAGCGCGGTTTGTATCGCCGCGTGACCGGCGAAGAACGTCAGCGCTTCCGACACCGTCATGTCGAGCGCGTCGGCGATCGACTTCCGATCGACGGTGATTTCCAGCAGCTCCGGCCGGAAGCGCCTGCCATCGCAATCAGGGCAGCGCAGATAGACATCGGCAAGAAACTGCATCTCGACGCGCTCGAAACCGTTGCCGCCGCACGCCGGGCAGCGGCCGTTGCCGGAGTTGAAACTGAAGGCGCCCTGCGTATAGCCGCGCTCTTTTGCGAGCGGCGACTGCGCAAACAGCGCGCGGATCGCGTCGAAAGCGCCGACGTAGCTTGCGGGATTCGAGCGCGTGGTGCGCCCGATCGGCGACTGGTCGACCATCACCACGCCGTCAATCAGGTCATGACCGCGCAGCGCGCGGTGCGCGCCGGGCGCTTCGGTCGGCTTGCCTTGGTGCTTCAGGAGCGCCGCATAAAGCACATCCTGCACCAGCGTTGACTTTCCTGAGCCCGAGACGCCGGTCACGCATACCAGGCGATTGAGCGGGATCGCGACGTCGATCGCCTTGAGGTTGTGCTCGCTCGCGCCGAGGATGCAGAGTGTTTTGTTGGCGTCGATACCCCCATCCCCACCTTCCCCCTGAAAGGGGGAAGGAGTATTTTCCCCTCCCCCTTTCAGGGGGAGGGTTAGGGAGGGGGTATTGCTGGCGCGCTTGCGCCCCGACAGATAATCGCCGGTCAGCGAACGCGGCGCATTTTTCACCTCATCCAGCGTGCCGAAGCACACGACCTCGCCGCCGCGCTCGCCGGGGCCGGGTCCGAGATCGAGAATGCGGTCGGCGGCGAGCATGATCTGTGGTTCGTGTTCGACCACAATCAGCGAATTGCCGGCGTCGCGCAACCGCTGCATCACCCCGATCACGCGCCCCATGTCGCGCGGGTGCAGGCCGATCGATGGCTCGTCGAGCACGAACAGCGTGTTGACGAGCGAGGTGCCCAGCGCGGTGGTGAGATTGATGCGCTGCACCTCGCCGCCTGAAAGCGTGCGCGACTGGCGGTCGAGCGTCAGATAGCCGAGGCCGACCTGGGCGAGATACGACAGGCGCGCGCGGATTTCGGCCAGCAGCAGGTCGGTCGCTTTATTTAATTGCGCAGGCACGTGCAAGTGTTCGATGAATTCGCGCGTGCGTTCGATCGGCAGCAGCATCAGGTCGTGCACCGTGAGACCGGGCAGCGCGGCAAGCCTGTCATCGTCAAACTTGATGCCTCTGGCCCGGTAACGCTGTGGCGGCGCGAGCACGCGATCGGCATCTTCCCTGGTGCCCAGCCGCCACGCCACCGCATCGGGCTTGAGCCGCGCGCCGCCGCATGTTTCGCACGGTGTATAGGCGCGGTACTTCGACAGCAGCACACGTATGTGCATCTTGTAAGCCTTGGTCTCCAGCCACTTGAAGAAGACCCGCACGCCATACCAGGTGCCTGGCCAGGATTTGCGCCAGCTCCTCCATTCGGGTTCGCCCTCGAGCACCCACTCGCGTTGCGCGGGTGTCATGTCGCGCCACGGCGTATCAAGCGGGATGCCGCGCTTTTTCGCGTACTTGTCGAGGTCGTCCTGACATTCGTGAAAACTCGGGCTTTGCCACGGCCTGACTGCGCCGGCACGCAGCGTTTTCGATGAGTCGGGGACGATCAGACCGAAGTCGATACCGATCACGCGCCCGAAGCCGCGGCACGCATCGCACGCGCCGAGCGGAGAATTGAACGAGAACAGGCTCGGCGTCGGATCCGGGTAGTGAATGTCGCAGTCGGCGCAATGCAGGTCGGAGGAAAAGCGCCAGGCCGGCGCATCCTCTCCCTTGAGGGGAACGGAAGAATCGTTCTGCGAAGCCGGATACACGTTGACTCGTCCCTGCCCGATGCGCAGCGCCGCTTCGAGGCATTCGATCACGCGCACGCGCTCGGCGGATGGCATGCGCAGCCGGTCCTGCGTGATCTCGAGCAGATGTTTGTGCTGCCGGTGAATGCGCGTGTAGCCCTGCGCTTCAAGTAATTGCTTCACTTCCTCGCCGGAAAAGTTTTTGGGGACCACGACCGGAAACGTGATAATCAGGCGCGGATCGCCCGCCGCTTGCGCGCGCGCGGCGAGTTCGTCGTAAATCGAATCCGGCGTGTCGCGGGCGACATTCTGCCCGCAGCCGCGGCAATAGAGCTGTGCGGCGCGCGCGAACAGGAGTTTCAGATGATCGTTCAGCTCGGTCATGGTGCCGACGGTCGAGCGCGACGTGCGCACCGGGTTGGTCTGATCGATTGCGATCGCGGGGGGGATGCCGTCGATCGAGTCGACCTGCGGCTTGTCCATGCGGTCGAGAAACTGCCGCGCGTACGGCGAAAACGTCTCCACATAGCGGCGCTGGCCCTCGGCGTAAAGCGTGTCGAATACCAGCGAAGACTTGCCCGAACCCGATACGCCGGTGACGACGATCAGTTCATTGAGCGGCAGCTCGAGCGACAGATTCTTGAGGTTGTTCTGGCGCGCGCCGTGTATGCAGATGCTGGAGTGCAGTGCAGTGGCACTCCTGTTTTGTGGAGTTACGTCGGCGGAAGCATCATTGTGAACCGGCAGATCGGTGCGGGATTTCATGGGAAACCGTAATCGGGGAACAGGCGATTATCCAACAGAACCGATTTCTGGCAACATAAGGCAATCAATAATTTCAGGATCAGCCATTGAACTTCCGTCCGCACTGCTTTCTGGCCGGCCTGAGCGCGGCGCTGCTCGCGTGCGCGCAGCCCATGGACACGGTAAAGTCGGACGAGCACACCTTCAGGCTCGTCACGGTCGTGGCGGGACTGGAGCATCCGTGGGGGCTTGCCTTTCTGCCCGATGGCCGCATGCTGGTGACCGAGCGCGCGGGGCGATTGCGCATCATCAGGGACGGCAAACTCGAACCGCAGGCCGTATCGGGTCTGCCGCCGATAGTCCAGCATGGGCAGGGCGGGCTGCTCGACGTCGCGATTCATCCGCGTTTTGCGGAAAATAATCTCGTTTACGTCGCTTATGCCGCGCGCGACGGCGATGGCATTGGTACCGAGGTGGCGCGCGGCAAGCTTGCCGGCGACCGGCTTGAAAACGTGCAGGTGATATTCCGCCAGCAGCCCAAGAGCGGCTCCGGCCATCATTTCGGCTCGCGGCTGGTGTTCGACCGCGCGGGCCTGCTTTACATCACGCTGGGCGACCGCGGCGAGATGGCGCGCGCGCAGAAGCCGGACGATCACGCCGGCTCGGTGATCCGCCTGCACGACGACGGCCGCGTGCCTGCTGATAACCCCTTCGTCGGCAAGCCCGGCTGGAAGCCGGAGAAGTACACGCTCGGCAACCGCAACATGCAGGGTGCGGCGCTCCATCCGCAGACCGGGCAACTGTGGACGCACGAGCACGGCCCGCAGGGCGGCGACGAGATCAACGTGATCCGCGCGGGAGTCAATTACGGCTGGCCGGTCATTACCTATGGCGCGAATTACGGCACCGGCACCAAAATCGGCGAGGGCATGGCGAAACCGGGCATGGCGCAGCCGCTGTATTATTGGGTGCCGTCGATCGCGCCGTCGGGCATGGCTTTCTACAACGGCGACAAATTTCCGCGCTGGCGCGGCGATCTGTTCGTAGGCGCGCTCAAAGACCAGATGCTGGTGCGGCTCAAGCTCGACGGCGAAAAGGTCGTGCGCGAGGAGCGCCTGCTCAAGGGCCGGCTCGGCCGCATCCGCGATGTGCGCGCCGGTCCCGACGGCTTCATCTATCTGCTCACGGACGAACAGAACGGCGTATTGGCCCGGCTCGAGCCGGCGTCCTGACCGGCTGATCGTCGAATGGCACTTACTTAAGCTGTGGGCATCGGGAACTCCTGCCCTTCAAGGCCCTTGCGGAGAGAGGCGCGTTGGAGCGGGCGCAAGGGGTGCGATCGTGAAAGCGGGCCTGATCCGGCGTAGGGTGCGCTTGCGCACCATGCAGAAAAGATGTCCGGATCCATGCGCCGCCATCACATGGGTGCGCAAGCGCACCCTACCCTATGCCGTTGCATCGACGATATCGAATCTTGCCGAGCTGCGATGCTTGGCTTAAGTAAGTGCCATTCGCTGATCGTCTGCGTTTTTCAGAATCCGCGATTATGGTTTGCCGGCGGCGACAGCCGGGCCACCTGAGGCGAAGCGCTTGGCTGTTTCCTCGCTTTTTGCGCGCGCGATGAACTGCTCGGCATCTTCGCGCAGCAGCAGGCGATCGGCGACCAGCTTATCCGCCGCTTTTTCGACACGCCGCACATAGGCCGCGTGATCGCCGTAGCGCTCCTCGAGCGAGCGCCGCGGATCGTTCGCAGCCTCGCGCCCGGCGCGCGTCGCGGCGAACGGCTGGTAGGTTCCGTCGCGGTCGCATAGCTCGCCTGCGGTGAATGGCGCGCGGTAATAATTCCAGCCGGTGTAGGTCGCGAGCGACACCGCGATGTCCGGCAGCAGGATGCCTGCGATCTCATTGCCGTCGGCATCGACCTGCGCCACCAGCGGTCGATATGGCTTCGACATGTCCATCTCGGGTTTCACCCAGTCCTTGAGCACGCCGATTTCATTGACGCGGCGCGCGACCTGCAGGCCCGGAACCGCGGGGAATTTGAGTTGGTCGGGCGTGGTGAAGGTTGCGTCCTTGATGCGCGGCGTGCGCGATTCCGGCGGCGCCTTGCCGTCGACCCATTCGTCGAGCGCGATGAGCAGCGCGCGCAGCGCCGGCGCTGGATTGTGCGGATTGCGCGGGTTGACGCAGTTGCCGAGGGTGGATGTCATCCACGCCCTCCCGCCGTGCTGGGTGCCGGCGACCAGATAGCCGCGGGCGTTGGGCGGCAACTCGACGTCGCGGCTGCCGAGTGGATCGGTCACCAGCAGAGACGCGCCCTTCTGCCAGTACTCGGTCGAAGTGTTGGTTTCCATCCATAACGGATCAAAGCCGTCGTTGCGCAGCAGGCTCCCTGTTTTGCCGGTGACGGGATCGGTCATGCGCGCGGGGGAAAATGGAAACGCATTTTCGGGAAAGGTGTGGTCCTCGTGCTGCGTGTTGGTGCGGGCAGGTTGCCCGAACTCGTGGTTGAGGAACACGCTGCCCACACCGGAGATGTGCGCCAGCATCCCGTCGAAGACCTTGCGCGCCGACTCGTCCTGATTGTAGCCATCATGGACATAATCGCGCAGGAACCTGCCGCTCTGGGAAATGCCCAATCCGAGCGCAGCCTTGATTCCCGCGCGTGCGGGATTGGCATTGCCCTTCGCATCCGCCGTTTCGTAGCGCAGGAAGGATACGAGATCGCGCGCTGCCGCCATGCCTATGCCGAGCACCTTGGGGTCTTTCGCGGGATAGTGAAACTCATAGAGCGAGCCGGGCTCGGGCTTCGTACCTTGCGGCATGAGACGGATCTCGCGCGCGTTCACATACGCCCATCCGTCAGCTGGAATCTCCCGCCGCGCGTCGGCTTCGTTGCGGCGCACGGTGAACTTCGCTGGTGCCTGATCGAGCGTCGCCGCTTCATATGAGAGCCGGAAAGTTTCGCGCGGCGTGCCGCGCGTGCCGCTCACCAATTCGTCGCGAATCACGCGCACAATGGGCGCGCCGCCGTTGGTGGCGACCACCGGTTTCATCGCCATGCCGTGGTTCGCGCGCGGCGCGTCGGGATCCCAGCCGCTCCACACGAGGGTGAAACCCATGCGGAAAAACAATCCGTTGCCCGCATCTTCGAGCGTGCGCGGATCGTTGGCGGCCGCGGGCGACGGCGCGCGCGCCTCCATCAACCAGGTGAGCAGGAATTTCCGGCCGCGGTTGGTGACGTCGTAGATGAGCTTGCGGTTGCCGCGCGCGGCATCCACCGGGCGCAGCATGAAGAAGTCGGCTTCGTACTCGACACGCCGGTTCGCGTTGCGCGGCGCCTTATCGAGGTTGACGATGACGCGGTTGCGGGCATCGGTGGGATCGAGCTCGCCCTTGAAGGTGCCCTTCACGCGCTCATAGGCTCCGATATCGCTGAAACTTGCACCCGCGGCGAAAGGCTCCACCGCGGCGATGTTGATTTCGGTGACGCGCGCGGCAACCGGCGCCGCGGCGATAACGAGCGCGCACAGTGCTCCGCGCAAAATTGTTTTCTCCATCGTGTCTCCTCCGAGAGCATCGGTTGCGGCAGGCAACATTGCCGCTGGTTTTGAAATCGAAAGCCGGTGGTTATCTTACCATCCCGCCGCCGCGGTCAACGGGATGCGGCGCTATAGTTCGACGCAACGGCGCGCATTCCGCTATGATTGCGCACTTTGCCGGTCGGACAGAGTCATGGCCCAATACGTTTTCACCATGCAGCGCGTCGGCAAGGTTGTGCCGCCCAAGCGCCAAATCCTCAAGAATATTTCGCTGTCGTTCTTTCCCGGCGCCAAAATCGGCGTACTGGGGCTCAACGGCTCGGGCAAGTCGAGCCTGCTCAGGATCATGGCGGGCGAAGACAAGAACTTCGACGGCGAAGCGATCCCGATGCCCAACATGCGCATCGGTTTTCTGCCGCAGGAGCCCGAGCTCGATCCCGACAAGACCGTGCGCGAGACGGTGGAAGAGGGACTCGGCGAAACAGCCGAAGCGAAAAAGAAGCTCGACGAAATCTACGCCGCCTACGCCGAGCCCGACGCCGACTTTGACCAGCTCGCCACCGAGCAGGCCAAGTACGAAGCGATCCTCGCGGCCGGCGGCAGCGATACCGAGCACCAGCTCGAAATCGCGGCCGATGCGCTGCGCCTGGCGCCGTGGGACGCGAAGATCGGCCCGCTGTCGGGCGGCGAGAAGCGCCGAGTCGCGCTGTGCCGGCTGCTGCTTTCCAAGCCGGACATGTTGTTGCTCGACGAGCCCACCAACCATCTCGATGCCGAAAGCGTGGAGTGGCTCGAGCAGTTCCTGCTGAAATTTCCGGGCACCGTGGTGGCGGTCACGCACGACCGCTACTTTCTCGACAATGCGGCGGAGTGGATCCTCGAACTCGACCGCGGTCATGGCATACCGTGGAAGGGCAACTATTCCTCGTGGCTCGAGCAGAAGGAGGCGCGCCTCGAGCTGGAAGAATCCACCGAGTCCGCGCGCCAGAAGACCATCAAGCGGGAACTCGAGTGGGTGCGGCAGAACGCCAAGGGACGCCAGGCCAAGAGCAAGGCGCGACTTGCCCGGTTCGATGAGCTCAGTTCGTACGACTACCAGAAGCGCAACGAAACGCAGGAAATCTTCATCCCGGTGGCCGACCGCCTCGGCGACAGCGTGATCGAGTTCAAGGGCGTGAGCAAAGGTTACGGCGACCGGTTGCTGATCGACGATCTTTCCTTCGCGGTGCCGCCCGGCGCGATCGTCGGCATCATCGGCCCCAACGGCGCGGGCAAGACCACGCTGTTTCGCATGATCACCGGCAAGGAGAAACCCACCAAGGGCGAAGTGGCGATCGGTGCCACGGTAAAAATGGCGGTGGTCGACCAGTCGCGCGAAACGCTGGAGGGTGACAAGACCGTTTTCGAATACGTGTCCGGTGGCTCGGACATCCTTACCGTCGGCAAGTTCGAGATGCCCTCGCGCGCCTACCTCGGCCGTTTCAATTTCAAGGGCACCGATCAGAGCAAGAAAGTGGGCAACCTGTCGGGCGGCGAGCGCGGGCGGCTGCATCTCGCCAAAACGCTGATCGCCGGCGGCAACGTGCTGCTGCTCGACGAGCCTTCCAACGACCTCGATGTGGAAACGCTGCGCGCGCTCGAAGATGCGCTGCTCGAATTTGCGGGCAGCATACTCGTGATCTCGCACGACCGCTGGTTCCTCGACCGCATCGCCACCCACATCCTCGCGGCCGAAGGCGATTCGAAATGGACGTTCTTCAACGGCAACTACCACGAGTACGAAGCGGACAAGGTGAAACGTCTCGGCGCGGAAGGCGCGCAGCCGAAGCGGATACGCTACAAGCCGCTGAAGGTTTAATCGCGAAGGTTTGATCGCGGTTGACAAGCCACGCCTGAAGTAATACTGTATGGTATTGAAGTATTACTTCAAGGCGCCCCAACCATGAGCCATCAAGTCACCAGCAAGGGCCAGGTTACCATCCCCAAGAAAATGCGTGATTTCCTCGGCATCAAGCCTGGAACCGCGGTCGAGTTCGAGCCGACCACGGACGGGCGCGTGATGATCGTCGCCGCAGGCAGGAGAACCCGGAAAATCAAACCCAGTCGTTTCGCCGCATTGCGCGGCACGGCGACCGTCAAAATGACAACGCAGGAGATCATGGCGCTGACCCGCGGCGAGGATTAGGCTTTGCTCCTGGTCGATACGAACGTCATTCTGGATGTCATCCAGAATGACCCGCAATGGGCCGCCTGGTCACAGGCGCAGCTGGATGCGGCATCGCTCAAGTTCACGCTGGTCATCAATCCGGTTATCTACGCCGAGTTGTCAATCGCGTATCGGCGCATCGAGGAACTTGAGTCGATGCTCGGAAGCTCGGGGCTGCGGATGGAATCCATACCGCGCGAAGCCCTTTTTCTTGCCGGGCGCGCGTTCCTGAAGTATCGGCAGGGCCGAGGAACCAGGACG
>Ga0080064_1001403_pt1 | contig 48780 bp, 31 predicted proteins | sample Subgrocontami54m_FD_69260 | JGI IMG/M metagenome (GOLD analysis project Ga0080064, IMG submission 69260) | Subsurface groundwater microbial communities from S. Glens Falls, New York, USA - GMW46 contaminated, 5.4 m (SPADES assembly) (version 2) ...
CGCGGAGGGCGCGTTCCCCCTTCAGATGAAGGGGGATGTCCTTCAGGACAGGGGGTTTGAGAGTCTCTTGGTTTTTGAACCCCCCTGTAATCCCCCCTTTAAAAACAAGGGGGGATGGTTTCCCTACCGTCGCGGAGGGCGCGTTCCCCCTTCAGATGAAGGGGGATGTCCTTCAGGACAGGGGGTTTGAGAGTCTCTTGGTTTTTGAACCCCCCTGTAATCCCCCCTTTAAAAACAAGGGGGGATGGTTTTCCCACCGCCGCGGAGGGCGCGTTCCCCCTTCAGATGAAGGGGGATGTCCTTTAGGACAGGGGGTTTGAGAGTCTTTCCTCAAGCAGCTTCACCTTCTTTCTGATGTCTCGAAGAACCTCATCCATCGCAGAATAAATCTCGGGATTTGTAAACCTCAAGACGCTTATTCCTAAGCTCTCGATTTCCTCCTGCCTCATATTGTCATACGCGAGCTCTTCATCAGTCACATGTGTTGCGCCATCAACTTCTATCGCCAGTTTTATTTTGGGAATATAGAAATCGACGATGTACCGGCCAATGCTGTATTGCCGCAACACTCTTTGATCGAGAAGTTGTCTCTTCTTCAATTGAACCCACAGGAGCACCTCGGCCTTTGTCATATTCCGGCGAAGTTCTCTCCTTCGTTCTTTTCTTGATGGAAGATTGTAAACTCTCGTCATAATGCCTCCCATGGTTTTTGAACCCCCCTATAATCCCCCCTTTAAAAACAAGGGGGGATGGTTTTCCCACCGCCGCGGAAGGCGCGTTCCCCCTTCAGATGAAGGGGGATGTCCTTCAGGACAGGGGGTTTGAGAGTCTCTTGGTTTTTGAACCCCCCTGTAATCCCCCCTTTAAAAACAAGGGGGGATGGTTTCCCTACGACGCGGAATCATATCTCCGATGATTCTCTCCACATCAGATGCATATCGGTTCAGCGTAAACTTCTCCTCCACTCTTTTCCGACCTGCGTCACCGAGCTTCGTCCGGCGATCGACGTCGATGATGAGCGATGAAACCTCCTTCGCTAATGCTGCGACATCGTCGCCGTGAACGAGCACGCCGCACTCCGGGGTGACCGCTTCGGGAATACCTCCGACGGCAAATCCCGCAACGGGTTTCCGCGCCGCCATCGCCTCGAGAACAACGACGGGAAACGGATCTTCCCTTGCCGTGCTGACATAGATGTCCATCACCGAGAAGTAGCCCGCCGTCTCCGGGACATTTTCGACGACGACGACATCCGAGCTGAGCTGGTGTCCTTTCAAAAGATCGTTGAATTTTTTGACGAATTCCTTGTCTGCTGTTGTCGCGACGACGAGGAATTTCAAGTTCAGCGAAGGCGGAGCGATCGTTTTCAACCGGTTTGCGAGCCGGAGGAAGAGGTCACTTCCTTTCACATAGGTTATGCGTCCGACGGTGCCGATGACCACGGCATCTGTGAGCCCCAGTTGTTTTCTCAGCTCCGCGCTGTTTGGTGTTCCATCGAATCTCTGAAGGTCTATGCCGGCGTGGACGACGCGAATGGTTTGCGCATCGATGCCCTGGTATTCGACGAGATATTGTTTGACTGCATCCGACGCGGCGATGATGCGGTTTGAGCAGCGTCTGACGAGTTGATGTTCGACAATGCCGAGCGTATCGAATCCCCTCGCGAGCTCGAGCACATGAGTGATAGTCGGGATGCGGAGGACGCGGGCGTACGCGAGCCATTTGGCCGGATGGATGGTATTGCAGAACATGAGATCCGGGCGGATTCTTCTCAGCAGCTGAAACCTTTTCCTGATTCTCTTGAGTTCCCGCCAGTATTTCACCTCATCAGGATAGATTGGATCGATGTGTGTTGGGCCAAGCTGGCGGAACTTTTCTATAAGCGGTCCATCTTCGCCGATGATGAACTCGACATGGAACTCTTGTTTATCGAGCCGGCTGGCAATATCATGGACAAGAAACGGCGCGCCGGTGAGAGAGGCACTGTGGGAGAGGAAGAGGATGGTTTTCATGGACATTGAATATGGTAATTATCCATATCTCAATCAACAAATGCACAATTGTCTGGGTTCATGTTGAACCCATTAGCACTCAAGGTTGTTTGAGCTCAGTAGCAACTCGCTCACCAATCGAGATGGCAAATATTTGTACGCCTGAATTTGCTAGTGGCTTGCCAAGCAAGGTACGCGGAAGGAACATGGCGAAACCGGAATGCTTTAGATTCCCTTTTTTATAAAAAGATGAGACGTCTGGCCGAGCTAAACCAGTGGCAAATACGGCTGCGCACTGGCCGTTTAGCATGACAACAATCTTGGCGGCCGGAGACGATGAGCTCATGTCGGCCGCCCATCCGTTTATCATGATGCTATCACCCATACCACGTACTGCATCAACGGAGCCGCTTAGGACATCTGGTGTAACTGGGATTTTCTTGCCCGACCGGGAAAAGAGAAACATTTCTCCCTTCTTCTCCCCGGGGTGGAGACTGAATACTTCACCGGGAAGCAAGGAACTTCTGTCCGTGGGCTTTGGATAGCGCGCTGCATGGGGGTGCGGGTTAGGGCGGTCCATCTCAGTCGCATAACTTGATCCTTTCGACAAGGCAAAGAAGCGGAATCGGTCGAGGTCCGTAACGCCGCGGACAACACTCAACGGTACGCTGGCCATAAAGCCGGATGTCCTGAAGCTTTGATGCTTATAGAATTTTGCCACGTCCGGACGATTCACACCGGTCGAGAGTGTAAAGAGATTCTGATCATCAAGAAACACGGCAACCGAATCGGCGACTTCGTTGGATTGCGCATTGGCTGACCAGCCAACTACCTCCAAAGAATCCTTTGACGGTGCGAAATGATCTAAGTGAACCTGCAGCGGACTATGCACGATAGGAATTTCCTGTCTACTGGAGCGAAGCATAGAGCCTGATGAAGTTTTTGCGACCATGTAGATGCCGGAGGAAACGGATGAGCGTATGTCTTTCCATGATCTAATTTCAGAGGCGACCTTATTCTGGTAAAGAGCAATGACCCGTACGAACGGCGATTCCTCTTTTAAGTTATGTCTGGAGACAAGAGTGAACCGGTAACCTGGCGTCAGTGTTTTCCCCGACTTGGTTTGCTTTGAGAAATCACCTCGGGCGATGTCAGCCACACCGATGTGAAAGAATGCATCGTTGAGGAAAACAAGGATGTTGTCTGGCGTGGTTTCGGTAGACAGATCAGCAGCCCAACCCGCGATGTGAAGCTTGTTCTTGTCAAAATGAAGCGTATCAACTGCGCCTTGATACTCGTTTACAAGAATTGGATACAACTCACCATTCGGTAATTTTAGGGATTCATTTCCATGGACATCGCGGACTATTGAATAAGTGAGAACACCTCTGGGTCGAATAAGGACAGGGCTTCCGCCTTTGCCATCAATAAGATACACCTCAACATCATTCTTCCCTTCTCTGAACGATGACTCCGGAACCATCGCTGCAAACGCTCCTTCTCCGTCTTTGTAGGTCTGTGTTACGGCACAGATAACCCCGTTAACGACTATAGCGACATGTTCTTCCTTATTGGGTAGTTGGCGATAAAGTTTACCGCTAACCTGAGAGAGTAAAATGTCTCCCCTAGTATCAACGTTGAGATAAAAGTCGCGGTTATCTATCCAAACATTAAGACGCTGATCGGTTACCGATCGTAGTTCAGTCGGCTTACGATTAATCAAGTTATAGTCGTCGCCGATAGAGAAAAGACTATCAGGATGACGACTCTTGCCGAAGATTCTGAGTTGCTGTTGAAGCGCCTGGTATTTTTCGTTCAAGCTCGATGAATACGTTTGGTAAAAGGGCTTATCCAAAGCCATCGAACGGAGAGCACGTTTCGCTGGCCTTACATTAGCGGCGGTATCGAACATCGACACCCCATCGACTTGCCAAGGAACGGAAGTTCCGAGAACGTCTGCAATCGTGGGAAGTATGTCGATAGTTTCAACGTTTCTATCGCTAACAACACCCTCCTGTTGATTTGGCAGCTTCACAATAAGCGGTATCGGGAGGATGTCCATAAAATTCGTTGTTGTCAAAGGACGCCTTGCATCCTTTGGTTTGAAGCTGACTCCGTGGTCAGATGTAATGATGACAAGTGATCCATCATACGATTGAGATTCCTTTAACCGAGCCACTAGTTCTCCAACAAACTTATCGGTTGCACCGACCTGAAGAAGATAGCGTTGGTACCCCTGAAGCACCGCCCACTCATCATCCCTCCACATCTCCCCATCCAGTCCGGGCGTTGGCAGAAACTTGTTTATCATATACATCTTTCCCGATGGTAGATATGCCCAAGGAACGTGTGGGAGGAGAAGATGTAAGAAATAGAGCGATGCTTCCTCATGGTTCTTCACATTCTGCAAGTAAGACCGAAAGGATGTCATGCGGTCTTCGACTGCATTGCCAAACTTGGTAAGCATTGCAGCATTAGACAACGTCGCTAGCAGTGGTGAGCTCTTCTGTGGTGAATCATCAAAATGTCCCCAGTTCTGCTGGATGGTCGGAAGCTTCGAGGAAATCTCGCTCGGCATCACTAGGTGAAGGTAAACCACTTTCAAATCCGACAATATAAAACTCAAACGATCCACCATTCCTAGTGTCTGTTGCTGCCCGCTTGCCAGCTTCGGAGGACAAATTGATGTAATGACTTCAGAGACGTATAACTTGTATTGTCCTCCAAGAAGCGTGAATAGATTATCAGGATAATCACCGTATGTGGGCAGTTTTGTGGTTGTTAGATCGGGCAGTTTGCCCGTTAAGATGGCTGGCACGGCAAGGTCTGTTCTGTCGCAGACAGTTGTTGCATTTCTGAACCAGTATGCCTGCCGTGCGAGTGCTGCGAGATTTGGATATCGGAGTGAGTCAATCTCGTGATTCGAATCCATAAGCGACACCAGTGAAAACTCATCGAAGATCACGAGCACGATCGGTGTCTTCGCTTTGATCTTCGGCTGATCGGACCGGCGGTATTCGCCAGGAAACAAAATTTTCTGTACCGGTGAAAAGAACAAGAATACCACCGGCACAACAACGATCGCAAGCGAAAGTGCAGTCGTGTAGGTGCGGACATTCGCAGAGCGCGCATACAACATCCCGAACGCAGTGCCTGCAAGAGCGGCAAGGCCAAAGAACACTACTGGAGGCAAGTCGGCAAGTCGCTTCTCAATCGGCAATAAAATAACCGCCATCAGCACTGATAAGACCGCAATGTGGGTGATGTCACCGAGGCGGCTGTTCACCCGACGCAAGCCGGCGATGAAAAGGCTGAGAATACCGGGCAGGACGAAACAGAGCAGCACCGTCAGGACAATAATATCAAGCGGTGATGCATGGTTGGCTACGAAGAAGGTGGGGTTTTTTGCGAGGATATCAAAGACTGGCTGCGCTACAGCCAAAATAAAGAGCGCGCAAATGTGCAGCGCTCGCCGGACGCCTTCTTTACGGAAGAATTCCTTCATGAAAATTGGAACGAGTAGAAAAACAACATTAGCGAGTGAATAGCTTACGCCCTCCGCGCATGGTACATGTAACGGCTCTTCGAAGAAACCGCTTCCACACTCTGAATCGAGTAGAAATCAGCGAGGCACCTCTCGAAGTTCTCTCTGGTGTACTCGCCGTACTGATCTTCTTTGTTCTTCAACAAGACTTTCACCATCGGATCGTCCTTAGTGACAAACTCGATCACAAGGTCACCGCCCAGCGATGCGAGCCAGCCGAGAAAGTCCTGTGTCGGAATGTTCGCACTGATGACGATATGGTGGATGAGGGCAAGGCATAAAGTCAGGTCGGGCTTTCCCCTTTCGGGCAGGGCTTTCCGTTCGAGGCCGTTCCAACCGAGGTTTGGAGACGCATCGGCAATGTCCATCACGAGCGGAAGAATCGTGCGGTTGTTTTCCCTTCCCAGCTTCCGGTAAAGACTCTCAACAACCACGTGATCCGAATCCATCGCAATGACATACCGCGCGTGTTCTGCAGCGATCCGCGAGAAGCGTCCTGTGTTACAACCGATGTCCCAGACGAGATTGCGTGGTACGGCGCTCACTGCCTTTCGCACGAACGCCTCTTTCCGGTCGCTGTCGGTGTTGGTGTACGTGTTCTGCTCGCTGTAATGAGACCATGGCGACGTCGAACGTTCCCATGTTAGACTTGAAAGGATCTTCGTAAGCCGGCGTATATTTCCTTTGATAAATTCTTTCCTGAAGCCGGACCGGCGCAGATCATCTTTGACTGCACGATTCGAGCCTGCAAACTTCGCCTGTAACCTCGCCTGCATATAGACATCCATGAAGACACCGGGACGGAAAAGATCACGCTTCGACATCAAGCGATTCATTTCTTCCGGATCAATTCCGTCGAGACAGCCGCGCAGCCATGAGTGAAACGCAACATCCTTGTACGCTTGCAGGAAGAGCGGATAAAGATACAGCTTGCAGAACTGCCGGTAACCGAGCCATGGTGTGTTCGGAACAAGCTTCTCGAACGAAGGAATATCGATGAAGACGGGTTGTGCGCCGAACCATTGAATGTTGAAGCTCGAGGCATCCTTGAGCGTCATTTCCTCATCGAGCGCACGCTCGAGAATTTCGAGCTGCAGGAGCGCGGCATCTTTCAGCATGCCGAATGGCCATTCGTACGGATACGAAACAAAAGGGATGCGATCATGGCGTAAAACCCCTGCCCACTCCTGCAATCCTGCAGCGCCGGGCCGTTGAGCCGGCTCAACACGTTCTGTGCGAACGATTTTTCCCTCTTGTAATAGCTGTTTGAAAAAGCTTGTGGCCGCGAGCATCTCCCATTCGCGAAGTGCCTGCGCACTGATGCCTCTGTAAACCAGGTCTCCGATGTAATAGATCCGACCATGGCGATCGCGGAACGAGCCGGCTTCGACGATGGCAGAGAAAGATGATGGCGCGGGTGGAGTCATAATCGAGGAAAAACTGCTCCGGCGAATAACGTGGATGAACAGCGAGAAGAGTACGCGTTACGGCGAATCAGGCTCATCTTTTTGCTTGTTGCCCTGACGCAGGAACCCGAGGATACGTTTCCCCCATAGTTTGAATATCACCCAAAAGCCTGCCACACCCCCAAGCAAGAGCTGTAAGAGCATGCTTCCGGTGCCGGGATCGATATAGGCAAAAGTATAGTGAATTATGATCATAGCCCGCATGCTTCTTCCTGTATAAATATTGAAACTTGGTTAGAAACTTATAAGCAAAATACTTAAAAATATCTGAGGAATCAACCGAATATTGTGAATGGCGTCAAAACTTTATCACCGCGGTAAGTCTATGTCTTCTCCTTCGTGGTGAAATAGGTGTAGCTAATCCATTCTTTCCCAGCTAACTCATTTTGCTGGATATCCACGATGCTGCCCGCAGATTTCTTAATCAAGTCGACCACATCACCCTTCGGGATCCCGTACATTTCCATTACAGGCTGGAAATCGGCTCCCGAGGATTTGGCTTTATCAGACGAATCTGAGAACACCACATCTCGCATGGGAGGTCGCGCCTTTACGTCGACGGTGATGTGTGTGGTCGCTGATCCCTTGTTCTTGAACCACGCTACAAGTTCCTGGACCATATCCAGTTCGAGGATGTACCTGCCCGCTTTCGTTGGAGGCGTTATCACAAGCGGCAGTTCCAACTCTTCACCGGGAGGTAATGTCCTCGGAAGAAGTGCTCTGGCGTCATCTAAGGCAACAATCTTACCCTCTTCCGTCATCCAGTGATTACCGAGTTTAATCTGGTTGCTACCGTCTTTCAGTCCATATGGATACCAAGGAATCCTGCTGTCATTTCTCACTCGCACAGTAAGCGTAGACGGAGAAGATACGAATAGTTGGTCTGGTAGATTGATTACTTGGAGGGTGGCACGAAAACAGTCTTTGGGAAGCGCTTGAGCATGAAATGACACGTTACCCTGAGAATCAAGGGGGTACTGGACTTGCTCGCTGGGCAGTTGGAAGACGACCATACTGGCTGGTTTCGCAACCCTCAGGAACTCCCTTATGTACGTTTGACTGTAGACGGGTTCCACATGTTGAAGGACGATATTTGAGTAAATGAAGTCAAAGTGGTTATCATCAAATAGTCGAAGATTGGCTTCTGCATTCAGAAAATATTGACACTTCGGCCCGTATTGATTGAAATGCCGTGCCAACTCAATCATCGACGGGGCAATATCAACGCCAGAAACTTCGGCAAAGAACTGGCAAAGGCCTTGTGACAAACGCCCGATGCCACAGCCGAAGTCCAGTGCACTTCCCATTGACAGGGGAAAGCCTGTCTGCTGAACGAGGTGGAGAATACTCCGGATCTCATGTTCTCCGGTTCTGAAAAACTCCTCTGAGTTCCAATCGGCTCGGTCGGATCTAATTGCCCACATCGGATTTATTTTACCAAATTGGTTCCAGTGTTTCTGGAGCTCCTTTAGATTCATAATATCTCCAATGGAAAATGTCCTAATCTTGAAAATTCATATGAAGCATTACCAGCGCGAAATGACGCGCAATCTCTTGCGGTACATTTGCCCAACTGCTTCGGGCGAGAAGTCCCTTCGGATGGTATACTGCCCCTCGGCGGCAATCCGCCCGCCCCAATGTGGGTCATCTACGAGGGTTTTCATGTACCAGGCTGCGTGCTCGACGTCGGGTTCTGCCCAGTATTGCCCACGCTTATAAGGACCGTAGTCACGCTCGAGGTCGACCAGTTGGTAATCGACTGGGCAAGAGTTTTTATAGTTCATGAAATCAACATTTCCCGACCAGTTCGTGCCGATGACCGACTTGCCGAGATACATCGACTCGGCAAGCGCAATTCCAAAGCCTTCGGCGCGGTGCAGAGAAACGAAGCAATCGCAAAGGTTCTCCAGATCGTAGACTTCTTGGCGATGCATTGTGCGGTCTAACAGCATGATACCAGGGACGCCGCCGATCCGCTTCTTGAGTTCTTCGTATTCTGTCGGGTGGAGATCAACGCTCTGCGTTTTAACAACGAGCGTGACATTCTTCGGGTCAGGGAATGCGCGCCGAAATGCCTCGATCACCGCTTCGGGGTTCTTGCGAACCTGATACGAGTGCATGTCGTACATAGTCAGGAAGATGAACCGATCTTCCGGCAAGCCCATCTGACTCCTCGTTAGTGAATGGTTGACTGAGAACCTTATGGAATGCGGCATACGAATGACGGGCACGGACGATTTCCGCGTAATCGACTCGACAACGAACTGTGACGGAGCCCAAACCTCATTGAGGTACGCAAAGGCGGACAGCCAGCGATCGGGAAATTCAGGTAATTCCCACGCCCAATAACCGATGTTGTGGCGATCGCGGAAGAACGCATCGCCAAGCACTGAATGGGCAACCCCCATCTGGTCGGCATTAATGTGAAATAGATTGACGCTATGCACGTTCTTGTCGGTGAACTTGTGTGCCCACCTGTCATCTAGCGTACGGCTTGAGTTACCCACAGTGAAATCACAAATGCAAAAAGGTAGCTGAGCTACCTCCACTGCGAGTGCAGCGAGCCGCAAGGATTCGCCGAGGCCGTGCTCGGACCGCGCATATCCAACGAGGTTGATGCCTACCTGGTGCCCAAATTCATCGTCGGGCAAATACGGTGCATCAGCACGATCAAAATCGAGCACCATCTTGCCGTTAAAACTGAGTATTGAGAACTTCAGAGACAGCGCCCGACCGTCTACATGCGTGCCGATCTTTGATGGCACAAAGCAGTGTGAGGACTTAAACGAGAGGACACGTGAGCCACCGGTGGTGGTCGCAGGAATATCCATGACGCGCTCAAACAAGCCCGGCTGTGAAAGAACGAAGGATCCAACATACATGCCATTCAAAAACATTTCCACCGAGGTATCTGGGGAACCGTGCGCACTGGAGTGGCTCTGTGGATCATATTCGCCGACGATTTTGATTATACCATTTTCAGACGTTGGGAGTCGAACACTGGCACATTCCCCCATCCAGACGGAACGTGGTGAACCGGCGAATTCCTCTTGGTCATAGAATCCCGAGTAGTTCACGCCAGGAGCCAACTCGTGTACTGGCTGGATAATCTGGCTCACCACCAGCGGAGAACTTCGTGTGAAGACTTTCTCTTTGACGCGGTCTCTCAGTGATGATGGTATGTGTTTGACGATAGGGTCGAGCCAGTATGCTGCCCTGACGATTCCCCGTCCAACTGTGGTTAGTGGTGTTGGTGTGCACTTATTTAATGATACACGTACCAGATCCACAAAAACGTCAGGTATTTTATGTTCGTTCACACCCGAATTGAGGAACCAATACGCAAAGCTGTAGCGATGCTTTCCTTGAATGTCCGGAAAATGTTCTTGTAAATCAGGGCGGCTCTCCCAAATAGATCGCATCAGGATTGTCACGAGCGGCTCGTCTTTACCTCCCGAATACCACGGAGAGTTGAAATACCGATAGTCCATCTTATAGGGATCATCGCCGACCACCTCCTGGAGCTCCATATTCTGGCGGTAATAACGTCGGATGAAATCAACAACATCAGTCCCATCCGAGAATTTCCCAAACGAATATTTCCACTGGATGCATGTCTCCAGCCCATTACAGATAAGCCGTTCACAGTATTCGCGAACGAGTTGGGCTCCGTCGCCGAGATGCTTTAATTCAAATCGATCTTGATGCTTGGACAAGCTCTCAGGGTCTTTAGGATTAAGCCCGCTGAAATGGAAGAACACCAGAGGGTCGTTGTTAGCGAAGAATACTGTATCCTTCTTTGTCACCTTGCGATGACCTAAATTCCAATATGCCACATTGTATCCCTCGTGTCGAAGCACGTAGCAGCCGCCAAACATGCCTGGAACCAGATCGACCCATTTTTGATCAACAAAAATACCTCTCTGGATGTCGACGGCGCAATCGAATTCAAGTTTTCTTTTCCACCACTTGATGAAGGGAAGTAGGTTCGTATGTTTTCCAAGTGCAATGAATCCAAGATTGAAGCTTCCACAATTAAGAATATCGAGTTCGCTTGGTTTCTTATCATCATTGAGTTGACCGGTCAAGTGCGGGGTTCCAACCATGAGATGACCAGCATTCAAGGCATCCACGACTTCCGTCATGGGCCTGTATACGTAGATATCAGGATCTAAATAAATGACTTGATCGTGTTTCTCCTTCTCAAAAAGCCATTCGAACATGTAGGGTTTCACAGCAGTGTTCAACTCAAGAATGGTATAACGGAACAGGAATTTTTTCATGTCCGGCAAGGGCAACGAAGTTGCTTCGACAATCTTGAAGGCTTCCTTTTGGGGATCGAAATCTCCGCGAACTTCGTCAACCAAAAGGACATACTGGTTCCATTCAGGATGAAAAGTGCGCAAGGAATCCATCAACGTACGCGCAAAATGTAAATAGTTCTTTGATACGATAGTAAAGACGGCTCGACAAGGATTCTTAGCCATGCGATTCACCCGAAACAACAGATTCAGATTCCTTGCTGGAAAGCGTTCTCTCTACAATAACATGGACCTTGTGACCAATAATGTCGGTCGTATAGTTGCGGAGTACCTTTCCCTTCCCGCTCGTCGCAGTTGCACGCAATCGGTCAGGATTTGAGAGTGCATCCATAAGCACTCTCGTTAAATCATCACTGTCACCAGACTTGCAAAGGAAACCGTCTTCCCCAATCACACTAGACACTGCGCCTTCGCGAGTTCCGAGAACTGAAGCACCGCAGAGCCACCCTTCAAGCAAGACAATTGCAAACGCTTCAAAGTATGATGGCAGGACAACTAGATCAGACATGTGAAGAAGATTTACCTTATCCTCATGGGAAAGCTCACCGAGATCGATGATAAACTCCTTGGCTCCGGGCGATAACTCACTATAGGCGTGGTTGAACCAATCGGTCGACGGACCAGCGAGAAATAGCCTAACGGGGAAGCGCTCTCTCACCGCACGAACAGCCTTGAAGAGTTCCTGAATGCCCTTCGCAGGCACTTTCCTGCCGATGAAAGTGAGATGTGTCTCCCCACCATGTGTCGAATAAGTAGAATGAATCTTCTTCTTGAATGTCTCAAGATCGACAGGACAATACGCTGCAGGATCAATACCCACACCTACCACATCGATCTTGGAATTAGGGACACCATTGTGTACAAGGTGATCTCTTTCAAACGACGTATCCACGATGACTCTATCGCAATGTCGCAATAGCCAGTAGTTCGCTGGCCGTTCATAATTCGGATGCGTTGGGTGAAAATGAGGCACGCTAATCGTTTTCTTCCCAAATAATTTCGCAGTGACAAGCCCTATGAAATTATGTGAATGCGGCAGCGTATGTAGCATGATCAGGTCAGCCCAGCGAACATGCTTCCACATTTGCCAATACATCTTGTATGAATGAGGGCCGTAAAAACAGATATTCAGCAGTTTATCGAAGAACCAATCATAGAGAACGGTGTAAGTAATCTTTGCGGGTATAGATCGATCGAACCGGTGAATGATTACGCCTAAATTTTGCTCGTCACTAGCAAGCCCTTCTGTCAATGGATGGAGTTCACCCCAATACTCATCCTCCGAAATAACCTTGAGTGTAAGCACGTGCACGGAGTGACCCTGCCGCACGAGGTACTTCGAAACTTCTTCACACCAGAGCTCGGATCCACCAATAGCAGGCGCATATCGGTGGATAACATTTAGGATTTTCATGCCGTGACACTTTCAACTAGCGAAGTTTCCTCAAGGATTTTGTCACCCTGTTTAGCAATCATAGGACAAAACAATATCGGTCTTTCTACTTTTTCTTACACAATAAATTCACATGAAGATAACCATTATATTTCTTACATTCATCCATAACGAATTGAAAATCAACCGGGTAGGTACTTTGCTTTGCCTCATCAATAAATTCAACAATCCTGAAGTGACTCAGAAGCAACTTGAAATATTCTTCTGATTTGACTCCGGAGAGTTGATTCCCATAATCCCAGAACTCGGTAAACAAAGTAATATCCTTACTTTCTTCGAGCAGCTTCTTCATCCCCAGCAGAACGTAATAGTCAAATCCCTGGGTATCGATTTTTACGACGTCAGGTTTAACTTCGTGCAATGCGACAAAAGCATCGATCGTTGTCGTCATTACCACTTCAGATTCGCGCCCCTCGGAAAAGTATAGCTGGTGGTCACCTTGATTCTCTTTTGACAAATACAGCTTGGCTTCACCAACCTGATAACTCACCGCGACTCTCCAGATGTTCGCATTACGGATATCATTATCGCGTATGTTCTTTTCAAGCAGTAAGTAATTTTTTTGGTTCGGTTCAAATGCAACAATCTTACCGCTGAGCGCTTTCTTAGATGCCAGCAACGTGTAGTACCCAATGTTGGCTCCAACATCAAAGACAGTGGAATGTTTTCCTATGGCATCGAGAAATAATCGACTCTCATAAGGTTCATATAAACCAGCAGCTATCGGGTTACCAATGATCGTGTCGGATGGGTAAAAAGAAAATTTGTACCCGGACAGAAGGCTCGACTCATTGCAGACAATTTTAAAAGAGATTTGCACAACCTTCAGCTTTTACTTAACAATAAGCAAGCTAATCCTGCCGCAGCGGGTGCACCATTGCCTTTGTATTCTATGTGCTTTAGCTCGTCAGGCGATGAATAGTGCCAACCATGCCTTTTGAAAATGAAGTAATCGAGTTGGATAACCTTGCAGTGTGAATGTTTCCTCAAACGTTTGAGGCGGTCTTCATCATACTGCATGAACCAATCGTAATCAACGTTTTGACCATAAGGGACCGTAATAACAAGCTTGCCTCCTCGCTTGAGAACTTTTGTGAGCTCGCGAAGGACAATGAGATCATCATCGGGGTGCTTCGTGAATCGCTCTTCTTCAAAGTAAATGTCGTTTTTGAAACCGACGTGTTCAATAGTTGAGATGCATAAAATGGAATCGAAGAAATTGGGTGAGTAGCAATCTATCTTGCGGATGTCCGTTCGTGCCTTTAGCATTCTCTTGTTAATCTTGTCATTCAAAACATAATCTACACCATGTAGTTCTTTCAAAGGCAAATTACAGAGCTCGTTGATATATCTTGGCTCTGCGTAAGCGTATCCAACGTCAAGGACAACCTCGTTTTCCCTCAAACATGATAGTGCCCAAGGGATCTCAACCGCGCGTTCCGTATCATTGAACGCGTATGGTTCATAAGGAAGTTTGAATACCGAAATATTGCGTGTAAAGAATTTCGATATCATCCCTTCCACGCTATTATTGCATAATCCTGGGGTCCATAAAAGCACTCGTTAAATCTTCGACTCACCTCTGTCGACTCTCGAACCAGATACTCCTGCTTGACCGGATGGAGATTAAGAATTTCGACATCTGTGAAACCACGCGCCTCTGCCATGAACTTCAGCATCGCGCTCGGGAGCGGGTTACGGTGTGTAGGATCAAGATAAAAGTTGTTCGAACCGACAAGCATGTTCGACGGGTTCGGCGTTTCGAAAATCGCCACGCCTCCCTTTTTCAACGTACGCAATGCCTCATCGAGAAGCTTCAACCAAACGTTAAATGGGAGATGCTCGATGATGTGAAAGCCGGTGATAGCTCCTAGCGATTCATCGTGGACGTTGGCAAGATACAACATGACGTCGCTCTTCGTTACGCGCAATCCTTTCGCCTCGCATTGCTTCACCATCGCTTTATTGCTGTCGATGCCGTACGCCTGCAACTTGTTCTCTTTCAGCAGTTCAAGCCATTCTCCTCTGCCGCATCCGACATCGAGAACGGGCCCCACTTCAGTCCCTGCGCCCGCTTCCCGGATCGTCGGCAGGTATACTTTGACACGTTCTTTGATCTCTTCGCGAGAGCCGCGGAATTTATCTTCGAAGGCAAGATAGAGTGCATCCTCCATCGCTTCAAGCTCCTCGGAGAATTTTTGCAATTGTTCCTTGTCGAACCCCTTCGGCAGACGCTTCCGTGCCTCTTCAAGCAGCTTCCCCGTCCGCTGTTCCTGGGCGGCAATGTGCTGTCGCGCTTCCCCGACCGCCTGGCGGAGTTGTACAATTGCATCGGCGTGGGCACGTATCAAACGAGCATCCTCTTCAAGCGTCGCGACGCGCGGCTGAAGAACTGCGAGACCTGCGAGGATTTGCTCTGCCGTTGAAATGCGGGCCGGAAGCTGCTCGAGCGAACGAACTCTCGACGATACTTCCACTCCCCTCTGCTCCATCTGCGACTGCCTCGATGCTGCCGCCTCCAGACCGGAGGCCAGGATCTTCAGCGATTCCTTAGCACCCCGGATGTTCTCCGTGAGTGAGTCTTGAACTCCCCGGAGATTCTGAGTGAATGAGTCTTCAACCCCCTGGAGATTCTGAGTGAGTGAGCCTTGAACCGCCTGGAGATTCTCAGTGAGCGAATCATGAACGACTTGGAGGTTCTGGGCGAGAATAGCGATGCCGCCGTTGAGCTGCACAAGATTGTGATCAAGTGCGCTCAGCCCGTCCCTGAGCGTGCTCATCGTCTGCACGGAGGCAAGATTGAACTCCTGCTGGGGCTTCGTCACGACCTGACTGAAATACAGGACGACTTTGCCGACGATCGTAGCGATCCATCTGACCGGCCGGGGATAATGGTCCATCTTCGGCGAAGTATTCCACACGTTTGCTCGTCGTTCGAGGTCTTGAATAAGCTGTTTTACATGATTTCCATCGACGCGCAAGCTTTGAAATGCCTGCACCGAATCCGCCTTAGTTGGCCTGCGCGCCATCTGAGACAAATAGGGATTATCATTTTCAATCATGTCCGACCTTATCCAAAAGCCGTATTCTGATACTGTTCAACCATTGCACGTGAATCCCCTTCTGCAATTAGTTTCCCTCCATCCAGGATAATTGCTCGATCGCAATACTGCTTCACCGAATCGAGGTCGTGGCTGACCAAGAGCATTGTGCACTTCTGCTCCCGGAGCTCCGCGAACACCCTCCTGCATTTTTCAGCAAAGGCCAAATCTCCGACCGCCAACACCTCATCGACAAGCATGATGGGAGCGACAGATTGGATGGCAATGGAAAAGCCAAGGCGCATCTGCATACCGGATGAGAGTTTCTCCAGTTTGGCATCGACAAATCTCTCCAACTCTGAGAATGCGAGGATCTCACCAAGTTTGCTGTTCATCTCCTGGCGTCTGAACCCAAGAAGCGCACCGTAGAGGTAGATGTTGTCTCGTACGGAGAAATCAGGCTGGAACCCAACCCCAAGCTCAAGTAGAGGAAAAAGAGATTCCCGGATCACAACCTCGCCGGATGTGGGACGGTAAATTCTCGAAAGTATCTTCAACAGCGTCGACTTCCCCGAGCCGTTCCTTCCGATGATGCCGACAAACTCCCCCTGTTTGACGTCGAATGACACATCTTTCAGCGCGTAAAACTGCTCGTAATCGTATCCCTTCGTGAATGTGGAGACGAGATTATGATAGAGGGTCTTCTTCTTCGCGTGAGGGATCCGGAAGACCTTTGAGAGATTACGAACCTGAATCATCAGAAAAGCTCCGGAAGCTTGTCCTGATGCCGCCTGAAAACAAGATACCCGAACGCAAAGGCCGCCGTGGAATAAACAATCGTCATCAGGAGAAAGCGAAGGTCGAAATAATTATAGATGAAGTAATGCCGTATCAGCACGAAAATCCTCGTGAGGGGATTGAAATAGACGATGGATGAGATCGGTTCCGGCAGCGCCTCGACATTGAAAACAACCGGACTTACCCAAAAGAGCACCAGAACAAGGACATTCCAGATCTGCCCCATATCCCTGAAATAAGAATACAACGTTGCAAGGAAAAATGCAACCCCCATGCTGAAAAGCACAAGACAAAATGCCGGGATCGGCGTCAGCAGGACGAGCGGGGAAAATCCTCTCGTGATGAGCACCAGAACGAAGAGCAACAGCATGTTGATGAGATACGAGAACACACACGTCAACGACGATGCGAAAATAATGATCGCACGGGGAAAATAAATTTTCTTCATGATCCCCGCCTTGCTCGCAAGCGAGTTCATCGCGCTGAAGGTGCAGTCCTGAAAGAACGTGTAGCTGATGATGCCGGAAAGGAGAAAGAGCGGATACCCCTCGATCGTGCTCTTGAAGATCGTCGTGAAGACGAAATAGTAAATGCCGAACATGAGGATCGGATTCAGCATCGACCAGATGTAGCCGAGCGCCGAATCGTGATACTTCAGCCGGAAATCCGCGATGGCAAGTTCACGGACAATATTGAAATACCTGGCGAAACTCTCGCCCGGCCTCCGCGACGCGTCGGCCGCTTCAGCCCTGTTCGCCCCGGCGCTCATCCATTTTCATTCGGAAATGCGCCGAGCGAAGAGAAGAGTTTATACGCCTTGCTAGAATAAATGCCGCTGAGCTTTTGATCGAGCATCGTCCCCCACGCCTGCATCTCCTGCACTTTGATCTGGCTCTTCGCGTAGCGCTGCTGCAGATCGGACTGGGATTTCTGGTACGTGTCGAACGCGGTCACCTGCCGGTCGAGCTCCGACTTGAACTGCCGCGCTGCCAGCGCCTGCTCTTCATATTCACGCTGGAGATTCGCAAGAAACTCCTTCTGCTCCTGAATGCTGTGCTCGAGATGCGCGATCTTCTGCACACGGTCGGATCCTTCCCTGTGAAGATGCGTCATCTGCTCGCGGCTCGCCTCCAGCTCCTTCTTTGCGAGCTCGGCGATGCCCGATTTTTCGTTGATACGAAGATGCAGTCCGGCAAGTTCCGCGCGAAGCCGCTCGATCTCCTCGAACCGCTTTGCCGACATCGCTGTCTGCTCGTTCAATCGACCCTGGAGGATGCTGATCTCCTGCTCGCGGCCGCCATACTCGCTCTTCAGCCGCTCGGCGTCGGCCATCGTCTCATCGCCAAGTCTGAACAGCTCGTTCACCTCCTCTTCCTTCCTGACGAGCAGCTGTCGACGCTCCTCGAGCGCCGCCGCGCCGTCCTCGATCTGCCGCCGGAGCGCATCGATCGACTCCTTCAGCTGCATGTTCTCACCGCGCTCGAACTCGATCGCCACCGTCTGCTGCCGCACCTGATCCTCCAGCTCAGCGACCCGTGTGCGGAGTTCGTCGGCGTCGAGCGCCGACTCCTCCTTCGCCTGCAGTGTCGCGTGCAGGTCCAGCTCGAGCACGCGCACGGCCTCGTTCATCTTCTGCAAGTCGTCGGTGGCGGAGATCAGCGCAGCATCCCGGTCACTTTCATGACTGCGGAGCTCGGCGATCTGCATCTCCTGCTTGCGAATCTCGTCGCCGCGCGCCGCGGCGAGGGAACTCTGGTCCTGCACCTGCTCGCTCAGCTCTGAAAGATGCAGCCTTGCGCGTTCGAGCGCCCCGCGCTCCTGCGTGACCTGCGCGGTCCGGTCGTTGAGCTCTTCCTGCACGCTGAGAAGCGTGCCTCTGTATTGCTCACATTCTGCCGCAAGCTTTTCAATATGACTGTCGCGCTCCTGAAGCGCTGCCTGCTGTTCCTGCACGCGTGCGGTGAGGGCCGAGTGCTCCTCTTTCAACGTATTGGCGCGCGCCGAGCGGAGCTCGTACGCCTGCTGAAGCGTGTCGTTCGCCGCGTGGGCGTGGCCGAGATCGTTCTCGAGCATGGTGAGCCGGGCCTCGCGCTCTTCGAGAAGCGATGCCTTCTCATTGAGATCCTCCCGATACTCGCCGTTCTCTCTCTGCAAGCGGATAAGAAGATCGGTACGTTGTGCCTCGTCCTTCAACAACCCCGTCACCGATTCACGCAGCGTCTCCACCTCGCTCTCAAGCCTCCGGGAACGAAGAACGATCTCCTGGGTCCGCTTCACCTGAGCGATATCGTAATAGACTGATTTGCTGTTGTCGGCGATCTCGCGCGGAAGCGGCTGTGTGGAGCAAACCGCGACAAGCGAGTGAGGCACCGCGAACTGCTCGTCCTCCGGCGGTAGCGTGAAGAGGTTGTCCCGCGTGTGGAAACGGAACACATCGTCCTGCCACTGGTAGAGCGACCAAAGCGAAGAGACCGTCACGGGCTTCTGTCCGAGGAAGATGGCGCTCTGGAAATGCTGTTTCAAAAATTCCGAAAACTTCACGGCGGAGAATTCCGGCATGCGGGATTCGCCCCTGTCGCCGATGTCTTCAAGGCGCCCGTCGGATATCGCCGCAGAGATGACGAGTATCCCGCCATGCTTCAGCGACTTCTTGATATTTTCGACGAAACGGTGACGCGCTTCGGTATCGAGACGCTCGAGCGTCCCGAAGCTCACGACGACGTCGTAACGCGGTTCGGAGAGCGCATAGTCCTCGATGCGCGCCGCAACAAATCGGGCGCGCGTGAACTCCTTGTATTTTTCCTTCGCTCTCGCGACAGCCGCCTCGTCCGAATCGACTCCCACCACCTCTTCCGCGTTGATCGAGAGAAACGCGGTTCCGTACCCCTCGCCGCACGAAATCTCCATCACCTTCTTGCTCCGGACAAATCGGGATGCATACAGATAGCGATGATAATGTTCCAGCGCTTTCACAGGATCGTCGACCACCGGTCCGCGGAGCTGTGCGGCCGATTCCTCGGCCGAACGATGGTTGTGCTGTTGGGCTTCTATCAATGGTTCCATGGATTACTCCAGTAATGATGTGGATTGGTGGATGTTCATTTTCAGTTGTATTCCTTCATTAGGCATCAAATGCCTGTGCCGAACTCACCCTATAATCCCTCTCTTTCCAAGAGAGGGATGGAATTCCCACCCCTTCTCTTGGAAAGAGAAGGGGACGGGGGATGAGTTCGTACGATACGTAAACCATCTCTGCCCAAGTCGAAGATCGCGCCTTCCATGGCGGGGATGAGTTCGCCCAGGCAGCTAGTGGCCCATGACGCTGGTGTGGTGTCCCGGAAATAGTTTGAATAAGTACTGTTTAGGCTCTCTGCAAAATCCGAAGAGCGAAGTACGAAATTCGAAACAAATTCAAATGCCCAAAATCTGAAATCCCAAATCGGCACAATGCCCAGGATTTGGATTTTTGAGCATATATTCAAGTTAATTGCGGGACACGATACTAGCATACACTCTCTCGACCTTTCTCGCATAATTTCCCCACGAACAGCGATCCAGGAATGCCGGCGACGCCTGAAGGCGCGGGCGTTCCCGAAAAGGATGACGCTGTAGGGCGTTCATGATGGCGTTTGCAAACGACCCGGCATTGCCCGCTTCTGCGACATAAACGCCTTCTTCGTGTTCAACCGCTTCGAGCGCCCCGACGGTCCGGCTTGCGACGAGCGGGACTCCGCTCGCCACGGCTTCCAGAATCACGAGGCCAAACGCCTCACTTAACGACGGGCAGACGAACAAATCAAGAGAACGCATCACCGCGGGCATATCGTCGCGGTGAGGAACAAAGAACACCTTCCCTTCGAGACCAAGCTCATGATGCATCCGCAACACTCTGTCGCGATATCGTTTCCACGACGGTATCGTCTCCGCCATCAGCAGCCCGCCGACGACGACGAACCGAACATCATCCCTTCGTCTCAGAATCATCGAGGCCGCCTCGAGGAATGTCTTGTGACCCTTCACCGGATCAAACCGTCCGACCATACCTGCGAGCGGTACATCTGCCTGCACGCCGAGCTCGGATCGCAGCGTTTCCCCATCTCCCGCCTTTCCCGGGTGGAAGAGAGAAGCATCGACGCCGTTATGGATCGTTTCGGTTTTTTTTCTCAGGAAGAGCGTCTTCTTTTTTATATCATGTTCGACGGCGAACGAGTTCGCGATGATCTTCTTTACCACAAAAAGCGCGATGATGTTGAACAGGACGATCCGCATCCATTCATAAAAGAAGACGACATGATAGACGACCGGAATGCGCAATCGCAGGACCGGGAAGAAAACCAGCATCAGCGCGAGGACGTCGCTGCAGTGGATGATGTCGATCTCCGCCTGCCGCAGGAACCGATAAAGCTCCCGGGACGCCGCGGCGTTCGCCCTGCATACGGCAGGGACGACGAGCTTCTGCAGCATCACAGAACGATAGGGAATGAAGGCCGTCTCGACGCCGAGCTGTTCGACCTTCTCAACAAACGGTCCGTGCGCGTTGAACAACATCACCGGCGTGAAGCGTGCCCGATCGAGCGCCTTGACGAGATTCAGCATCGAATATTCATTCCCGCCCATCTCGGTGTAGAGATTGATGATGAGGATCTTCGCCGGTCTCGGTCGATTTGCATCGCTCATGGCGTTTCCTTATGAGCCTGGGCCGCGCCTGGCGCGGCGCGGCGCGGCGGCCTGGAGCATGAAGCCGAGGATCACCATAAATTGCGCGGCGACATAAAAGAGCGTCTTCCGGATTCCCGGGATCGCTCCCGACCGGAAAAACGACGTCACCATCGAGAAGTGAACCTGGATCGGAATTTTCTCCGGCGGACGCCCGAGCTCTTTCCCGGCAACGCGATAGAGGAGATACGAGCCGCGGCCATAGTTTCGCTGCTGGCGGAAGAAGCTCCCCGCGGTGAATTGGTGATAGTGGTCGACGTTCAGATCGTCGAGGAGGAGAGAGATTCCACCCTCATCGATAATTCTGGAATTCAGTGCTCGTTCTTCCCCGCCGGTATGGCGAAAACGCTCGTCGAACCCTCCGGCGCGCCGGAGAGTTTGCATGTCGTAAGCGATGTTGTTGGAGGTAAGGAATGCCGTAGGCCGATGGAGTTGAGCGAGCGTGCGAACGAAATGTGTCGTCATTTCCTGGCTGAGGTCAGCGTAGAAATCGTGCGTGGCACGGTTGGTGACGATCCCGCCGACAACCCGGGCGCCCGTTCGCTCGAAGCCGGCGGAGAGTTTCCGCAGCCAGTCGGGCGCGAGGACGCAATCGTCGTCTGTGAATGCCGCCGTGTCCCCGCTTGCATTTTTAATGCCTGCGTTCCGGGCGTTCGCCGGTCCGCCATTTGATTGTTTTATGTATTTGATCTTTTTCTCTGCAGCGAGCTGTGACAAATACGCGTCGGTTCCGTCAATGCTGCCGTCGTTCACGATGATCGTCTCGAAGTCGGGATACTCCTGCTTAAGGATGCTCTCGATCGTTTTCTTCAATGATTCAAGTCGGTTGTATGTCGGGACGATGACCGAAAATCTCATTGCAAGGAGAGACCGCCGATATTTTTTCCAGTCATTATGAGAAGCATGCCGATAGTATCGAGTTGACCACGAAAGAAAATCGCAGCCTTGCCATGGATCATTGGAAAACCCCCTGAATTTACATATTAAGCTATTGATAGTCAAGCGAATAAGGCAATTCGTTAATATAAGGGTAGAGACCGATTCAAAGATCGGTCTGTGTGGCGCGTCTTTGCACCTCGTATATTGCGGCTTTGCGTGAAAAAAATATCGCGCGAAGGGGCAAAGAGCGCAAAGGATATAAGTCGCTGGTTGGTTCGTGTTTGGAGTTTATCGTATATTGGGGAAATTCTATGAAAATCGCCCGTCCATTATTGCTTGCGTGCTCCCTGATCGTGGTGATCCTCCATGGCTTGGCCGCGCTGCATCCGACTCATGCAAGCTGGGGATTCCATATTTTCGGCTTTTTTGGCCCTCTTTTCCCGATCGCGGCACTTGCAGTGGCACTGCTCTTCGCCGTTCCCTCGTCCCATTCATTGGTGATGCGATGGCTTGAAAGAATCTTCAGGACGCTCTCGAAAGCTCCCCTTCCGCTTCTTGTTTTCGGTCTCTCAGCGGCGATCATTGTTCTTGGCGCCCTGTTCAGCGCCCGGTTACATTTGCTCGGAGACGGTGCGCTTCTTCTGCGCTCTCTCTCGAATTCGGACTGGGGCGCCAACATCATGAAGAGTTTCAACAATCAGCCGCTCATGTACTGGCTCTTCAGGACGGCACTGAACCTCCACCTCATCGATTCCCCGGCGAGCACGTACGACCTTTACGTCTGGATCAACCGGCTGGCGGCGCTTCTGATGATCGGCAGCATTGTCTGGTGCATGCGCCAGACTCCTGCAGCGCTGACCGAAAAGGTGCTCATCGGCAGTTTTTTGTTCTTCGGCGCCGGATGTCAGTTCTTTTTCGGATATGTCGAGAACTATGTCCTCCAGTATGTCGGGACCGCCATCTTTGTCATCACCGGCTGGATGGCCCTTGAGCGGAGGATCTCGCCGGTTGTGCCAGTCATAACGTTCGGCGTCATCGTCGGACTTCACCTCGGAAACGGGATTTATGCGCCGAGCCTGATCCTGCTCCTTCTTCTCTATTATAAAAAGAGCCGGAAGACAACAGTCGGAATTCTGGCTGGTCTCGGAATCGCGGGTCTCGCGGCGATTTATCTCCTCGGTTATATGCCTGCGCTCCTGCGACATTTCTCATCCGACAGCGTCGACTTTCTGCATCCGTTCAGTGTGCCGACGGGGAACTTCCCGTACGCGATGTTTTCGCTCGATCATCTTCTCGACTGGGCGAACCTGAACCTGCTGATCGCGCCTCTCGGCCTCCTCGCGGCGCTTGTCCTCCTGCTCGAGAGATCGGTCAGGGAGCAAGTAAGGCATCCGGCTCCGCTCTTCCTGCTCAGCACTGCGATCTGCGGCCTCGCGTTCACCTGGATCGTCAACGCTGCGCTCGGGATGGCACGCGATTGGGACCTGCTCTCCGGGTTCTTCGTCCCGTTGATGGTGTTCGATGTGTATCTCCTTGCAAGGGCGGAATTCGCTTCCCCGAGCAGGCACGTCATAGCGGTCGTCGCGGCGGTGACAATGCTTCACACCGTCGGGTGGATCGGTGTGAATGCAAGCGAAGACCGCCATCTTGCGCGGGCGCGGCTCCTCAACGACGGCCGGTTTCTCTCGCCGACGTCGCAATTGTTTTTTGACGAATCGCTTGCAAATTTGTTCTACGACACCGGCCAGTACCCGGATGCCCGCGTTTTGTATGAACATTACATCTCCATCGATCCGAACAATCCACGGATCATCGGAAACATTTCGGATGTCTACCGGAAGCTCGGCGAGAAGGAGAAGTATTTTCAGATGCTTCTGCGCGCCGTGGAGATGAAGAGCACCGATCCGGGCATTTACTCCAACCTCGGCGTCGAGTATGCGAGCCGCGGCGACACGAATCTTGCGATCAGCTTTAACGAGCGCGCGGTCGCGATCGATCCGCGGCAAGAGAAGGCTCACGCCAACCTCGGGCTTCTCTACGTCAGCAAGAGAAATTATCCGCTGGCCCGGGATCATTTCTTCACGGCGATCGATCTTGGCATGAATGATCAGATCGTCCTGAAGTATGCGGCGGACATTTCTTTTTATCTCAACGATGCAAGGAACGCGGTGAAATATTATGATATGTACCTGCGATTGAAGCCGGATGACCAGAAAGCGCGCTCGTTGCGCGACCGCGCCCGGCAATTGCCGGCACCGTAGCGTCCGATTCGTAATACGGCCTTACCACCCCTTAAGCCAACCCGGTAGGACAGACATTCCTGTCTGTCATTCAGAGCAAGCCCGGTAGGACAGACATTCTTGTCTGTCATTCAGAGCAAGCCCGGTCGAACGGCAGGTCATCCTTTGGCGTCAGACAAGAATGTCTGACCTACCCTCTTAGGACTGTTACGCCGGTCACAACTTTCTTCAAAAGATATTGGTTTCTTTCCAAGAAATGCTTATATTAGTAAAGTTTTTGTTTGAATTGCCTTAATTATTTAACCAAATCGCCCTTAACACCGTAATTTATTGAAATTCCACGCCGTGGACGAGATCGATATTGCCATTTTAGATATTCTGCAAAAGAACGGCAGAACCCGCCGGAACGACCTGGCAGAAAAAGTCGGTATGTCGCTTCCTTCCGTCAGCGAACGGCTTCGCAAGCTTGAGGAGGGGGGGATCATCACCGGCTACACGGCGGTTGTCGATCATAAGAAGGTCGGCAAAGACATCACGGCGTTCATCATGGTGAGCATCGATTCCTCAAAGCATTACCACGGCTTCGTCGATCATGCCAACGCCGCCGATGAGATCCTCGAATGCCACGCCATCACGGGCGAGGGATCCCATCTGCTGAAGGTCCGCACGGAGAACACCTCCAGGTTGGAGCAGCTGCTGGCGAAGATACAGTCGTGGAGCGGCGTCACGGGGACGCGCACGCTCCTTGTGCTCTCAACGTCCAAAGAATCGAGAAGAATCAAAATTCACATTCCAAAATCATAACAACATCAGAGGAAGAGATAATGGCAAAAAAGATCAGCACGAAAAGCGGCGGCCTGAGCGGCGGGGAGGTTCTCAGCCGCGCGAAGACCGAACGGGTACAGTTCGTTCAACTGCAGTTCACCGATCTCAACGGGTTGCTCAAAGGAGTGACGATCCCGGTGTCAAAGCTCGAAGGCGCGCTTGAGGACGGGCTCTGGTTCGACGGCTCGTCGATCGAGGGGTTCACGCGCATCTTTGAGAGCGATATGTACCTCAAGCTCGACACGAATACCTATTCGGTGATCCCGTGGACAAAGACGGAAGGCCAGGCGGTGGCCGCCCGCTTCATGTGCGATGTCTACATGCCCGACGGCAAACCGTTCGAGGGAGATCCCCGTTTCATTCTCAAACAGCAGCTTGAACGGGCACGGAAGCTCGGCTATGTTTTCAACGTCGGCCCGGAGCTGGAGTTCTTCCTGTTCCGGAAGGAGAATCACAAACTGCTTCCTCTTCCGCACGATACTGCCGGCTATTTTGACCAGACGACAGATCTCGCCGTTGAGATCCGCCAAGAGATGACGGAAATGCTCCACGGCTTCGGGATCGACGTCGAGGCGCTCCATCATGAAGTCGCGGTCGGCCAGCACGAGATCGATTTCCGTTACGGCGGCGCGCTGAGCATCGCGGATCAGGCGTCAACGCTGAAGTTCACGCTGAAATATGTCGCCGCCCATCACAATCTCCACGCGACATTCATGCCGAAGCCGATCGCAGGCATCAATGGATCGGGGATGCACGTCCACCAGAGCCTCTTCAGCCCCGAAGGGAAAAATCTCTTTTTCGACCCGAAGGATGAGTACCATCTTTCGAAGCTGGCGAAATCGTTCATCATGGGACAGCTGACGCACATCAAGGCGATGAACGCGATTCTCAATCCGACGATCAATTCGTACAAGCGACTCGTTGTCGGATACGAAGCGCCGGTCTACATTGCATGGGGCCAGAGAAACCGTTCGGCGCTCATGAGGATACCGCGCTATACGCCGGGCCGCGAAAAGGCGGTCCGCGCCGAGCTGCGATGCCCCGACCCGACCGCCAACCCATACCTCGCGTTCGCGGTCATGCTTGCCGCCGGTCTCGACGGCATCGAAAAGAAGATGGTCCCGCCCGCTCCGGTGGAAGAGAATATCTATGAATTCACCGCAGAGGAAGCGCGAAAGCGAAAGATCGGCGTTCTCTCGAAGGATATCATGGAAGCTCTGGCTAACCTCGAAAAGGATGATGTGATCCGGGGTGCGCTGGGTGAATTTGCGTTCGGGAAGCTGAAGGATCTCAAGAATCAGGAATGGGATGAATACCGTATGCAGGTTTCGCCGTGGGAGATCGACCAATACCTCGAGAAGTATTGATCGGGGAAATCGAACACTCACGACTCTGATCGAACGAGATCTACACTGGTACCGATCCTGTGTAGATCTCGTGCTTTTTCAGTGTCACCACTATGCTAAATCAAAAAGGAAAAAGCAAAGTTACAAATGAAAAATCAAAAATATTTGGAGCACCAATGAGGAAGATGACATTCGATCCTACATCTATCATTCGGGCTCCAGTTTTGATTTTTGATCTGTAATTTTACTATTTCATTTTTCCTTTTTGATTTACTTAACCAGTTATCCTTTACCTTGCAAGAACAAATTTGCCGATCTGCTTCCCGAGGTCCGATTCAACCGTAAAAATATACACTCCGCTGGCGAGCGCACGGTTGCTCTTGCTGAGAAGGTTCCATTGCATCTCCCCCCGCACGGGATCGTTATGCTCGAGCGTCGCGACCTCATCCCCCGCAAGCGTGAATATCCTGATCGTACATTTCACCGGCAGATGAATGAACTTCACCAGCCGCTGATTTTCCGTCCAGACGTTCGTTCTCCCCTCCCATCCGCCGGTTTCGTAGGTATAGTCATGATCGACCCGGTATGGATTGGGGACGACGAGCACTTCGCCGACTTTTTCGCCGACCGAGAACGGCAGGTCGATTTTCCCATCCAGCGCGTTCTCTGAGATCGACGACTCGCTTCCCGGCGTGATGAGCGTGTCATAGGAATAGGTCGTGTTTCCGGAGGTGTCGGTGTGCGGCGTCGTATTCACCGTTCGGTTCGGGATGCCAAATGACGTCACCGAATACCAATAGCGCTTTCCACGGACGAGGTTCGTGTCGACGAACGTCGATTCGATCCCCACGTTGAATTCAAAATTATCATTGGCGAGGTCATACTGTTTCAGCAATGTAAAGTTCTTTGCGTTCGGCGTGTTGTTCCCGGGATCCTCGCTCCGATAAAGCCGGAAACCTTCGATGATCCGACCGCCGGGGAGCATTCCGTTCGTGCAGATGTGGCTGCCGGAGGCGCAGGCCGCTGATCCGGTGACACAGGGAGGATTTCTTCTTCTGAAGCTTGTGTCAGGATATTCCTCCGCTATCTTGTTCGAATCATCCCATGTCTCGTACGGTCCCTCACCGCCAAGAGCCGCCTGATGCGGGAACCAGTTCACCGTCACTTTCTTGAATCCCGGCGTCGCCACGAGTTTCGGCGAAGGAGGAATCGCCGGCGATTGGAAGCCGCTGGAGAAAAGTCGGAGCGCCTTCTCCGCGTTGGCGCGCAAGCTGTGCTCGGTCCCTTCGACGCCGTCGCCACCGACCAGCGCCATCGATATTTTCAATGTATCGCCCGGCTTGAAGCCATTTCCATCGTCACCATTGAACGGACCGAACGAGAAAAACAATCGGGAGTCGGCGGGGGTCTCCGGCGGCTTACACGCCTTGATGAGCTGATTCGGGAATCGCTCGCCGTTCATCCAGGAATAGACGGTCGAATCAAGCTCTCCCAGCTCTCCGCCATCGTACCACTGAAACACATATTTCAGCTCCGGCAGCGGTCTGGGCGTGCCGAGCACCGTGATACCTAACGGTGTCGAGCCGCGATCCTTCGCGTTGTGGATATATGCGGTTCGGAGTTCGGGAATGTAACATGCATAGTTGTTGGCATAATAGGCCGGGATGCTGACCGGCCCGACGTCTTCATCAGCATTCATGCCGACATAGACATCCTTGATGATGTGTCTGCCGACGTTCACGAAATAATAGTCGATCGGAATGATGCCGTCGGCGAAACTGCCGCGCCATGCGTACGTCTTCATGAAGACTTTCACGCCCATTGGGACGTGCGATGAGGGAACGCCGGGCACACCGGTGACCGTATCGGTGCAGGCCGTGTAGTAATCTCTGTCGGAAACGGCGCCATAATCTTCATCGACGTGCGGCTCGCCGTGGTCGGCCATTCCGTTCCGCTGCGTGTAGCGGTTTTTGTCTCGTTTGAACGGAAGAGCTCCGGTATTCGGATCGGGGCGGCACTTGTCGCGCACTTGCGTTTCATAGTTATCCTCTGCCGGATCGGGGTTCGTCACGGGGTCGTACGGCTTTCCGTCGCAGCCTGCCTCGAGACTGTCGGGCAGGCCGTCGGCGCCGAGATCATCCGTCAACGGATTCCAGTCGCCGTCGTTATCCATCCCATCCAGCTCATCTTCATCGACCAGGCCGTCGCCGTCGTCATCGCAGTTCTTCCTGTTGACCGGCTGTTTGAGCAGCCTGGGCGGATCGAAGTTAAAATCGAGGAGCAGATCATCATTGACGGACGTGTACCAGATCCTGTCGCGGAGCGTGTCCTTACGAAGAGGTGCGAACATCTCATTCCCGTTCTCCGTATAGGCTTGCGACACACGACGCACTCCGTTCACAATGCCTCCGATCACCGGTCCCGCGCCGAACAAATGCTCTATACACGATCCGCTTCCGGCAGGATACTCCAGACCGATCCCCACGCCGCAATCCTCGATCGGCACGGGGCCATCAAATGCGGTGATCCCCATGACGAGTTGATTGTTCATCCAGACCTGCATGCTGAAACCCTGCTTGACCCGCTTGCCCCACGATACCTGCGTCGTTTTCAGCAGAGATCCGTCCCCTTTTTTGATTTTTTCAAATGCTTGCGGGCTGCCGGCAAGACATACCGTCAACACCGCAACCATGATGCACTTACTCATGTTCGTAATCCTTCCAACATTGGATTCAACCCGGGTTTACCTCATACCGAAAAACCTTCTCCGTTTCACGATCCTTCCGCAGCCGAATCATCCAACTCTTGATCATACTAACATACTCAACTACTGAAACAGTCGGTGATAATCCGGAGGAAGAGTGTTTCGGAAGATTTATGGAGAAATATGCACATATGATAACGAATTTCATCTACAGTTGCAAGACCAAAATTCGGCAGTTCATGCTCGTCTACCCACGTAAAATATTGCATTGCAGGCGTCTACACGCGCACGTGGGATGCGACGGGAGTTCCAAGCGGAGTGTATTTCTATGTAAAATAGCGACCGTATGCCCGTGAAACATTGTGAGCGGGAGAAAGTATAACAATATCATGGCATTTATTTCAATACTTGTCGGGCTGGCGCTGTTGCTTGCGGGGAGAAAAATCTTCTGGCTCGTCGTCGCCACGATCGGATTCATTGCCGGGATCAAGCTTACTGCTTTTAATTGTTTCGGATTATTATCCACAAGCTGTCCCAAGGACTCCTTTGGAGAAGCTCGTGGGTATTAATTCCCTTTTTCCACAGCCTGCCAGAGGCTGAGACCTCGCTTCGGTTGCCGTTGTAACTCAGCGAGGGGTATGCGCTGGGCGGAGGACCATCACGCGCACGGGAGGCAGTCGGTGATATCGACCTTCATCATTTCTCCTGCGCGGGCATCTACTTCAAAGTCGACGCTGCGAGACATTGGTCCACCCCTATTGATATCGTACGCGCGGACGGTGTATTTCCCGGCGGGCACGGTGAACTCTGCCTGACCGGTAGAATCGGTGAGCTTTGACTCTCCTGTCTCGACCAATTCAATCTTCTTTCCTGCCAATGCCTGGCCGTCCCAATGGACATAGGCGACGATCTGGCTCTGCGGTTGCTGGGGCTGGGAGGAAGTCTCTTTGCATGAGGGGAGGAACAAGGCGAACAGAAGCACCCAAATCTTTTTCATATCATCTTCTCCTGCTGATGCACAGCGAAAAGTCGGGCCAAAAGGATTTACGCTGCTGGCATTATAGAAAATCGGCAAGCAAATTGCAACCCCGGGTAGTGTGTCAGTTTGGTTCTCGGTAGGTCAGACATTCCTGTCTGACAGGCAAGAATGCCTGTCCCACCGAAATGTTTTTCTTAAATTGATTCGCTACCCAAGCGTTCTTTAACTTTTGCTCCCTGAAACACCTGAGCCATCATGCCTCCATGAAAAAACTATGGAAAGTGGGCCCTGCAGGACTTGAACCTGCGACCCGCAGATTATGAGTCTGCCGCTCTAACCAACTGAGCTAAGGGCCCATTTTTAATTCTATTGACGCGTTGTGCAAATAATATCGTTACGTGACGTTGGAAAGAATGCTAAATCCTCATCAAAATCAAAGATCAAATGTGAAAATGGAAAATTACAATGAAAAAATCAAAAATAGTCTTTGACGTAACCCACAAACCAGAATTACTTTTGACTTTTTATTTGTAATTTTGCTTTTTCATCTTTGATATTTGACATGCTTGTTTGACCTGAGGGTAATGTAGAGAATTTCCGGCTTTGTTACAAAGACCGAATTTGGCAGGCAGTCGAAAAACTTTTTGGAAATATGAATTGCCACGGCCTTAAGGCCGTGGATAAGAGAGGCCAGAAACAAATCGGGCTTTAGCCCACTTTTCCCTTGTTTGGATGCGTTGAAACCGATTGCCTTGCTGGATCTGGCGGTCAGTCCTTGCGGCGGAGATAGAGGACGGTGATGTCGTCGCTTTGGGGAGCGGAGCCGGTAAACTTCCTGATGTCGGCGATGAGATCAGTAATAAACGTATCGGCCCGGTCGGGCTTGTTTCGCGCCAGGAAATCGGAGAGCGATAACTTGCGCTCGTACAACTCATCCTTCTCGTTCATTGCCTCGGTCACCCCGTCCGTGTAAAGGAGCAGCCGCTCCCCTTTTCCAATCGATGTGCGCCCGCTCAGGTAGGGGAAATCCAGGTCGAATGCGCCGAGAGGAGGACCGCCAATGTTGATCTCTTCGACCATACCGTCAGCTTTCAGGAGATACCCGGGGTTGTGACCTGCGCTTGAGAATTCGAGCTCTCCCGTTTCGGGCGATAGTACTGCGATGAACGCCGTCACAAACTTGTCGTCGGTCGTGGCATTACAGAGCGCCTTGTTCAATTTCCCGAGCAGCTCCGCGAGCGTGTTCGACAACTCAAGGTACGCCGAGAGATACGCGTGCAAACTGCTCACGAGCAGCGCGGCCGGCACACCCTTCCCCGTCACATCCGCAACGACGAGAGCATACCGGCCGTCCGGAAGAGGGATGCAATCATAATAATCTCCACCGACGGACTTCGAGGGGATGTTCCTGCCGGCAACGTCGTATCCGTGGATCACAGGAAGAGAAACGGGGATGATTTTCTTCTGAATCGTGGCCGCAACGGTCATCTCCTGCTCTATCCGCTGCTTCTCCAGCGCCTGCTGGTGGAGATACCGGTTTTCGAGCGATGCATGGACCTGCCGCGCGAGTGCGTCGAGCAGCAACTGATCGGTATCCTCAAACGCGAGGGTGCCGCTCCGGCTCTCTTTCTCAAAAAGGTCGAATGTGTACGTGTCGCTTGAAAAGGTGAAGCTGGTCTTGATCCTGTTTCCCGCGGTGTGCGCGGGCGCGGGCGTGGCTCCCTCGGGGAAGGCATATTCTTCGAGAAGCTCCTTGCCGCGCTTTACCCGAACCACTCCTTTCGACGCATTCGTCAGCGAGGCGGCGCGCACGAGCGCAAGCCGGTGAGGAGACGCGTTTTCGTCGAGCGTGGAAACTTCGATGCCCGTGTCGATGAGACTGTTGAGCTGAAGGATGCGGTGATTGAGAGAGAAGACGAGTCCTTTCTCGCTGCGCCGATAGAGCATGTCCTGGTAAGCATTATCAAAAAGGGTGACAAAGAGCCTCAGGGACAAGACATCGACTTCCGAGTATCGCTCCACTTTCGATTTCCCGGAAACAACCAATCCGATGAGCGACTTGTCGGCGAGCCGGTGGACAACGGTAATGGCGCCTGCTGCTCCGTGGATTTCAGAGGCGGCAGCTAACTTGCGGGTGGAATGCGCATGAAGCCTCTTCAATCCCTCTGCACTCCCCTCAACCAGGTCCTCCCATTTTTCCGAATCTGCCGGCCGGTAGGCAAGATCGATCATTTTATGGATGAACATCGCCCCGACAACCCCGGCGAACTGCCGGCCGAGATCCTTGAGCGTGGCGGCCCTGGAGAGTTTGCGAAAGCCCGCCTGGAGCGACTCGATGTGGTCCGATAACCGGTCGAGATTGCTTTTTGAGGACGTCTTTGGACTTGCAGGCACGGAGGCGTTACTCGTTACTCAGGGGAATGATTTCAATGCTTCTTCAACATTCGGCGCCTTGCCGGCAAACGTAAAGAGGCCCATGATCGCCAGCATCTTGTCGACTGCCGGATCAAGATTCGTGAAGATAAGCTTTCCGTCAACGTCCTGCAGCTTCTCGATGATCTCGAGGAGAAAGGACATCCCGATGGAATTGACGACTTTCGATTCAGCGAGATTGATGACGATATGCTTGATGTCTTGTTCAAAATGACGTGTGAATTCCTTCGCGATGGCTTCCCCGCCAACATTATTGACATATCCTGAAGTTGCGATGACGAGGCAGTCTCCCCGCAGCTTCGATGTCAGTGTGAAAGGCTGTTCCATAATGTCTCCTTCAGCTGAGAAGCTTCTTGATGGTGATCTTCGTCCCGCCCTGGTTTGATTCGATGCGAAAATCATCCGACATCGATTTCATCACTTTCAAACCCCATCCGCGTTTATTTTTCGTCCCTAATTTCTTTTGAATATCGGGATCCTCGACCATTGAGGGTTCAAAGCCTTTCCCATAGTCGCGGACAAAAATGATCAATTCTTTAGCCGTCATCGTAAACTCGACGTTCACTTTTGGATTTTCGGCTCCGCCATGCTCGAGGCCGTTGATGATCGCCTCGGCGACAAGCAGCCTGGCTTCTCCGACCTTTTCTTCCGAGATCTCCAGATGGCGCGCCAGTCGCTCCAAACCCTCGATCGCGACAAGCTCAATATCGGGGATCTTCGGAAGTTCAATTTTCAATGTCACCACTTCTTCCATACCGACTCCTATTCAGTTTTCTTGATGACCAGCAGTGTGATATCGTCGTCCTGTGCGGCGCCGTTCAGCCACGCTTCAGCTTCCTTCACGAGAGAGCCGACGATCTCCGCGGGCGAGCTCGCGGCAACGCTCTTGAAGCCATCGATCACTCTCGCATAATCGAACATCTCTTCGGCGGCGTTTTTTTGCTCCGGCAAGCCGTCTGTGAGAAAGAGCATGGTATCGCCCTTCTCCATCACCGTCTCATACAACCCGTACGGAAAGTTCTTCATCGATCCGAGCGGCACTGCTTTCAGCAGAATTTCCTCGATCGCCCCGCTGCTGTTCTTGTAGAGATACACGGGGGGCATGCCGGCACTGGATAAAGATACGCTTTTTCCGTTGAATCTTGCAAGCGTGAACGCCATGTAGAGACGGCCGAGTTTGATGTCCTTGATCGCTTTGCTGCAATGGTTGAAAAAATTCCGGATTTCAAATTTCGCTGCGTCGGAGATGAAAAGTCCTTTCATCAGCGTGACAATCGTCCCGGCCTGCATGCCGTGACCGGTGGCATCCCCAAATGCGACATTGAGCATCCCGTCCTGCGTTACGTTGAAATCGTAGTAGTCGCCGCCGACCTCCGTTGCCGTTTTCATGAAGACTGAAATGTCATAGCCGGGAATGCGCGGGACTTCTTTCGGCAGCATCGAAAGCTGGAGAATCCGTGCGTCCTCGAGCTCCTTCGTCTGACGGTCATTCTCCGCCTGGAGGGCCCGCTTTTCGGCCTCCATCGCCTTCGCGCGGAGCTCCGATTCTCTCATTTTTGTTTTCTGTTCACGGCGATTGATCTCAACTCTTCGGGCCGTATAGAGGAAACCGACAACGAGTACGGCATACATCCCGTATGCCCATGTCGTTTTCCACCAGGGTGGAGTCACCGTAAGCCGAAGCATCGCGCCCGTGTCATTCCAGACCCCGTCGTTGTTCGACCCACGGATATGCAGTACATACTCGCCGCCGTCCAGGTTGGTAAAGGTTGCCCGCCGGTCGGTACCGAGCTGGATCCAGTTGTCTCCAAACCCCTCAAGCTGATAGGAGTAGCGGTTCTTATGGCTGTTGTAATAATTGAGGGCTGAAAATTCAAATGTGTTGATGTTATCCTTGTACGATACGACCACGTGCGGCTTTACGCTTATCCCCTTTTCGGCAATCGGCCGCCCTGCAGCATCATCCGTATTGTATCTTGTGAACGAACTAAACACGAGGGGCGGCACAAAGGGATTATCCTTCACATGGTCGGGGTGAAACACATTGAATCCATTCGGCCCACCGAAGAACAGTTCTCCCGTGCGGACATCTTTCGCGTAGGCTCCCTGGTTAAATTCGTTGCCCTGCAATCCGTCATTGTAATCGTAGGTCTTGAACGCCCCACCTTTTGGATCAAATCGGCAGATGCCTTTGGCGGTGCTCAGCCAGAGGAGTCCGTGCTGATCTTCCAGGACCCCGAGGACCATATCCGACGGGAGACCGTTTCGTTCGCGGAAGTGCATGAACTTGCCGGTTCCGCGGTCGAACAAATTCAATCCGCCCCCCATTGTCCCGACCCACATATTTCCGGCCCGGTCTTCACAGAGGCTGAGGATGTTGTTATCGCTGATACTTGTCGAATCGGTTTCGCTGTGGCTGAAGTGGGTAAACGCCTGTATCTCGGGATTAAACCGATCCAGTCCCCCTCCGTACGTGCCGACCCAGAGAACGCCGTCACGGTCTTCGAGAAATGACCAGACTCCGTCGGCAGCGATGGATGATGTCACTGAATCGGAATGGCGATACGCTTTGAATGATCCTGTTGCCCGGTCGAATCGATTTAATCCTCCCGAATACGTTCCGACCCAGAGGTCAGCCTTCCTGTCTTCCAGCAGGGCATAAACGCCATTATCGCTGAGACTCCCTGGTCTGGAAGGGTCACTTCTGTAATGCACAAATTTTGAAGCACCGGGATCGAGCCGGTCAAGGCCGTTGCTGTTCGTCCCGGCCCAGATGATACCGGTGTGATCGATCAAAATCGATTGGGCGATGTTATCAGCAACGGAATTCGGATTCTTTGCGTCGTGTCTGAAGACCGAAAACCTGCCGGTCGCGCGGTCCCATCGGTTCAAGCCGTCCCGGGTTCCGATCCAGACGATTCCTTTCGGTTCAACGGCGATCGACTGGATATTGTTCTCCGAAAGGCCTGCTGGGTCGTCCGGGTGACGGACAATATGCGGGAACGAGAAAATCTCAGGATGGAAACGGTCGACGCCGTGGTCACTGGTCCCGATCCAGATCATACCGGAACGATCCTGATAGATGGAATAGAGCGTATTTCCTGCAATGCTTCTTGGATCCGCCTCATCGTGCATGAACCGCGTGAACGATTCGGTCGCACGGTCATAGAGATTCAATCCGCCCTGATACGTTCCGACCCACAAACGGCCATGCCGATCCATGAGCATCGGCCATGTCTCATTGTCGCTCAGGCTTTTGGAATCTTTGTCGTCGTGTTTGAAGTGGGTGAAAACCTCCGTTTTCGGGTCGAGCCTCTCGAGGCCACCAGATGTCGTGACCCAGAGCAATCCAGACTGGTCGCCGACAATCTGATAAACGTTGTCGTGGATAATACTGGTCGGCTTTGAGGGATCATGCTTGTACACCGTGCTCTTTCCGGTCCGGGAATCGACTCGCCGCAGTCCCACGTCGCGCGCGCCGATCCATTTCACCCCCGATGCATCCACATATTGCGAACGGGATGAATTGATCCTTGCTCCGGCGAGATTCACGCTGTCGGCATTAACCTGAGTAAAAGTCTCCGTGTTGGGATCGAAACTGTTGAGCATTTCCGGACTCTCGAGCGTCCCAATCCAGAGAACTCGTGCACTATCTTCTGCGAGAAGGATAATGAAATTACCGTTAATCGTTCCGCGTATGGCAGGATCATGCTTGAATGGGGTGATTGAATACCCATCGTATCTGTTTAACCCATCCTGGGTTCCGAACCACATGAATCCCTGCCTGTCCTGAAGGATGCATTGGACGGTCCCCTGGGAAAGTCCCTCCTTAACGGTCAGGTGGCTGAACTTCACACTCTGCTGTGCGGTAACTCGATAGTGCAAACCTGCCCCTACCAGCAGGAAGGGGAGAATCGCAAGCATCACGCCGATACGGTGGAACGAGGATTTCATGTATGATTGTTGCCGGGCAGGGTTGTCCATGAAGTTTAAAGGTAAGAATTTTTTGCCAGACCTGCCACTCAAAAAGAAGAAGGTATCATGACAAGCATCGTCATGATACCTTCGGATAACACGGAAGCTGAACGGGGCTTACTTCATCAGAATCATTTTCCTGACGTCGGTAAATTCGTCCGCCGTGATTCTGGCAAAATAGATGCCGGATCCCATGGGCGTCCCTGACTGATTTGTCCCGTCCCATCGTACGTCATAATATCCCGCGTCCTGCACCTGATTGACCAGGCTCATGACCTCCTGTCCGAGAATATTATAGATCTTGAGAGTCACATGGCTCATCTGTGGGACCCCGTATTTGATCTGCGTTGTGGGATTGAAGGGATTCGGATAGTTCTGGCTCAAAGCGAACTTATCCGGCTTCCCGCCGATCGATTGTTTTTCCCCAGTTCCGGATGAGGCAGTTGAAGAACCCGGGCCGCCGCCGCTGAAGCCGCTGGCGAGCGTTATATTCACCTTCTTCCCAAGGATGATTGCCTTTCCAATAAAGGCCCCGGTGGCATTTGTCGCCTGGCTTATACGAATGGTGCCGTTCGGTGCAAAGATATTTGCCGAGACGGAGGCATTCGTACTCACATCGACCGGGTAGAGCGGGAGACAGTCGATATTAGTGCCGCTCACATAGAAGAAGATGTTCGATGCCGTTGCGGATGTCCCTGATTGAGGTCCGACAATGGATTTGTTATCGATATCGAGATAATAACGGACGTGGATTCGGGAAGCACCCTTCACGAGGAGCTTTGCGCTCGGTTCGATCCAAAGGCTCCTGAAGTGGTAAATTCCAGGCTCCAATCGAAGCGTCGCGTAGGGGCTGACAAACACATCTTTATAAACACCCGGCGTGTATGTCTGATCAACGAATGGCCAGACGATTCGGGAACTGGCATTCTGTACCGATGGATCGGTCGTTTCGAATGCCGGGAAAGCCGCGACGGGCAGCGTCAACGACGGATGCACCGTCCCATTGATCGTCCCTGCGTTTGTCAGTTGGTTTGCATAAACGTCGCTTCCGACAACTGCAGAAGAGAGTATCTTGATCCGATCGGCTTTGAGATCGTAACCCGATGGCGTTGTTGTTGCTACTCCGACCTTCAATTCAACCCCGGGATCTGCGGGCTGAGCATCGCGGTTCACCAACACACTGCCGGAAATGATACGAACGCTGTCCTGCATGATGACACTATCCTGCGCGAAGAGTACCGCCTTGCCATACAACGGCGCGATGAACGCAGACTGCTGGCTGACCCGCACGAACGGCTGATTTCCGGTCGGGGTCACGCCGGTGGCGGTCGCTTTGAAATTGTACGTCCCCGTGAGAGACGTGTTCGAGAACGTCGTCGAATAAATACCGTTGCCGATATGCGGGAGAGGCAGAATGATCGGCACGGACAAACCGGGCATTGTGAGTGCGAGGTTCACCGTCGCGGCCGTGATCGGCTGGCCGCCGCCGGTGACATGCTCTCCTGACTTGACAGCACCTCCCTCTGATAAGACAGCCTGGAGAACGATGCTCTGATTCGGCTGGAAGTTCGAACCAGACGCGGTGAAGTCCATCGTCACGTCGTTTGCGGCGACAACGTGCATATTGACTGTTTCATCAAGCGATGCTGAATCTGCGCCCTCAACGTAGAATCCATAGAGTCCCGGCTCCGGATTTGACAACCGGTAGAAGGAGTAGGTTGGTCCCTGGATATACTCGGTACCTGGTTTGCCGGGGTAAATGATGTAATCATACGGGCCGCCGGGCTGCATGTCTTCCTGAGAAACGAATCCGGGCGGCGGTAAGAACTTCCCAGGAGGAAGGACAGGGGGAAAGAGAAACAGTAAGTAGTTACTTCCCTTCCATGCAATTCCCGGCAATCCGGTCGTCGTGCCCGGATCGATGGCGCCTTTCCATGCAACGCCACCTTTCCACGCTATGCCGCCTTTCCAGGCAATACCACCTTTCCAGGCAATACCACCTTTCCAGGCGATGCCGTCGAACACCGTCGTATCACCGGTGATTTGCCAGCCAGCAAGGACGTTCCACATCTCCCTTACGGCAATATTGATCGTGGTATCGGCTACTTTATAGAATGACCCTCCAGTGGTTTCAGCGAGGGCGCTGTTCAGGTTCTGACCGCTGCTGCCATCAAACCCGAGTGTGTACATTTTGATACTGTCCGCCAGAAGTCCCGAAGTCGCGCTGAGCGGATTACCCACATCCTCGCCCGCGCTGAGAAGAATGATCGCCTTCCGGCGTGCCGAGGCGGAGATCAGCGCACGACCCGTGTTGATACCAGCCGTGATGTCGGTGCTTCCGCCCACCCCCACACTGTTGATCGCGTTAATGACCGCAGCGCTGTCGGTGCTGTTCGTGACCGATATTGGTCCGATCACGACAGTGCTCGGCAGCCGAATGACCGTGATCCTGTCATCGGGACGCAGTTTGTGCACGAGCTCGGTGGCGCTGTTCTTCGACGGAACAAAGCCGTTGTATGTCGCTGCAAAGGTTGCGCTGCCATCCAGAAGGAGAACGAGATCAAGCGCGCTCTTCGGTGAATGTGAATACACATACTGAAGTCCGGCAATATCTCCCGCCTCGAGGGATCTCTTCCTGGTTTCCCCCTTCCGGATGATGCCGTACATCGTGAGATTTTCGTTCAGCGATCCCATTCTGATGTCGTAGCCGACATAGCCGGGAACGTACATATCTGCCAGGCCGAGGAAGTGACCGAATTCGTGCGTGCCCGTATTCTCAACATCTATCTTCGTTGTATCCGGAATCAGCGGATCGATGTCTGCGAAAATGAAGTGCTGTAAGTTGTAGGCCACATCAACATCGGTGATTTCGCCGTTGATCGAGTTATACCTGACCCTCGTCACGGCAATCGTATTGTCAGAGACCCCTGAACCGGGGACCGTCGCCCAATCGTTGGAAACGAACACGTTGTTCACGCCGTCGGGGTTACCGCCCCATTGCGTTGATGTCGTGTTCGCGCCGCGCGTGACATTGATATATTGATGCAGGGTCGGATCATTATTCCATGTCGAGAATGAACGATCCATTGCCGCATCCATTCCGGCAGCGATGACGTTTTGGTTCACATTGTACGTTGCTTTGCCGTCGGCCCAGTGAAGCGGTATTCCCGAAAAAGTAGTGGTCACGCCAAAACTGTCCGGACTGAAGTAGAGCGTATTGAATCCAGCCGGAATGTCGGGGGAAAACTCCGACGTATTGCCGAACTCATCGGTGGCCGTCGCGCTGACGTAATCGCCCCATTGCAGAGGAGTGCTGGGCGTAATTGAAAAGAACGCATACGCCGAGTCCGCATCCGTCGTGACGTTCGCGGAACCGATCAGGGTTTTCCCTTCCCCGTATCCGGACGCGTCGACGCTGTCGTTCCTGAACACTTCGATGCGGAACGTCATGCTGCGCCAGCTGAGCAAATAACCGTTGACGACGGAGGGTTGGGCGCCCGCGACCGTCGCAAGATTGACGGCCGGGAAATTCACATGGTAGTTGATCGCATCGGCCACCGATGGCCGGATGAGCGGCCGCGTTGGTCCATCCTGATATCTGTTGGACGTCACGTTGCCGTCGCCGCCGAGATCAATTCCGAGCTTGCCGTTGCCGGCGATCGAATTGCCGAGAATCGTGTTTCCCGCTGGAGGAGGAATCGCATCGCTTGAATTCACCTCCGCGACGGAGATACCGTTCAATCCATTCGATCCGATGATGTTGCCGCCCGTCTGAGTCAGCGAACCATACGGATTCCCGATGACGTTACCGTTCCCGTCTTCAATACAGATTCCATGACCTCCGTTACCGGTGATGCCATTTTGCTGAATCAGGTTGCTGTCGCTGTTGATGCAGATACCCGATCCGGGAAATCCGGAAATATTCAGCCCGCGAATAATGCTGCCGTGCGCTCTGTAACCCCATCTCAGGAATCCGCCGCCAAGATCGATTCCGTCACTACCCGGATAGTCGGACGGCGAATAGAGCGGAACCAAAGAAATGAGCGGCTTGCCGTTGCCGTCGAGCAATCCGCTGAAATCGAGCACGATCGGATTGTTGAAGACCGGGAGCGGCTGGTGAAGCTGGATAATCTTTGAGCCAGGCGTTGAGCCGGCAACGATATCGAAGGAGATTGAGTCTCCGCCCGGGTTTCCATTCGCGGTATTGATCGCTTCGCGGAGGGACGTGAGGCCATCCGTCGAATCGACCACGTCGTTAAGCGTGTTCACAACGATCATCTGGAGCGTATTCACTGCAAACGTCGCAGTGATTGATTTGTTTCCCGTCATGCTGATGCCGATCGGATTGTCGGTCGGCGTGGTACTGTCGGGCATGATCCATTTCACAAAGTGGTATCCTGGAGTTGCAAACGCTGTCAGAGTTACCGCATCCGCCGGATCGTATAAGGATTTGAGCGGAACAATCCCAACCGATCCCACCGACGTGTTGCCGGTTGATGGATCGGTATCGACGTTCACCACAAGCGAATACTGGTTCCGGGCAAATGTGGCGCTGATCGAGTGAGGTGACGTGACGTTTGTGAATGAATAAGTGACCTGCGCCGGAGTTGATGGAGATGTCGCCGCCAGCGTCGGTGGATTACCATCGATGCTGATGCTGTCTACGTGGAAATCGGGATCAGCCGTAATGACATAGGTCTGTGTCACCCCGAAATTAACGACGGTCGCACCGTTTGGAGGAATCGAACCATTCGACCCTGGCGAAGATGTGATAACATACTGGTTGATCGCGAACGTCACGCGGATGGCATGACCGGTCGTCACATCGGTGAACGTGTAGGCTGAATCTACCGGCTGGCTGGCTCCGTCCACCATAAGACTATCGACATGATATCCGGTCGACGGTGTGAATGTGAATGTTTGATTCGATCCGTAATTGACAATCACGGCTCCGGCCGGGGCAATGGAACCGTTAGGCCCCGATGTCGCACTGATCGTGTATTGATTGATCGCAAAGACGGAACGAATCGTGTGATTTGCTGAAACAGGAGTAAACGTGTACGAGCCGAGTGGCCCTTGATCCACACCATCGACCAGAACACTGTCGATATGATAGCCGGTGTTCGGAGTAACCGTAAAGGTCGGGGTTGTTCCATAATCTGCCATCACCGAGCCGTTAGGACTGATCGAACCGTTCGGACCTGATGTCGCACTGATCGTGTATTGATTGATCGCAAAGACGGAACGAATCGTGTGATTCGCTGAAACAGGAGTAAACGTGTACGAGCCGAGTGGCCCTTGATCCACACCATCGACCAGAACACTGTCGATATGATAGCCGGTGTTCGGGGTGATCGTAAAGATCGGAGTTGTTCCATAATTCGCCGTCACCGAGCCGTTAGGACTGATCGAACCGTTCGATCCTGATGTCGCACTGATCGTGTATTGATTAATCGCAAAGACAGAACGGATCGAGTGATTCGCTGAAACAGGAGTAAACGTGTACGAGCCGAGAGCCCCTTGATTTGCCCCATCGACAAGAACGCTATCGATATGATAGCCGGTGGCCGGGCTGATCGTAAAGGTTGGGCTCGTTCCATAATTTGCGATCACCGAGCCGTTAGGATTGATCGAACCGTTCGGTCCTGATGTCGCACTGATCGTGTATTTATTGATCGCGAAGACAGAACGGATCGAGTGATTCGCTGAAACAGGAGTAAACGTGTACGAGCCGAGAGCCCCTTGATTTGCCCCATCGACAAGAACGCTATCGATATGATAGCCGGTGGCCGGGCTGATCGTAAAGGTTGGGCTCGTTCCATAATTTGCGATCACCGAGCCGTTAGGATTGATCGAACCGTTCGGTCCTGATGTCGCACTGATCGTGTATTTATTGATCGCAAAGACGGAACGAATCGTGTGATCCGCTGAAACAGGAGTAAACGTGTACGAGCCGAGTGGCCCTTGATCCACACCATCGACCAGAACACTGTCGATATGATAGCCGGTGTTCGGAGTAACCGTAAAGGTCGGGGTTGTTCGATAATCTGCCATCACCGAGCCGTTAGGACTGATCGAACCGTTCGGACCTGATGTCGCACTGATCGTGTATTGATTGATCGCAAAGACGGAACGAATCGTGTGATTCGCTGTGACGTTGCTGAACGTGTAGCTTGAGACGGGACCTTTGTTCACGCCATCAACAAGAACACTATCGATATGATAGCCGGTGATCGGTGTCATTATGAATGTCTTGCTCGTTCCGTAATTCACGACAACTGCGCCGTTGGGGCTGATCGAACCGTTTGGGCCCGATGTTGCAGTAATGGTAAACTGATTGATAGCAAAGACCGCCCTGATCGTATGATTTGCCGTAACGTTGCTGAACGTGTAGGTCGAGAGGGAGCCTTTGTTCACTCCATCGACAATAACGCTGTCGATGCGATACGTGACATTCGGTGTGATCGTAAAGGTTTTGTTCGCGCCTGGCGAAACCGACACTGAGCCGCTCGGTGAAATCGATCCGTTCGGTCCGGCGCTCGCCGTAATGGTATAGGGACGATCACACTCCACTTCGAGATCGAAGTAGTTTTTTGAACTCAGCCATACACCCCGGACCGCTATAAGGTTGTCACCGGATCGCAGGATGTTGTCGGGAACGGTAAAGACAAAGTCACCGCCTATCGTCGGGCAGGTATTGTGGTTTTGTATACCCGCGGAAACATCCGTTCCATTGAAGAACACCTGAGCACCGTTATCAAGGGCGACCTTGATCTTCACGTTTGTCGCACCGGCGGGCAGTGACAGGTGTTTCCGCATCACGAGGTCACGCGATAACGGCCAGGCGGTCTTAACGTATGCCGTATCGTTCACCGGACACAGAGGGGAAGTTGTGTTATCCTGTGTACCGAACGCAGCGGGTCCGGAACTATACCCACTCTCGGAAGAGGCCGGATTTTTGTAACTCTGCGATGAAATGATCGTCGAAGTGGATTTCACAAATTGATACAGATACCCTCCCGATCTGTAAGGGACGATTTTCTGGCCGGGCTGACCAAAAGCAAAAAGGGGTATTACCATTAAAACAAAGAACAATGACCAATGCTTCATAGGACAATCTCTGATAATGATTGGATTTGAAAGAACTGAGGACTTGTGATGACTTCTGCTTCAACGCGGAGCGACGGTCTGCCTTTCCTTGAAAACTTGAAAAGAAGAGCGTTTGTTAACTAACGGCGAATTGTGCCGCTGTCCGTCGACTTCGCGCTTTTCTTTATTGTCGATGTGAATTCGTCGAGCGTTCCGACGTTAGGAATGATTTTTGCCCCCGTGCGCTCGTCTTTCTTGATCGAAAATTTCCCGCTTTCGCCGCCAGCGACACGGTAGCGGCCGTTCTTTTCCTTCTTCGCAAAGAGGACGATGTCTTCATCGCGCTCGAAGCGAGCGCTGTGACTGTACCACTCTCCCACACCGTCAATCTCGCCGCCGGGGATGACAACCTCAATGGAATTCCCGGGCGCGTTCCCTTTAATCGTTTGATTGATCGCCACGGTGACCCTCGTCTCGATTTTCGTGCGGTTGTTGGTCCACGTCGAGACGACCTGTCCGACTTTCCCGACAACGATGACCTCGGCGTCCCTGGTGAGAGCATCGGTCCTCGACGTTTTCGGCTGACCGAGAAGAACAATAGGCATGGCGGCTGCCGCGATCGCGACTGTGAGCGTGACAAAGAAACCGCACCGGACAGGATTTTTCATGGACATCATCTCCAAATATTTTTATAAAAATGACACGTCATGGAATTGCCACGAGCACGAATCGCGGGCAATCCGTGACAAACTGGAATTACCTTCTGTGAATTTTGATATGAGGCGGCGTTAATTGAAGAAGCCACTGCCTTTAATATACATTCTCCCATGAATAGGTGCAATAGGCAAACGCATTATTCCTGGCAAGGCAGCCGTTTTTCGCAAATATTTTTTCATAACTGGAAGATCGCTTGTCGGCGCTCAAAGTCGCACGGTTCTTGCCCTATTCTCAAGCCCCGGTAAAGCGCGGAGAGTTGATGACAGTGCAGATCACGACCTCCATCCCGGCGGTTTGTGCCGTGGCCCGGCCTTCAGAACCATGTCCAATAATCATGTGGCACATCCGTTGGGTTTGGGTGCCATTACGAATCTGACAAATCGGGCTAATTTTGGGTCATGAACGAGTCGATTTCCGGTAACTTCGGCTCCTATTTTGCACCGTGGACGTCAATAGGAACAGATTGTCAAATTTACTTGATTTTGGCAATTTTTCATTGACTCAGTTCGATTTATTTCATATATTTAAGAGAGATGCGTTAGTCGGCTTAGATATCTAAAAGCGGTCGTAATTCATCTGCCTGGCTATCGCGAATGCGAATTTATCATTTCCCACGCATCTCGCCTAAACAACGGAGCTATTCATCTAATAAATGAAGGTTATCCATGGCTCGGACAAAGTATAGCGGACATTTCTGCGGCTACTGCAACAAGGACACGAGGATGGAGATTGTAGGGGAAATGCAGGGGGTGCAGGACAAGATGTGGTATCGCTGCACGCGATGCCACCACATGACGTTGATCGATCTGAAGTCGGAGGCACCGATAAATGGAGCGGGAAAACTTGATGCGGCGACAGCAACTGTTTACAGCCCCGGGCTGACCTTCAAGGTCGGCGAGGCGATCTTTCACAACGAATGGAACGATGTGGGAAAAGTGATGAGTAAGACACGGACATCCGATGGGAGCGAATGCATCACGGTGATGTTCGAGAAGCAGGGTGAACGCAAACTGATTTCAAGCCTAAAACCTGAATCATTGGAGATTCTTTGAAAATTTGTTTCAATGTCCACGATCAATCGGAGGGAGGTGAGTTCAATGGTTGGTATCCTGATACAGGAAAATGAGAATATCGACCGCGCCATCCGCCGGTTCAAGAAAAAGTATGAACGCTCCGGCATCCTCAAGGAGGTCAAGAAGCGGGCGTATTTCACGAAGCCATCCGTCAAGCGAAGGATGAAAAGGATCAAAGCCGTCCGCCGGGGACTACGCGCGTTGTTGGAAGAGATGTAGTGCCATTCCAACTAATTTTACCAAATCCCGCCGCAGGCGGGATGCAGGCAAAATTAATGTTGGAATGAGCATCCCGCCCGTTTTTGGCGGGATCAAATTGCCAGATAATAGTTGATAGGCAGTAGTTATCAGCTTCGCCGATAAACTGAGAAGGCCCGAATGATCGTTCGGGCCTTCTTTCGTTTTCAGCTTTAACCCGATTCAATCATCCATACACATATTCAGATTGATGGCGAGACGCCACTACTTTGATGCTCCATCATGATTCACGTCTGTCTCCTCTTTCTGCTTCATCCCAAGCCGCTGCTTCACCCACGGCTGTTGAATCAGCCCAATCAAAAACAGCACGGCAGTAAATATCCAGGCGCCTTCCGAAATGGCGGCTCCCTTTTCGTATGTGGAAGGCTCAAACGTGAATTGGATCGCGTGTGTGCCCGCCGGCACGATAATCGACCGGAGAATGAAATTTGTCTTGTAGATTTCCGCCGCCTTCCCATCCACATATGCATTCCAACCGGCAGGATAATATATTTCGCTCAACACAAGCAGAGACGGACCGGCGCATGTCGCCGTCAGCGTTATGTCGCTCGAGGCATAATGCGTGAGGGAAACATCCGAGCCTGCGGATTTCCCGGGTTGTGACGAAGGAATTTTTTCGAGGACCGCAGTTTGACGCGGCTCCCACCCGGGAGAATTCATGATACTGAATGTTTGGGCCTTGGATGAAGACACCACGAAAGAATCCACAAACCAGGCGCGCGGAAGACAGTCAGGATTCAGCTGCGCTCCGATCTGCTCGCCGCCGTCCTTGCCACGCTGCTTGCCGAGATAATATTTGACATTCAGCATGTTGAAAACTTTTCTGTTCCCTATCGCGAAGCATGACTCGATCGTCTCCTGGTAGATTTTCAACTTCGCCGGACTGTATCCCGTCACCATCTGGAGATGAAAATTCATAAGCGTATTGTCCTGCTTCTGAAGCCCCCATACCGGAAGCACGCGGAACACGCTCGTGTCGCTCTCGGCGGAGAGCCGTTGGATCGTCGGATCGTCGCGATACGGGACGACAGCCGCTTCCCGTGGCTGAGGATCGATATATTTTGAGGCCATGAGACCAAGATCGATGGCGACAATAGCCGAAAAGCAAATGACCATCGTCGCGGTTTGTAATTTGCGATCAAGATAAGCATAGATCAGGCCGAAAAATGCTGCCGACATACACGACGACCATACGAGGTAATTCCAAAAGACTTCAAATCTCTTATCATGAAGCAGCGTGACGGCCGCCGGACCATATTGCTGCCCCCACTGGCGGTCGACCTGCGCATTGGTGAACATGAAGTCAGAGAGAAATGATTTGAGGCCGCTCTTGCCGATGAACACGATCACGACAATCGCGATGCAGACGAGCGCCCAGAGCTTCATACGTTTCTTCAGTTTCGCCGGATCGATGCCTTTGAACGAATTCCTCGCTTCCATGAGAAAGCTCGTGCCGTTCGCCGCCAACAGCCCGAAAGATATTGGAATAAGGTAGAGCACCATCGCCGGCACTCGCAGCTTGTTGAAATACGGAAAGTAATTGAACATGAGATTATAGAGGACCCCGAAATACCTGCCGAACGAAAGAAAGAGCACAAACAGGGAAAAGATCCCGAGCCATCGCGCCAGCCTGTCGCGATTGTATATGAGGGCGATGATGCCGAGAAAAATCGGTATGATGCCTATATAGACAGGCCCATCAGTGAACGGCATCCAGCCCCAGTAGAGCTCCAGGGGTTGCTCCTGACCCTGCACGTCGATCGCGTAGCTCGATGAAAATCCAAAAAACGACGGGATGAAATAGGTCAGCGTCTCCAGCGGATGGAACGACCAGTTCGTGGCATAGTCGTAGTCCAGTCCTTTGGAGATGCCGGTTTCGCTGCCGCCTCTGATCGAATAATTTGCGTACTCCATCGTCGGCAGCGCCTCATAGGCGGAGATCGCAAATCCAATGCCTATGGCAAGCGCGAACAACAGCACTTTCATTCCCTCCTCTTTCGGGTGCTGGCGGATGCCGAGGATGACTTCATAGAGGAGATACGTACCAACGAGCATGAGTCCGTAAAACGCGATCTGCGGATGGCGGCTGAGGATCATGGTGGCGATGACCGCAGTGAGCATCGCAAAATTCAACATGTTCTTTTTTGTGAAGAGCCTGTGGGCAACAAGAAATAACAACGGCACGTAACTGAGCGTTATGAGTTTGGAACCGTGACCGATAAGCGCAAGATGGATCACATACGGATTGATCATGAGAGGAATTGCCGCGATGAGCGAGGGGAGTTGTGAGAACCCGAGCTGTCGCGCGAGCAGATACATGAACAGACCGAGGAGAAAGTAATGGAGAACAAACCATGACATTTCGCCGTTGAGAAAGAGCAATCGACCGGGGAGTTGAATGAGCGTCTCGATATAATTGACGCTTCGCGGAAAGAGGAGTCCGGCGAACACCGGCATGCCGCTGAAGATGTAGGGAACCCAGAGCGGTTCGACGTGTTCGGTTTCACGGATGTGCTTGATCGCCTCTGCCCAGCTGTTATGGGCCGCCGTGTCTCCTGAAACGGCGAAGAGCATGTTGCCGGTGATGATTTTCCAGAAGAGCACAACGATGATGCCGAAGAGGAAGAGGATGCAGACAAGGTCCTTCTTCCTGTCGGAATATTTATCGAACCACGACGTGCCGTCCCGCGAGGAGGATTTCGTTTGTCCGCCTGTTGATTCTTTTCTTGCCATTTCTTACTCGAAAGCTTTGAATAATTTGGTCAAATATATCCGCTTTCCTTTCCAATGTCAAGCAATGTGGATTACCCCGAATTGCCCTATAAAAAAGGTAACCGAAGGGCTTTGAAAACTGATTCGTTGCCTCATAATATAGGTAACCCAAATAAAACAAGGTTACCGGTGACGAAACAGTCGAATAAGGAATACATT